>PDWJ01001978.1_pt1 | contig 23142 bp, 13 predicted proteins | sample 1430881 | NCBI WGS metagenome assembly PDWJ01 (sample SAMN01162460, study PRJNA174530) | Oral metagenome, whole genome shotgun sequencing project. | biome: Marine environment; feature: Marine mammal; material: Swab sample of the gingival sulcus; isolation source: swab sample of gingival sulcus... | reverse complement strand
GGCAGCTTCATCGGTCACTTTGAGAGCGACGGCGCCCAGGGTTCGCCCTTTACAGCGACGTGGGAAGCGGTCAAAACCACTCTGCCATGATCCGCACCTTCAGCTACACCCTCTGCGCGGGGCTGCTCGCGCCGCTCGTCGTTGCCTGCCCAGCCGCCGAGGTGGTCCCCCTCATCGGCGAGGACCCTGAGGTCTACGCCCTCCTCGAGGCCGATCCGCCCGACGACCCGTCGATCTCGCCGCTGGCCGCGGCCCGGCGCCTCCACCAGTCGCTGATGCAGGACGACTCCAACATGGTGTGGGCGCTGCTTGCGCTGCCGACCCGCCGCGCCCTCGACGAGCGGGGCGCCTCGATCAGCGCCAGCGGCCGCGAGCTCCTCGACGCCTCCACCCTACCCGGCCCCGGCGGCACCATCCGCAAGGTCCGGTACGAGACGATCCTCATCGGCCGCGACGTCGTGGACCTGCAGGACGCCCAGCGCAACAAGGCCACGACCTTCGGCCAGGCGCGCCTGATCCTGGCGGTCAGCGGCGACGGCGAGGTCCGCGAGCTCAGCTTCGTCCGCGAGGAGGACGGCTGGAAGCTCCTCAAGACCGGCTTCTGATCGGCGCCCTAGGGTTGCGGCGGAGTTTGACGCCGCGGGGGCTCGGGGCTAGTCTCGCGCCCGGCAATCGGGGTTCCAGCGGATGATCATCACGCAGACGCACAAACGACGGACGTTCGTCGGCAGCATGAACCTGGGGACCGACCTGGTCGAGAGCCTCAAGTCCATCTGCGTCGACAACACCATCTTCTGCGCGCAGTTCAGCGCGGTCGGCTACCTCGAGGACGTCGCGCTGCGGGCCTTCGACGCCAAGCGCAAGCGCTACAAGGACCCCGTCAAGCACGCCGGCACCTTCCACGGCGTGGCCATCACGGGCAACGTCTCACTGGCGAACCGGCAGACGGTGGTCCAATGCCACGTCATCGGCACCGTGCACGAGGGCGAGGCGCCGCCGCGGCTCGTCAGCGGCGAGCTCCTGAGCGGCAAGGTCGTCAGCATCGAGTTCCACCTGACGACCAACGACGACATCCGCCTATACCGAGCCGAGGACGCCCGGACCGGCCTGGACGCCTGGCTCCACGTCGAGTTCGGTGAGGGGCCTCTGCCGCGGGTCGAGGACGAGCGCAAAATCGAGGTCATCGCCCCGACGGACAAGCGGCGCCGCCCCAACAAGGCCGTCGCCGTCGCCGTCGCCGACGACGGCCCCGACGAGCTCGAGATCCGCGAGGGCGACCTGATCAACCACCCGACCCTGGGGCGCTGTGAGGTCAGCGACGGCGACGGCGACGAGCGCTGGCGCGTCAAGCTCGCTAGCGGCCGCACCGTCGAGCTGCACCTCGGGCTCCTCGAGCTGACCCCGATGCCCAACGAAGGCGAACGCCGGGTCTTCAAGGTCACGATCAAGCGCCGCACGCGCGGATAGGGCCGCCCAAGGCCCCTCGCGCGCGCCGCAATCCACCGGTCAGCTCATCCGCCGGTAGACGCCGACCACGACGCCCAGGATGTGGGTCTCGCGGAACTCGTTGGCCGCAACATAGATGGGCTCCATCTGATCGTTGGCCGGCTGGAAGCGGATCCGGTCCCCCTCGGGGTAGTAGCGCTTGACCGTCGCCTCGTCCTCGATCATCGCGACCACGATGGACCCGCGCGGCGCCGTCTGCTGCTTGCGCACGAAGATGAAGTCGCCGTCGTGGATGCCGTCGTTGATCATCGACTGGCCGACGACGCGCAAGGCAAAGACCCCTTGGTTCTTGCCCAGGAAGAAGCGGTCGATCTTGACGGTGTCCTCGACGTTCTCGACCGCCAGGATCGGCTGACCCGCGGCGATTCGCCCGAGCACGGGCACCTCGACGAGGTCGTCGTTGAGGTCCACCGGCACGCAGGCCCGACTCTTGGACTCGGTGCGCTGGAGCCAGCCCTTGCGCTCGAGGGCCTTGAGGTGATCGTTGACGCCGTTGGTCGACTTGATCCCAAGGTGGGCCCCGATCTCGCGGATCGTCGGCGGGTAGCCGTCGCGCTCGATCTTGGCGTTGATGAAGTCGAGCACCTGCTGCTGACGGTCAGTCAGCTTCTCTCGAGCGGTCACGGCGGCCTCCGGGTGTGAGCCCTTGCTCACCCACTCATACTGAACGCCCGTGTACGCGTCAAGTTTGTTCAGTCTCCGTCGTCTACGTCCAGGCCTCGACGCTGCCGCGCCCGGCGCCGTCAGCGCTCGCAGGAGCGCCAGTTGGCCCGGCGCTCGACCGCGAGGACCGCGAGCTCGTCCGCCCGCTCGTTGCCGGGGACCCCCGCGTGTCCTGGCACCTTCACGAATTGGAGGTCCGTGAAGCGCGCCGCCGCCTGCCTGATCTCCAAGATCAGCTCGCGGTTCTTCTTCGCCTTGTAGACGCCCGTGACGACCTTGATGCCGTAGTCGCTGTCGCTCATCAGGTCGACGGCGCGGCGCGGATCGTCGACCAGCGCCAGGGCCCGCAGCATGGCCGTGAGCTCGGCGATGTTGTTGGTGCCCTGCCCCAGGTACTCCGAGATCTCGCCGAAGACCTCGCCGTCGAGCTCGGCGTAGACCCCCAGCCCGCTTGGCCCCGGGTTGCCCGAGCAGGCGCCGTCCGTCCACAGGTGGACGGCGCCCGCGCGCTCGTGCCCGAGGCTGACCACCGGGTGGCTGCCCTGCTTTGCCCCGCGACCGCCGCCCTGCCCCGCCACGGTGTCGAGGGCCTCGGCCTTGGCGCCCGCGACCCGCTCGAAGCGATCGGGCTTGGTCCTATAGACCTTGCCCGCCGGCCTGTAGCGGAAGTCGACCAGCCCCCCGCGGCCGGGGGTCAGGACGCCCTTGTCGTCACAACGAGCCAGGACCTGCTCGCCCTTGAAGCGGACCGGTATCCAGAGGCTGTGAGCCACCGCGCTACTCGCTGACCGTGATGGTGACGCTGGCGGGGTCGCTGTACAGCAGCGTGTCGCCGCTCTGGGCGAAGACGACCAGCTCCACGGTGTAGTCGCCGGCGAGGTCCGGCACGAACTCGGCGCTGCTGTCGCCTTCCTCGTTGAGCATGACGAAGGAGCCCGCGGGCTTGCCCGTCAGGTACCAGATGTACGGCCTGCCCGTGGTGGCCGCGCCCGTGGAGCCCGCGCCCGAGACCGTGAGGACCTCGTCCACCACGGCACCCGCGTAGTCCGCCGCGGTCCCGACGTCCGCGACCGGATGGGGCAAGCCGTTATCATGGGCCGCGAGGAGCGTGATGGTCTTGGGTTCGACCTGGTCGGTGAAGTCGTCGTGGTACTCCAACGTCAGCACATCCGCCGCCGTCGAGGCCGTGTCGGGTAGGCCGCTCAGGTCGAAGTCGAGGGGCAGCACCAGCAGCCCGCCGACGGGGACCGAGGTCGACGAGAACTCGCTGTGCAGCTCCCAGACCTGCGGATCGCTCCCGGCAAACTTGCCCGCGATCGACGCGCTGACCAGCTCCAGGGGGCCGTTGCCCTCGTTGTAGATGACGACGTTGCGGCTGCCGGTGTCGCCGGCCGTGACGTCGCCGCAGACGTAGACGTTATTGGTCGACGGCGCCAGCGCGATCTTGGACTTGGGTTCGCCGCTGAACAGGTCCACCACGATGGTGTCGAAGTCGGGCGCGCGGTACGGGATCTCCAGCTTGCCGTTCGAGGTGTCCGCGCCGTCGGCGCGCGGGCTATAGGTTATCTCGAAGCGCAGGGAGCGACCGACGGCGAGCCCCTGGGGCCAGCTGGTCACCTCGGTCTCCTCGCCGGCGGCGCTGGTCGCGGGCTTGTAGACCTTGAGATCGAAGTCCTCCAGCGCCTCCTCGGGGGTGATCTCAGGCTCCTCGACGGTCAGCGCGCTGGGGCCCGCGCTGACGATCTGGAGGCTGCGGCTCTCGACGCTGGTGACGTGCGTGAAGTCGAAGGCGCTCGGGTGGTCATAGCTGAGGCTGTAGGACCCCGACTGGGAGTCGGTCTTCAGCTGAACGCTGAGGTCCCCGGCGTCGGTCTCGATCAAGAGCACGTTCGTGTCGGGTGTCTCGTCGACGGGCGCGTACTCGACCGTGAAGGTCACGTCCGCGTAGCCGGCGTTGTTGGGCTCGAGCACCTGGGTGTTGGCCGACGGCAGGTCGAGCAGGCGGAACTCATTGGACGCGGTCTGCAGCCGGATGTCCTCGATGATGAAGGGCGCCGTCGCGATCTGCGGGTCGTTGTAGATCCGGAAGGTCTGACGCTCGGGCTGGGCCTTGGTCGCGTTGACGAAGGTGTAGGAGTTGGCCGGCGTCACCTTCGGCGCGGCGGTGTCCGTCGTCATCTCGAAGGTGACGCGGACCTCCTTGACGGACCTCTTCCCGTCGGCGCTGCGCGCGTCGGACGAGATGACCAGCACCGAGTCGGAGAAGTCGTCGAGGGCGTAGCCGAGGGGCGGTGTGTACTTGACCACCAGCCCGAAGGTGTCGGCGCCGCTGTCCGCCAACAGACGCGGGAACAGATCGCCGGAGCCGATCCCCTGCCAGTCGATCTCGACGTATTTATTCTTTAGCTTCGCGCCCGAATCGGGGTCCACCGCCCAGTCGATCCCCGTGATGGTCAGGGTCTTGTTGCCCGGGTTGATGATCTCGACCCGCTTCGGAACGGGGAGCTGCAGCGCCTGCGGGATGCCGACGGCGCCGCCGTCCTCGACGATGTTCCCGTCCACCGTGACCTCGATCCTCGCGAAGGACCCGATAGAGAGCTTGTCGCCACAGCTTGGGGCGACCGCCGCCAACAGCGCGAACCCCGCAACACCGATCATCATCCGCCGCGTCATATCGATAGCCCTCCGTAACTTCGGACGGCGGAGTCTAACGACCCGCCTGCCCCAAGACAACGACGACCGCGCCCCAAAAACGCACGAGCGCGCGGGCCCCGCTTCGGGACCCGCGCGCTCGCGAAAGGTTCGTCCATGCGTCCTGCAGCGAGGGCGCCGCGCCGCGCCCCGTCGCGGTCCCGCCTACTCGAGCAGACAGAGGGTCTCGTAGTGGATCTCGATGGTCTCATCGACCTGGGGCATGCAGCCGCCGGTCTCCACGAAGATGACCGAGTTCGACGCCGCGTCGTAGACCCAGTTCGAGCCGCCGCCGTCGGTGCAGCCGGCGCCCGCCACCGTCACCTCGATGGTGCCCGGGTCAGCCACGCGCGACAGGAAGAACTGCGTCCGCAGACCAAAGGCGATGTCGCCGATGCTCGTCAGATGGCTGGCGAAGCTCGGGCTGCACACACTGCCGACGTTGCCGCCGGTGGCGTTGGCGACATCGATGTACCGCAGGCCGGCGGCCGCACCCCCGTTGCCGCTGCTCGTCGAGCAGCCGCCCGCCGGGCCGACGATGGCGTGGGCATGGAACATGTTCTCGTTGTAGAAACCCTTGATACTCTTCAAGAAATTAATGTAGAAATTGAGATCCGCGGGGGAGCTATCCTCCTCGTCCGAGACGTAGACGACCTCGAGGGCGGCGTCGGACCGGAGGAAGCCCCGGTTGGAGCCGCCGCAAAAGCCGTCGTAGCAACGCTCGGGCTCGGGGCAGCCGGCATCGTCGCTGCAGGCCACGTCGCTGTCGGCGGTGCGCGGCAGGCTCAGCGCCGCCTGCGAGGCGGCCAGGCCCTGCTCGGTGGCCGAGCCGCTATCGCCAAGCCTGACGTTGTTCTCGAAAGCCTGCCAGTCGGCGTTGGTGACGAAGCGGGGCGTCCCGATGAGGCGCCCGCTGTCGGCGTCCATGTCCGTCGAGGTCACGCCGATGTGGTAGTCGGCGCTCCAGCCCGCGGCAGCCGTGATGAAGTTCGAAAAATTGCTCGCGAGGTTGTTCTGCTCGTCGCCCATGGAGCCGGAGTTGTCGACGACGAAGAGGACGTCGACCTCGGTGCCATTGGTCTGGACGAACTCATCGGTGTGCTCGGTCTCATAGGTGCCGCCACCCGCCAGGGGCACGACCACCATCGGGGTATCGGTGTCGGTGTAGAAGGCGAGGCTGCAAGCGTCATCACCCAAGTCCTGGGGGATGTAGACGACGTCGAACTCGACCGAGGCGTCCGGGTCGAGGGGCGTAGGCAGACCAGGCGCCGACTTGATCTTGAACTCGACAGAGCAACCCTGGAGCTCCACGTTGGTGAGGTCGAGGGGCGCGGTGCCGATGTTGTAGGCGGTCACCGTGACGGTCTGACTGTGGCAGCCGATGGTCGTCAAACCAAAGTCGACCTCTTGGGGCAACACGGCCAGGTTCGGCACGCCCGACTTGGCGTGCAGGTTCGGCGGGTAGGGAGAGAGGCCACCGCCGACGGCCTCGGGGTACAAGACCGGATCGGACGAGCCGCTGTAAGGATCGATGGTCCGCACGGCGAGCAGGCCGGCGTAGTCGACCAGGTCGTCACCGAAGATCGGCGCTGAGTCCGGCGGGGTGAAGGTCACCTCGATCGGGTAGACATTGCCGGGCTTGAGGCCGCCCTGGATGGCCGGCGGGCCCATGGTGACCTCGTAGAACTCGCTGCTGCCCGACTGCTGGATGGTCGTGCTCGGGTCGTCGCAGGTGCCTCCGAAGAAACCGAAGAAGGACGCACAGTCGTTGATGAGCGCCGAGTGGAAGGAGCACTCACCGGAGCCGACGACCTCCATGTTGACGACCATCGACTTCTTGAAGCCGCGGGGGACGGTGCCGAAATCCAGCTGCTCGGGGACGAAGCGGACCTCGCAGGTCGGCGAGCCCGCGCGCTGGGCCTTGAGGTCGACCTGCCAGTCCGGCTGCTGGCCGTCGTTGGACTGGATGCGGAGCTTGGCCCACTCGGTGCCGGTGTCGGCGCCGCTGTTGGTGAAGGTGACCTTGACCTCCCGGTACTCACCGGCGTCGAGGACCCCCTGGCCGGGAGAGGCCGACAGCGGCGCCCAGCTCGAGTCCGTGACGAGCTCGAACTCGCTGGTGGTGTTGTCCACCAGGGTGATGGCGTCGACGGTCAGCGGCGCGCTGCCGGCGTTGTACAGCGAGATCTTGCGCTGGGTCGTGAGGTTCTGGGCAACATAGCCGAAGTCGACGAACTCGGGCGGGTTGACCTGCAGCAGGGGAGCCTCGGCGCGGCCGAAGACGTTGATCAAGAACTCGCCGCCGTTGGCCGAGTCGTTGCTCTCGATGACGATCTCGGCGATCGGGCCCGTCGTCTGCGGCATCTGGGAGGTCGGCGTGAACCCGACCGTGAGCGCGAGGACGTCGCTATTGCCCGACGACGACGGCGTCACCGTCACCCCGCCTGCAGGGAACCCGGTGACGACCACGGTGTCGCTGCTGCCCTCGCCGAGGCGCACGTCCGTGATGACGAGGTCGCGGCGCCCCTGATTCGACACGGTCAGGGGGCGCGTCACCGTCTCGTCGATGGTCTGCCAGGCGAAGTCGACGGGGTTTGGAAAGGCCACCAGCTTCGGGCCGACCTCAGCGCCGAGGAGCAAGGTCTCCACGGTGTGGGTCTCACCATCGGCGACGTACTCCACCGCCAGGGTCCCGGTGTCGCTGCCGCCGTTGGTGGGGGCATAGCCGACCTCGACGCTAAACTGATCCTTGGGCGCATAGGTCCGGTTGGCGGGCCCGAGCACCAGCGAGAAGTCCCCGTCCACCCCCCCGGAGACCGCGACGTTGGTCACCTCGATGTTGTCGGCGCCTTCGTTGATGAAGCTGACGACCTTGGTGTCGAGGGTGTTCGACTCGACCTCACCGAAGTCGACCGGATCGGGGATGACGCGCAGGGTCGCGACCTGGGTCAGGGTCTCGATCGGCACCTCGACCACCAGCGAGCCGCCGGCGCTGGCGATGTTCGTGTGGATGAAGACCGTGCCCCGATCCTGCTGGGTGTCGACGGGGTCGTACAGCACCGCCATCGTGGTGGACTCGCCCACACCGAGCTCGGTGACGAGGGGCTGCGAGATCGTCAGCTCCGCCGACTCGGTCTCGAGGGTGACGCGCCGCAGCTGAAGCACACCGTCGGTGCCCGCGTGCCGGATCGTGACGATGCGCTCGGCGTGGGAGTCGACGAGCACGGTGCCAAAGGTCACCGGGTTGGGCGCGACGTCGATGACGAGGTCCTCGCCCTTGACGAAGGAGCCGCCGCCGCGCTCGTCGTCACTGCACGCCCCGAACAGCAGCGAGAGCGTCGCGCCCGCCAAGAGCGCGCGCACGATCCTCATGTCGCGTCGTCCGAACCTCATGTCGCGTCGTCCGAACATCGTTCCCCCGGATGAGTTGTGAGTCTCGCGCTGGCCTCCGCCCAGGTGGGCGCTGGACGTGAGCCGTCGAGCGTCGCCGGACAGTACACGAACGGACCGAAAAATCCCAACCTGAATCACCGACTGGCGCGTCGAACGACGCGCCGGGCCACGCGCCGCGAAGCCCCGGTCATCGAGTCAGCTCTGGCGGCGTCAGCCGGCCGCCTGTGGGCTCATGGGTTTGGGGTGGGCAAGCTCGGGTGGACGTAGTCGGGGGTGATGCGCAGACCGCAGGCGCCGTCGCCGATGCCGGCGCACTGGGCGTCGGTCTCGCACGGGGTGGTGGTGCCCGAGCAGACGCGTGGCAGCTTCACGACGCCGCTGGGCCAGTCGATGCTCGCCACCGACCACATGTCACGGTCGACCAGCTCGACATCGTCCATCTCGAAGACCGGGTTCGAGAAGATGTACACCCGCACGGTCGCGTAGCTCGCACCGTAGCCATGGTCGTCCCAGTAGTGGACGCCCACCTTATAGGTGAGTCCGCTCTCCGGGATGTTCAGGTTGATATTCTCGGGGCCGGCGCCGTTGGTGTCGTCACGGTCGAGGCCGGGGTTGTCGTCGATGGCGGCGTCGAGGGAGCCCCACTCGGGATGCGGGTTGTACCAGAAGGTATCGTAGGGCTGGTCGAACCAGCCATCCGGCAGGCCGTCGCCGTCACCGTCGTGCCCGCCCGTCGCGAAGGGGTGGGTGAAGTGCAGGTCGAGGTCGGCGCCCCCATCATCGGTCTGGTCGGGGTCGTTGGGGGTGTCCCAGAGCAGCTCGATGTGGATGGCCTCGTCGGGTTTGACGAAGACGGTGGTCTCGGCCGGCACGCAGGACTCGGTCCCGCTGGAGTCGACGACGTTGAGCCGGAAGACATAGGGGCCGGCCACGTTCGCCTCGAAGGTCGGGTCGGCCACGGTCGCGCTGGGCAACAGGACCTGGTGAGAGCCAATGGGCTGCTGGACTTCCCACAGGTAGCTGTCGATGCTGCCGGTCGCGGCGTAGCTCTGGGAGCCGATGAGGTGCAGGGTCGTCTGGGGGATGACCTCCTCGCCCTCCTGGACGATGATCACCGCGGTCGGACACTCGACGTGGACACCGAAGCCCGTCACCTCGACCGCGAGCTCGGCGATGAAGGCGTTCGAGCGGATCATGATCTCGCCGAGGTCCGGGATCGGCCGACCGTCACCGTCGAGCGGGTTGACCTCATCGGGGATGAAGACCACCCGGAAGGTGCCGGTCTGGTTCGGCTGCAGGACCACCGGGGCGTCGGCCGGCCCGAGGGAGCCGACGGGATCGGCGGAGTTGACGCCGGGCAGCGTCTCGAGGGCCAGGGTGTAGTCGTCCGAGCTGCCGTCCCGCAAGGCGATCTCTGTGATCCGCAGGGGTTGGTCACCGCACGAGGTGATCTGGACCTCCACCGTCGCCGGCTTGCCAACGAGCTTGCCGCCGAAGTCGACCTTCTTCGGGCTCGCGACGATGCAGGGGCCCCCGACGTTGCCCTGCAACGGGATGACCGTGCCCCTCGCCGCGTTGGGATCGTTCGAGAACAAAACCAGCGTGCCCTCGGCGGGCGACGGATCGGTGGGCTCGAAGATTGCAGCCAGCTGCCCCGCGGTCCCCGGATCGACCTCGATGGGATCGTCGAGGGTGATCCCCACCGAGGCGGTGTCCCCCGACGCAGGCCAAGTCGAGGCGCCTACCGCGATGGAGAAGGCCGGGTGACCGGTCAGCTCGAATCTATCCACCCTGAGCACCTCGTTGCCCTGGTTGAGGATCTGAATGGTCTTCTGCTCGCGATCGCCCTGGCCGACGCTGCCAAAGTCCACCTGCTCGGGAGTGACCACGAGGACCGCCTTTGCATCGATGACCTCGATCGCGAGCTTCACCGTGTGCCTGGCCGTCCCATCGACCACAGCGTTGGACTTGATGGTGATGGTCCCGGTCGGCGTGACCGCCGACGTCACCGTGGTGTCGTAGACCAGGTCGACGACCTTTTGGCGCTCGGACAGGGACGCCTCGGGGTCATCGGCGTAGGCGACCTCGAGCGGGAAGGTCAGGTCCGCGCCGTCCGGACTCCGCAGCGCGAAGAAACCCGGCGGATCCGAGTCGACCGACAGGTCCGTGATCACAAGGGCCGCGTTGCCAGTGTTTTGGAGCTTGAGCGTCTCGAGCACCTCGCTGCCACCGAGCGAGACCTCAAGATCCGCCCCCAAGCCGACGGCCGCGCCGACCTTGTCGTAGATCTCGAGGGACGGAGCCTCACCCAGCTGGGCGTTTCCGCCGCCATCATCCCCGCAGCCGACCGGTCCAGCCATGAGGCTCGCGGTCATCAGGCCGAGCGCTATGCTCCACCGTAGTTTCATCCGTCATCTCCCGGGATACGTATCGGCGCGCCGCCGCTCTACGTTGGGTTGCCAAAGCCCCGGCGCGAGGTCCGCCAGTGAGCCCGGGATGCTATGGAGAGACCTTGGCCGAAGTCAATGATCGAATCCCCTCGTCCCCTGCGCGGTGCGCCGCCCCCAGATCGCCCATTCCGCCACCGCAGGCGGACCGGTAGGTCGCGCCCGGGCGACCCGCGGCAGCGACCCCGCGCAGGCGCCTCGACGTCGCCCCGCGCCGCCCGGCCCTCGGCGGCCCACCGCCACCGACAGCGGGCCCGGGCGCTGTTCCACCTTGACAATTCAAAGCGCCCGTCCGAAAGATGGCGCTCCTTTGCTGCCGTTTTGCGTTGACCAATGGGGACTTGCAACGCGGCGCACGGGTCGCGGCGGGCGCCGCGGGGCCTCCTCTTACAGTTCCTCCACGCACCGACGAGAGACTCACGGAGCACACCGAAGTGAGATTCGACCACGGCATGTCCGACCGCCCCCTTCCTCGCCGCGCCCTCCTCCCCGGTGCGTCCCTGGCCCTGCTCGCATCTGCCGGCATGATCGCCTCCGGTTGCGACTCGACGGCCACGCTCTTTCCCCAAAAAGTCCTCTTCTCGCGGGCCATGATCGTGAGCGCCTACCCGGCCCAGGAGCGCGCCGACGGGACGTGGGCCCGCCAGTGCGGCGCCGGCGCGGTCGACGGCATCATCACCAACGTGGCCTTGATCTCGACCCAGCGCAAAGACGGCGACAACGACCTCCAGATCCGCCCCGGCGACGTCATCGACACGCGCACCGTCGAGGGCGGCCTGCCCGACGACATCAACCTCACGAACGAAGGCCACATGGCGCTGGCGGTCGACTGCATCGACCCGCAGCCCCACCCGAACCCCAGCGGCGACGGCTGCCAGGGCGCCCAGCCATCCTTCGCCCTCGACCAGACCACCTATCAGGCGCACACCGAGCGCGACACCGGCCACAACGTGCTGCTGCTGCTCGATCAGAGCGGATCGATCAGCGGCCTGGTCGACGCCGACCACGGCAACATCGAGAACCGCACGGGCGACTTCGTGGTCCCCTCGAACTTCGGTGAGCTCGCCTCCGACGGCTCGAACGTGCGTCTGAGCGCCGCGCGGCGCTTCATCCGCACCCTCAACGACGAGGACCGCTTCGGTGCGCTTGCTTTCAGCGAAAAGCTCGGCATCCAGGTCCCGTGCTCCGAGGCCCAAGGCGACCTCCAGGCGGACCTCGACGCGTGTTTCGGCAAGCGAAACACGGACATCTGGCTGTCGACCTCGGGCCTCGATTCCCTCATCGGCCGCGCCGAAGGGCGCTCGAACTTGTGGGACGCCGTCGCCTACTCCTACGACTACCTCCGCGCCTTGGATGACACCAAGCGCTCCAACCACATCATCGTGGTCACGGACGGCCCTGACACCTGCGCCAACTCCCTATCGATGGGCACCTGCCAATTCGCCTGCAGCAACACCTCGCACCAAGACGTCCTGGCCAAGATCGAGGCCGACCTGGCGGACCCGAACGCGCCGCGGATCCATGTCCATTTCATCCAGTTCGAATCCCTGGGCTACCCCGGACGCGACCCACGCCAGGTCGAGGTCAGCTGCGTGTCCGGTGGCCAGTACCAGTACCTCAACACCAACCAGTTCCCCTCAGCCCAGCCCACGCAGTTCCAGGAGGCCCTGGAGACCGCGATCGTCAACGTCCGCTACATGCTGATGGGCCACTGGGAGTTGGCCTCCGCCGTGCCGGCCTACGTCAACAACGCCGGCACCCCGCCCGGCTCGCTCTACGCTCTCAATGGTCTGCTCACCGTCAAGACCTCCAGCCAGATGGTGCTCCAGGACAAGCCCTTCCCCTTCAACGTCGGCCAGGGTGCGGGCGCTGAGAACGCCTCCGTTTGGGATCGCCGCCCCTCGCTGCGCAAGCCCTGCACCTCGGAGACCGAATGCGGCGCCGCGGCCGGCACCGCCTCGGCCTGCAGCGTCGTCTGCTCTCCTGAGACGATGACCTGCGCCGGGTTCCCGCGAGATCAGGCCTTCACGGCCCCCAACTTCTACGCCTGCGCGGCCTCCGGTGGCGGCGAAGGCTTCTGCTGCGAGGGCGCGTGCGAGACCACGGGCACCTGCGCCGTCTGCACCGAATAGGATAGTCGGGCGCCCGTGAGCGGGCGCCACACCAAGCGCTCCGCAGGCCGCTACGGCAACCGCGACATAAGGATGAAACGACGATGACGAGCATCAAGTGGCTTCTCCTCGCAATCTCCATGGCCGTCGTGCTCGGCGCTGGCCCGGCGCTGGCGGCGGAGCCCGCCGATGACGTGCCGCAGGACACCAGCGCCCTCGACGAGCGGCTCATCGAATACTGGGGCACGGAGCTGCGCGAGATCGAGACGCTCCAAAAGCGCCTCTTCCGTAAGGAAGACCGCCACGAATTCGGGATCTACTTCGGTGTCATCCCCAACGACGAGTTCTACAGCTACTACCCGCTGGGGCTGCGCTGGGACTACTTCTTCGCCGAGGACTTCGGCGTCGAGGTGGGTGGATCCTACCTCATCCGGGTCGAGAGCGAGCTCGAGTCCTTCCTCGAGGACAACTTCAACGAGTCCCTTCTCGTCGACATCCCGCAGAGCCTCCAGTGGCTCGCGAGCGCCAACTTCCTGTGGAGCCCGGTCCACGGCAAGATCGGCATGTTCAGCGACAAGCTGACCCACTTCGACGCCCACCTCGCCTTCGGCGTGGGCGCGATCGGCACCACGGTCCGCCAGCTCGGCGAGGAGGTGTCGAAGGTCGACATCAGCGGCAACGTCGGCCTTGGCCTGCGGTTCTACCTGACCGAGGACATCGCCATGCGCTTCGACTACCGCCAGTACTTCTACCCCGCGGATCCGGAGAGCGGTGGCGGCCTTGCCCACCCTGTGGAGCTGACGCTGACGTTCAGCCTCTGGACCGCCGCGCCACAGTAGCAGACCGGCGCCCCCGCGCCCCGCACGCTGCCCCCTAGTCACACGACGACGACCGAACCCGGGAAGAAGTGATGCATCGCGCCACAATCCGAAACATCGCGGCTGCCGCCACGCTTGGCATGGGGCTGTTCGCCCTTGGCCCTGCGGCGCTGTCGGTCACCAAGGAGGAGGTGATGACGCTGGCTCGGCTGCAGATGCCGGACGACCAGATCATCTCCGCCATCGATCGCGACAAGAGCGTCTTCGAGCTGTCCGTCGCAGAGATCCTCGAGCTCAAGCAAGCCGGCGTCTCCGAAGGCGTCATCAAGCACATGCTGGCGACCAAGGACCTCTACGGGGCGAAGGACGGCGACGGGGCTACCGGCCCCACGACCACGCTCCCCGTCCAGGAGACCCCTGAGGACAAGGCCGCCCGCGAAGAGCGCATGCGTCAGGAGGCCGCGAAGCTGCTCGCCGAGAAGCGCGCCGCCGAGCAGGCCCAGCGCAAGGCCTTCGCCCAGGGCGTGCTCGCCAAGGGCCGCAAGCTCGGTGACGAGGGCCGCTACGTCGCGGCCATCCAAGCCTTCGAGAACTTCATGGATCAGGGCAACTTCCCGCCCGACAGCGAGGAGGCCTACTTCGCCCGCTTCGGGATCGCCAACGCCCTGGTCAAGGCCGGTCTGCTCCAGAGCGCCGCCAGCCAGCTGGTCGACGTGGTCCTGGAGGGGCCCGACAAGCCCTTCTTCCAGATCGCCTTCAAGCAGCTGCGCAGCCTGCGCAAGCGCATCGACTACTCGCCACCGCAGCTCGAGCGGTTGGCCGACGTCGCCAATAGGATCACGGGCTTCTCCCAGAGCTTCCAGGACGAGTTCAACTACGTGATGGGCGAGTTCTTCCACGAGGGGACGGAGTGGGCCACGGCCCAGGCCTTCCTAGACGCGGTCAGCAAGGACTCCCCCGACTACGCGAAGTCCCAATACCTCAAGGGGTTCATGGAGGTTCAAGGCAACCTCTTCAAGTCGGCCGTCGGCTCCTTCCAAAACGCCATCATCGCGACCGAGGAGAACGAGTCGGACCCCGAGGTCCGCGACCTGTCCTTCCTGGCGCTGGCGCGCATCGCCTACCGCATCGGCGACTACGACGCGGCCATCTACTACTACCGCAAGATCCCCCAGGGTTCGTACAAGCAGGCGACCGCCTTCTATGAGAGCGCCTGGGTGTACTTCCTCAAGGGCGACTACTCCCGAGCCCTGGGCACCTTCCACACCCTCGACTCGCCCTACTTCGACCACTACTTCTACCCGGAGATGTGGATCCTCGAGTCGACGGCGTACCTCAACCTGTGCCAATTCGACCGCACCAAGCTGGCGCTGGCCCGCTTCGAGAAAGAGATCCTGCCGCTCATCACGCCGCTTGAGAGCTTCCTCAACAAGACCACGCGCCCCGAGGACTACTACAAAGCGATCGTGTCGACGGTCAGCGGTGAGCAGCGCTACCAGCTGCCCGACAAGATGGTCTCTGCGGTGCTGGCCAACGTCGAATTCTACAACCTCTACCGGACGATCAAGCAGATCGAAAAGGAGATCCGCCGCCTCAACGCCGACGGCGGGCGCCTCGGCCGCTTCGGTGCCGATCTGCTAGCGAAGCTTCACCGCCTGCGCGGTGACCGTATCCGTCAGATCGGCTTCACCACGCGCCTCATCCTGAGCGATACCCTCAAGGAGCTGCAGAAGTTCCGCACCAAGTACATCGAGCTCGGGATCGACATCGAGGATCTCGAGATCGAAGAGCGGGACCGTCGCCAGGCTGCCATCGACCGCGGCGAGGAGCCGGCAGAGGATGGGTCCGTCGAGAAGAGCGGCACTGTGGCGATCGTGGGTTCGGATACCTGGCGCTGGCCGTTCGAGAACGAGTACTGGTCGGACGAGATCGGGGCCTACCGATCGTTCGTCAAGGACAAGTGCGCGCGGGATCAGGACTAGTCCCCGCCGAAGACGCGTTGGAAGCGGCGCTGGGGGGCCGTCGCCGTATTCCATCCTCAAGCGTGACAACCCTAGTGGCGGCTGGCAACGTCGCGCGCCGACGGCCCGTCTCGAAGGTGCAGGAGTAGCTGTATGCGGAAGTGGATCGGACTCGCGTCGCGCGTGTTGTGCGCTGCGGCGGTCGCGAGCGTCGTCGGAGCGCCGCAGGCGCTGGGCGCTGAGGCGGCCCCGGCCGGATCGGCCGCCAACCCGGGCGAGGGAACACCGCTCAAGGGTAAAGACGCCTTCTCGATGGACCGCCTGGAGGACTCCCTTTGGACGCCCGAGAAGAAGCGAACAGAGAAGGCCAAGAGCGACGCGCGTCAACGCAAGATCGCGCGCCTCATCGAGCTGGTCAACGACCCGAACTATCCCAACAAGGCCGACGCCTACTTCCGCCTCGCCGAGACCCACTGGCAAGAGGCGAAGTACGACTACTTCGTCGCCCGTGAGGAGTTCGACAAGGCCTTCGAGTGCTTCGAAGAAAAGCGCTGCACCGCGGAGCCGACGGAGCCGACGGAGGACTACTCCACGGCCATCGACTACTACCGCAAGGTCCTGCTGGCCGACCCGAACTACAAGCGCCTCGACCAGGTCACCTACTACCTGGGCCGCGCGGCCATCGAGGCGGGCAAGGCGGTCAATGACCGCAAGCTCCAAAGAGAGGGCGAAAAACACCTCCAGGACGTCATCCAGAAGTTCCCGAAGAGCCGCTACGTCCCGCAGAGCCACCTGACCCTGGCGGAGTACTACTTCGACAAGGATTCGCTCTACTATGCGAAGACGAACTACGAGAAGATCATTCAGAACTTCCCGAACCACTCGATGTTCAACTACGCGCTCTACAAGCTGGGCTGGGTCTACTTCAACCTGGCCGAGTTCGAGAAGACCATCGACACGTTCAAGCGCGTCATCGCCACCATCAAGGGCCACGGCTCCGACGGCCTCATCGAGTTCCGCGCGCAGGCGCTCAAGGACCTCATCCAGGCCTACGCCGAGCTCGACGACGGCTGGCGCATGGCCCGCGACTACTTCATGCAAGAGGTCGGCGAGGAGGACACCTACACCAAGCTCGACCAGATGGCCGGCCTGCTGGTGACCAAGGACCGCGACGACGAGGCGATCTCGCTCTATCGGCACCTCGTCGATCACGACAAGACCCACCCAAAGGCCGTCGAGTACCAGGACGCCGTCCTCGAGGTGCTCCGCAAGATCGGCGACATGGGCGAGATCGAGAGCCAGATCAACGTCATCGCCGACTTCTTCGACCCCAAGGGTCAGTGGTTCATCGCCAACAAGGACAACAAGGAGTCGGTCCAGGGCGCCCACGATTTGGTGAGCTCAAACCTCTCCTACATCGCCAACTTCCACCACCGCGAGGCCCAGAAGCTCGACCAGAAGCGGCGCAAGTCCGGCGGCGAGTACGCGGCAGCGGCGAAGTACTACAAGAAGTTCCTCGACCGCTACCCGGACCACCCCGAGAGCTACAAGCTCAACTTCTTCTACGCCGAGATCCTCTTCGACGAGCTGGGCGACTACATGGCCGCCGCAGAGCAGTACGAGAAGGTGCTGCAGAAGGACCGCAAGGGTGAGTTCGTCGAGGACGCCGCGCTGGGCGTCGTCTACGCGATGGAGAACGAGCTCGACAAGATCGGGGTCCGCAAGAAGGTCAAGGGCGAGGTCGTCAAGGAGGTCAAGCTCGACCAGGACGTCAAGCGCGGTGAGGAGGAGGACAAGATCGAGCGCACCGAGCTGCACGCGCTCGAGCGCCGCATGATCGCCGCCGCCGACCAATACGTCGAGGTGCTCAACGACGCGCTGAAAGACCCAGCGTTCCGCAAGAAGTACCCGAAGCGCGGCAAGATGATCCCCAACATGATGTACATCGCCGCGGAGATGTTCTACGCGCACGGCCAGTTCAAGGAGGCCGTCAGCCGGCTGCAGGTCATCTTCGACCTGTTCCCGAAGCACAAGATGGCCCACTACGCCGTCAACCTCATCATCGACGCGTACAAGCGCCTCAAGCGCTGGGAGCAGATCGAGTACTGGGCGCGCGAGCTGATTCGTAAGAAGAACTTCAGCGTCAAGAAGAAGCCGGAGCTCGAGCTCATCATCGCCATCGCGAAGACCGAGCACGCCACCGACCTGACTCGCCAGCGCAAGTTCGACGAGGCCGTCAAGGTCCAGCACGAGATCGTCAACGAGTTCGGCCGCAAGAACCGCGAGATCGCCTCGAAGGCGCTCTTCAACATCGGCGCCATCCATGAGATCGCGCGGCGCTTCCCCGAGGCCGTCGAGGCCTATGAGGACGTCATCAAGCGCTACAAAGACATGGAGGTCGCCGTCAGCGCCCAGGCGGCCATCGGCATCCTCTACGAGAACCAGACGCAGTTCCGCAAGGCCGCCGAGGCCTTCGTCGGGATGCAGCAGTTCAAGAAGAGCTTCAAGAAGAACAAGGTGGCCGCCGAGCGCGCCGCCAACGCCTACCGCGACGCCGGCGTGCTCTACGAGGCCCTCGAGGAGTACGACCGCGCCCACGAGGTCTTCGACAAGTACACCAAGCTCTACCCGAGGCGCGACGACGTCCCGCGGGTGGCCTATCAAGCGGCCTTCATGCTCGAGCAAAAGGGCACGCCGGACGCGTTCGCGGCAGCCGCGAAGTACTACGCCAAGCTCGCCCGCTCCAAGTGGGCCCGCAAGGACAAGGAGTACAAGCTCCGCGCCGAGGCGTCGGCGGGCCTGGCCCTGAAGAAGGCTGACAAGGCCAAGAACCGCCGCAAGGTCGAAAAGCACCTCAAGAGCGTGCTCAAGCAGTGGGACAAGCTCGTCAAGGCCGCGACCAAGGAGGGGCTCGAGGCCCCCCAGGTCGACCAGTCGACCAAGTACTTCGCCGCCAACGCGCAGCTCGCGCTCGCCGAATACAAATACGACGACTACGCCGAGCTAAAGATCGACGCGATCAACAAGGCCGGCCGCTTCGACATGAAGATGCTGGCCCGCACCCTCGAGAACAAGGCCAAGTCCCTGCTCGAGGCCAAGCAGGCCTTTGAGGCGGTTCTGCCCTTCAAGTCCAAGGGCCTCGCCGCCGCGGCCGCCTTCCGCATGGGTCAGATCCTCTACGAGTTCGCCCAGAACCTGTTCGAGGCGCCGGTCCCGCCGGAGCTCACCCGCGAGGAGGACATCGACGAGTACCGCTTCGCCCTGCAGGACGTGGCCTCCCCCTTCGAAGAGCAGGCCCTCGCCGCCTTCACCGCGGCGCTCCGCCAGGCCGTCAAAGACAACGTCTACAACAAGTGGTCGCGCCTGTCGGCCATCTACGCCGCCAAGGTGAACAAGGACGAGTTCCCCATCGCCGAGTTCGTCGTCGAGCCCAACAAGACCAAGGACACGATCCAGTCCACCAGCTTCATCAAGGCCGTCCGCCGCGGCTCCACCGTCGTCGACTACCTGCGCCGGACGGAGACCAAGAAGGGCAAAGAGGCTGCCGCTGAGGCCAGCAAGGACGGGGCGAACAAGGAGGGGTCCAAGTGAGGCGCTTCATCACCATCGTCGCCGGCGCCGCCCTGGTGGCCGGCTGCACCTCTACCGGCGCCACCAGCGGCGGCAACGGGACCTCGTCCAGCCCCGGCCAGGGAGGCGGCGGCGCGGCCGGCAGCGGCGCCGCGGGCAAAGGCGCGACCACCCCCAACGGCGCGCGCAAGCAGCTGTCTGACGAGGACTTCACGGTCAAGCAGGTCGAGGAGGTCAAGGCGCCCGTCTACCTCGACGACATCGACCGTGGGGCTCAGGACGCCTTCGGCGAGGGGGTCCAGCTCGTCGCCGCGCAGAGGCCCGACTACGCCACCGCCCTGAAGAAGTTCGAGGAGGCCACCGACAAGGACAAGAGCTTCCTCGAGGCCTACTTCAACTGGGCGATGGTCCTCGAGCGGACCGGCCGGGGGGACGAGGCGCTGCGCATCTATCAGAAGGCCCTCGACGCCAACCCAGGCGAGCCCTCTGCCCAGGCCTACATCTCCAAGATCTACTTGGCCAAAGCCCGCGAGGCCAAGTACCTCGGCAAGCAGCAAGAGGCCGACCAATGGCTGGCGAAGTCCAAGGCGCTGCTCGACGAGCTGGTCGCCAAGAACCCGAGCAACGTGGCGGTCAACAACGCCATGGCGCTCTTCTTCCTCTCCAAGGAGGACTTCGACACAGCTGAGCGCTACGTCAAAGAGGTCCTCTACGTCCAGCCAAGCAACGTCACCGGCCTCAACACCCGCGGCCTCATCAACCTCAAGCGCGGGAACCTGCGCGTCGCGCGCTGGATCTTCGAGAACAAGGTGCTGCGCGAGGACCCGACCTCGACCGAGGCCCTGACCAACCTCGGCTACACCTACATCAAGCTCGAGCAGCGCCCGCTCGCGATGCGCTACTTCAAGCAGGCCCTCGAGGCGGACCCCGAGAACATGGCCGTGCGGATGAACATCGCCGCCATGCTCCTCGAGCACCTCGACTACTCCGGGGCCTTCGACCACTACACCAAGGTCCTGAGCGCCCAACCCAACAACGACGAGGCGATGATCGGCCGCTGCGACGCCATGTTCGGCCTCGGCGGCGCCGCCAGCGACAAGCACGCCCAGTACGAAGCGGCCATCAGCTGCTACCTAGACTACCTGAAGACCAACCCCGCGCGCGGCGACCTCTACCGGCGCATCGCCGAGACCTACCAGAACAAGCTGCAGAGCTTCGACAAGGCCGTCGAGTACTACGAGGCCTACGGCAAGCACGCGACGCTGTCCGCCGAAGAGGCCGACAAGAACGCCAAGATCGTCAAGACCCTCAAGGACATCATCGCCTCGGGCGGCCTCAAGGCCGAGCCCAGCTTCGACGAGCCCACCGACGGCGGCGGCGACGGCTTCAGCGACGACGGCTTCGAGGACATGGACGGCGGCGGCGCCGAAGGTGGCGGCGCCGAGTAGCCAGGCGTCCCGCCTGTCGGCGCGGGGCGGGAGCTTGACGCACTCTCGGCCCCTAGGCATGGTCTTGTGCGTCTCGAGTGACGGAGTTGTCCGACCATGAAGAAGCTGATCCTCATCGCCACCTTGGGCCTGACCTTCGGCGCCTTGTCGACGTCCGCGCTGGCCGCCGACCCGAAGTCCAAGTTCTACGACTTCTCGGATCAGCTCATCGACGGCGAGATCCGCAAGCCCACGACCCTGTACTCGAATGTTCGCCAGGCGGCGCGCTTCACGCGCATGCTGAGCCTGAAGAAGGAGCTGCTGCCCCTCATCTTCCACGCCCGCAAGGAGCGCGTCTTCAAGTAGCGCTCGCCACGGGCGACGACTGTCGGAGCGCCGGCCCTGTGCCCCACGGGCCGGCGCTGCTACGTTTGGCGGGCCAAGACGACGACTGAACACCCGTGTTGGTGAACATTCGTTGCCGGCGCGCGCGTTCAGGTGTAGCGTCGCGGCATGCTCTTCTCGAAGCCCGATTTCGACGCTGTGCTCGACGACCTCTGCGCCGGGCGCCTGCTGCCCGGTGACGTGACCGCCCACCGCGTGCGCGCCGCCGCGCCGCCGCGCTGGGGCGAGTTCCCCGAGTCGATCGATCCCAGGCTCCTCGGCGCCCTGCGCGCCCGCGGCGTCGAGCGCCCCTACACGCACCAAGAGCGGGCCATCCGGGCCGCGCTCGCGGGCCGTCACGTCGTGCTGACGACGCCGACGGCCTCGGGCAAGACCCTTTGCTACAACGTCCCCATCCTGGACCGGATGCTCGCCGAGCCCGAGGCCCGGGCGCTGTACGTCTTCCCGACCAAGGCCCTCGGTCAGGATCAGTATCTGGGGCTCAAGCGCCTCATCGACGAGACCGGGGCGCCCATCGCGACCTTCACCTTCGACGGTGACACCCCCAGCGACGCCCGCCGGGCGGTGCGCGACCACGGCCACGTCGTCATCACCAACCCCGACATGCTCCACGCGGGCGTGCTGCCGCAGCATCCCAAGTGGATCAAGCTCTTCAAGAACCTCCGCTACGTGGTGATCGACGAGCTCCACACCTACCGGGGCATCTTCGGCAGCCACGTCGCCCACCTCGTGCGGCGCCTGCGGCGCGTCTGCCGCTTCCACGGCAGCGACCCGCAGTTCATCTGCTGCTCCGCGACCATCGCCAACCCACGCGAGCTCGCCCGCGGCCTGATCGGCGACGACGCCGAGCTCATCGCCGAGTCGGGCGCCCCTGTGGCCGAGCATCACGTCGTCACCTACAACCCGCCTGTGGTCAACCGGCAGCTCGGGATCCGCGCTGGCGTGGTCCGATCGGCGACCCGGGCCGCCCGCGCCCTCGTCGAGGCCGGCGTCGCGACCATCGTCTTCGCCGGCAGTCGCCTCCACGTCGAGATCATCCTCAAGTATCTCCGCGAGGCGATGGTCCAGGCCAAGCTCCCGCCGGAGCTCGTCCAGGGGTACCGGGGCGGCTACCTGCCGCGGCACCGCCGCCGCATCGAGGCTGGCCTCCGCGAGGGCCGGATCCGCTGCGTCGTCACCACCAACGCCCTCGAGGCCGGCGTCGACATCGGCAGCCTCGAGGCCGCGGTCATCGCCGGCTTCCCCGGCTCCATCGCCAGCTTCTGGCAGCAGAGCGGGCGCGCCGGGCGCCGCGCCGGCCGGTCCATGACCGTCTACGTCGCCGGCTCATCGTCCATCGACCAGTACCTCGTCAATCACCCCGATCTGATGCTCGGCGCCTCCCCCGAGAGCGCCCGCATCAACCCGCGCAACCTCTTCGTCCTCGTCGACCACGCCAAGTGCGCCACCTTCGAGCTGCCCTTCGAGCCAGGCGAGGGCTTTGGCGTGCTGACCTCCGAAGAGACCCGCGAGGTCCTCGAGTACCTCGAGAGCCACGGCGTGGTGAACGAGTCGGCGGGTCGCTTTCACTGGATGGAGCGCGTCTTCCCCGCCCACCACGTGGGGCTGCGCGGCGTGCCCGAGGAGAACTTCGTGGTCATCGACCTCGACACGAAAAAGGTCCTCGCCGAGGTCGACTTCCGAAGCGCCCACACCACGCTCCACGAGCACGCCATCTACCACGTGGACAGCCGGCAGTTTCAGGTCGAGCGCCTCGACTACGACGACCACAAGGCCTTCGTCCGCCGCGTCGAGCCCGACTACTACACGACCGCGATGACCTACAGCCGCGTGGCCATCCTCGACGACGAGGCCGTCACCGAGGCCGGCCGCCTGTCGATCGCCCACGGCGAGGTCCTCGTGACCCGCAAATTCGTCGGCTTCAAGAAGATCCGCTTCCACACCAACGAGACCATCGGCTACGGCGAGATCCACCTGCCGGACCTCGAGATGCACACCACGGCCTGTTGGTTCACGGTGACCGAGGCGATGCTCCAGAGCCTGGCGGGCTTCGACCGCGAGACCCTCGTCGACGGACTCAAGGGCCTCGCCCACGCCCTCGAGACGAGCTCCGCCGTGCGGCTGATGTGCAGCGAGCGAGACCTCGGGCG
>PDWJ01001977.1_pt1 | contig 23142 bp, 14 predicted proteins | sample 1430881 | NCBI WGS metagenome assembly PDWJ01 (sample SAMN01162460, study PRJNA174530) | Oral metagenome, whole genome shotgun sequencing project. | biome: Marine environment; feature: Marine mammal; material: Swab sample of the gingival sulcus; isolation source: swab sample of gingival sulcus... | reverse complement strand
TAGAAAACAGTGAAAGAAAAAATCTTTTATACGAATTGAGGAAGTTGTATCAGCAGGCAACAGAAGGAGAATTTGTAATAGAAGATGGTGTTGAAGATGTTCATTCTCAGGTAGAGCTGATGTTAACCCGGTTGTTGGGCGAAACGGGAAAAAAAATCCATAGTGGCAGGTCGCGCAACGATCAGGTTTTACTCGATCTTAAACTGTTTACACGCGATGCATTAAAGCAACTGGTTAACAGTGTGTCAGAGCTGATAGATGTATTGTTAAAGAAAGCCGAAGAAACCAAAGATATACTCATGCCGGGTTATACCCATCTTCAGGTGGCTATGCCATCATCGTTTGGGCTGTGGTTTAGCGCATGGGCAGAGGGGTTAACAGATGACCTTGAAATAATACTAGCTGCCTATAACATTGTAAATCAGAATCCATTAGGTTCGGCAGCTGGCTATGGCTCTTCATTTCCACTCAACAGGCAGTTAACCACCGACTTATTAGGTTTCAGAAGTATGAACTATAATGTGGTTTATGCGCAGATGGGAAGAGGTAAAGTGGAAAAAATTGTTGCTTTTGCAATTTCCAATTTGGCAGCTACACTGTCTAAAATGGCTTTTGATGTTTGCCTGTTCATGAGCCAAAACTTCGATTTTGTGCGTCTGCCACCTGAGTTTACAACAGGGTCGAGTATCATGCCACACAAAAAGAATCCCGATGTTTTCGAACTGATACGTGCAAAATGCAACCGCATACAGGGCATTCCAAACAATATCACCTTAATTATTAATAATCTGCCAAGTGGATACTTCCGCGACCTCCAGATGGTTAAAGAGGAGTATCTGCCAGTTTTTGGCGAAATGGAGCGTTGTCTTTCCATTGCCACACTGGCACTGCAAAATATGCAGGTTAACGAAAAAATACTTGATGACCCCCGATACAACTATATTTTCAGTGTTGAAGAAGTTAATAATTTAGTACTGAAGGGCATACCTTTCAGGGAAGCGTACCGGCAGGTGGGCGATTTGATTGAAAAAGGGCAGTATACTCCTCAAAAAGAAGTAAAGCATACCCATGAAGGAAGCATTGGCAATTTGTGTATTGAAAAGATCAGGAACAGTAAAAAGGAAGTCCTTAAAAAATTTCGTTTTGATCAGACGGATGCTACCCTGCAACAATTGATTCAGGGATAAACAGGCAGGTAATACTTAAGTTAAAAGAATGTTATTTCGGCTGCTATTGGCCGTTATAAATAGCATAATACTGTCTGATTGCTTACTTTTGCTTTCACTTTGAAAGAAAAACAGCCATTTTACTTACATTTTTGCAGTAGCTCGAATTTGTTCGGATTGCTGTTTTTATATGTAAACAAGGGTTATAAAAACAGAATTTTACGATGATGCAGACAAATTTACCCATTGCACAAGGGTTATATCGACCGGAGAATGAGCACGACAACTGCGGAATAGGTTTTGTTGCACATATTAAGGGTGTACCTTCGCATGAAATTATTGAACGCGGCCTCGAGGTTTTGCTTAATATGGATCACCGTGGAGCCAAAAGCGCCGATAATTCAACTGGCGATGGAGCCGGGTTGCTGATGCAAATTCCGCATGAGTTTATTACCGATGTGTTGAAAATAAATGTAGGTGATAAAGGGAAATACGGGACAGGTATAATATTTTTACCTAAAAACGAAGAATACGCTAATCAGTGTATTGACATATTGAATAAATATGTTGAGCAAGAAGGATTAAAACTTATAGGTTACCGCGATGTGCCGGTAGATGGCAATGCTCCTGGTGAAATTGCCAAAACAACTGAACCGGCAATGAAACAGATTTTTGTCAAAGGAAACCTGGAACTAGATGCGTTGGAACGAAAGTTATACCTTGTGCGTAAGCAGGCGCAAAGAGAAATAGTGGAATCGGATTTAAAAGGCCGCAAGACATTTTACATGCCCAGTTTTTCTGCGAAAACTATTGTTTATAAAGGAATGTTTACGCCCGGCCAGTTGCGCGATTATTATCTCGATTTTAAACATCCAAAATTTAAGAGTGCCATAGCCCTTGTACACTCAAGGTTTAGTACCAATACTTTCCCAACATGGGATTTGGCGCAACCATTTCGTTTGCTGGCACACAATGGCGAAATTAACACCGTGCGTGGAAACCGAATGTGGATGCAGGCACGAGAAGGACTAATGAAATCTGAAGTTTATGGTAGAGATCTTAGTAAACTTCTGCCGGTAATCGAACCTGAAAAATCGGATTCAGCATCATTCGATAACGTTTTGGAATTTTTACATATGACCGGCCGCACAATGCCCCATTCATTATGTATGATGGTTCCCGAATCCTTTAACCATAAAAATCCGATACCCGATAGCCTGAAAGCTTTTTATGAATACCACTCCACAATTATGGAACCCTGGGACGGGCCTGCATCAATGGTTTTTTCCGATGGAAGATATATTGGCGGGACACTTGATAGAAACGGACTACGGCCATCGAGGTATGTTATTACTAAAAATGACCTGATTGTTATGGGTTCCGAAGTAGGTGTTCAAACTTTTCAGCCGGAAGAGGTTAGTGTAAAAGGCCGCCTGCGACCCGGGAAAATCCTCCTTGTAGATACTCAGTTGGGCATAATCATCCCCGACGAAGAGGTGAAAAGCCAGTTGAGTAATCGTCATCCTTACCAAATGTGGTTGAAAGAAAACCGGGTGATGATGAAAGATATACCCACGATTAAACGTGTGCCTTCTGCCATCGACGGCTTTGAAACTTATGCCAAAGTTTTCGGATACTCTAAAGAGGAGATGTACGAACTTATCCAACCAATGAGCGTAAATGGGGCAGAGCCAACCAGTTCTATGGGGAATGATGTTCCTATGGCAGTTTTTTCCGATAAACCCAAACGTCTTTTCGATTATTTCAGGCAAATGTTTGCCCAGGTTACCAATCCACCGATAGATCCTATACGCGAAGGATTGGTAATGTCGTTAAGCAATTATATCGGATCGCTGCATTCCAACATGTTATCTGAAAGCCCAGAGCATTATCGGCTGGTTAATTTCAAAGAACCAATACTGACCAATACTGACCTTAGAAAAATAAAAGATGTTAAAGACCAGATGTTTACCCATGCATCGATACAGATGCTATATCCTGTAAAAGAAGGACGAAAAGGGTTGGAAAAGGCATTGAACAGGATGTTGGCTGAAGCTGAAAAGGCAGTGGACGATAAGAAGAATTTTATTATACTTACCGATAGGTTCATTACCGACGAAATGGCGCCAATTCCATCACTTCTTGCTGTTTCTGCGGTGCACCACCATCTTATCAGAGCACAAAAAAGAATACAGGTAGGTATTATCGTTGAAACAGGTGAAGCACGCGAAGTAAACCATTTTGCTCTCCTTTTGGGTTATGGTGCAAGTGTTGTTAACCCATATCTTGCTTTTGCTGCTATCGATTATATTGTAAAAGAGGGTAAAATAAAACTCGAATATGGCGAAGCCAGAAAAAATTATATTAAAGCTATTAATAAAGGGCTTTTAAAAGTAATGTCGAAAATGGGCATTTCAACGCTTCGAAGTTACCATGGAGCGCAGATTTTTGAAGCGATAGGTATAGGCTCCGAACTGATAGATAAGTATTTCAGTGGAACAGCATCGAAAATTGGTGGTGTAGGATTGGATGAGATCAGCCGCGAGGTGAGTATGTTTCACGATGAAGCCTACAAAAAAAGCATGGCACCCGAACCTTTCCATTTTGAGAACAGAGGGGTGTATTCCTGGAGAAAATATGGTGAGCACCATGCCTGGAATCCTGAAACCATTGGTTTGTTGCAATGGGCTACAAGAACAAAAGACTATTCAAAATTTAAAGAATATACAAGGTTAGTTGATAAGCAAAACCAGAAACCTGCTTTTATCAGAAGTTGTTTTCGGTTAAAAAGCAATCCGATACCTATTGAAGAAGTTGAGCCTGTGGAAGCGATTATGAAACGCTTTGTTACCGGTGCTATGTCCTACGGTTCAATAAGTAAAGAAGCGCATGAGGCACTAGCTGTTACCATGAATGCCATTGGCGGACGAAGCAATACCGGAGAAGGAGGTGAGGATGCCGGCCGCTTCAGGACGGAAAAAAACAGCAAAATTAAACAGATAGCATCCGGAAGATTTGGCGTAACCAATAATTATCTTACCAATGCCGATGAGCTTCAGATTAAAATAGCACAGGGGGCAAAACCAGGAGAAGGCGGGCAGTTACCGGGCTTCAAAGTGAATAAGATAATTGCAAAGTTGAGGCACTCAACTCCCGGAATTACATTGATTTCACCGCCACCACACCACGATATTTATTCGATTGAAGACCTGGCACAACTTATTTATGACCTGAAAATTGTCAATCCGAAAGCTAAAGTTTCCGTAAAACTGGTTTCCGAAGATGGGGTAGGTACTATATCTGCCGGCGTTGCCAAAGCATTCTCCGACGTAATTATAATTGCCGGTGCCGATGGTGGTACGGGTGCTAGTCCGGCAAGTTCTGTCAAACATGCCGGATTGCCTGTTGAACTGGGCATATCTGAAACACAGCAAACACTGGTTATGAACAACCTGCGTGGCAGGGTAAAACTACAGGTAGACGGGCAGTTAAAATCTGGTCGCGATATCGTTACTATGGCGTGCCTGGGTGCTGAGGAATTTGGATTTTCGACTTCTGCGCTTATTGTGCTCGGATGTATAATGATGCGGAAATGCCATATGAATACGTGTCCGGCCGGGATAGCCACTCAGGATAAAAGTCTCAGAAGGCGTTTTATCGGCAAATCAGAATATACCATAAATTTTTTCCGGTTTTTAGCACAAGAGGTAAGGGAATACTTGGCAGAAATGGGATTCAGGAGCTTTGAGGATATTGTGGGGCGTACCGACCTGATGGAAGTTGACCCGCAAATTACCAACTGGAAAATGAAAGGTGTAGACTTTTCTAAGTTGTTGTTTCTTCCCGAGGCTACAAAGGTGAATGATATTCATAATACCCATGAAAATGCGCCGTTAAGTGGCAGACATATGGATATTGGGTTAATCCGCGATGCGAAGAAAGCTATTCAGGGTGCGGAAAAAGTTTGGATTTCGCGATCAATTGTAAATGTGGACAGAACTATTGGAGCTATGCTTTCTGGTGAAATATCGCGGAGGCATGGTGAAGCCGGACTTCCTCGCGACACCATCAGTTGTACCTTCCGCGGCACAGCAGGGCAGAGTTTTGGCGCGTTTTTGGTAAAAGGCTTAACATTTAAACTAATAGGCGATGCTAACGACTACATTGGCAAAGGCTTGTCGGGAGGGAAAATAATTGTTGTTCCCCCGGAAGGGTCGACTTTTAAACCTGAGGAGAATATCATTGTTGGGAATACCTCTTTTTATGGTGCCACAAGTGGTGAAGCATATATCCGTGGCGTAGCCGGAGAACGTTTTTGCGTAAGAAACTCGGGAGCAAAAACAGTTATTGAAGGTACTGGCGACCACTGTTGCGAATACATGACGGGAGGCCGTGTGGTTGTGTTGGGAAAAACAGGGAGAAACTTTGCTGCTGGTATGAGTGGTGGCATAGCCTATGTGTTGGATGAAAACGGCGACTTCGATTTTTATTGTAACCGGGGCCTTGTTGACCTTGTCCCAGTGGAAGATAAATTGGATATCCAGGAGTTGCAGGGGATGATTAACAACCATTTGCTGTATACACAAAGTGCGCTCGCCTCTAAAATTCTTACTAATTGGGAAGAATACATTCCGCAATTTGTAAAAGTTATCCCATTTGAGTACAAAAAAGTACTTGAAGAACAAAAACTGAAAGAGTTAAGTAAAAAATTACAATTGACGGAAGACGAACCTTTTCGTCATGAGTAAAAATGAGTTGAACGAAAAAAAATCAAGATATGGGAGATCCCAAAGGATTTATGACTGTTCTGCGTAAAGAGGCCGGTTACAGGCCTGTGAAAGAGCGAATTTACGATTTTGGTGAAGTAGAGCAAACATTGAATGAACAAGATAGAAAACTTCAGGCTTCACGTTGCATGGACTGTGGAATTCCATTTTGCCATTGGGGGTGCCCAGTGGGAAGTAAAATACCGGAGTGGCAGGATGCTATTTACCGTGGAAGGAAAGATGAAGCATATTTTATACTAAATTCAACCAATAGTTTTCCGGAAATAACAGGGCGTGTTTGCCCTGCTCCATGCGAAAAATCGTGCGTTTTAGCCATTCATGAGGAGGCAGTTACAATTCGCGAGAACGAATGTTCGGTTGTTGAACAGGCTTTTGAAGCAGGTATTGTAAAAGCAAACCCGCCACAGGTGCGAACAAATAAAAAAGTGGCTGTTGTTGGCTCAGGTCCTGCCGGTTTATCAGCAGCTGATCTTTTGAACCGTGCCGGTCATACGGTTACCGTTTTCGAAAAAAATGACGCCATTGGCGGTTTACTCCGATACGGGATTCCCGATTTCAAACTGAATAAAAGCATAATTGACAGAAGGCTGGAATTGTTTGCAGAAGAAGGTATAATCTTTAAAACTAATGTTAACGTTGGTGAGGATATTACCAAAGATGAGCTTTTGGATAGCTTTGATGCCATTTTGCTTGCAGTGGGTGCTGAGAAGCCGCGCGATTTGCCCGTTGAAGGGCGAGATCTTGACGGTGTGCATTTTGCCATGGATTTTCTTATGCAACAAAATAAAACTGTAGCAGGGCAGGAAATTCCTAATGAAATAAGGATTTCTGCCAAAAATAAAAACGTGGTAGTAATTGGTGGTGGCGATACCGGTTCCGACTGTGTGGGTACCTCCATTCGTCAGAAAGCAGCATCGGTAACGCAAATAGAAATTATGCCTAAACCACCGGAAAAACGATCAGACAATAATCCGTGGCCTTATTGGCCCAATACAATGCGTTCGTCCAGTTCACACCAGGAGGGTTGCGAACGTAGGTGGTGGATTTCCACGAAACGGTTTATTGGTGAAGGTGGTAAGCTGAATAGCATGGAAGTGGTTAAAGTAGAGTGGGCACAGGATGAAAGTGGTCGTTGGGTTATGAGCGAAATGCCCGGTACAACTGAAATAATACCTGTTGACCTGGCATTGTTGTCGATGGGATTTACCCAACCAGTACATGTGGGCCTGCTTGAGTTGCTGAAATTGGAATACGATGCCAGGGGCAATGTAAAAACTAACGACAAAAAACAGACAACTGTTGATAAAATATTTGCTGCCGGTGATGTGGAACGTGGTGCCAGCCTTGTTGTACATGCTATTGAGGCCGGAAAGGTTGCAGCAAAAAATATCGATGAATATTTGAGAGAAAAATAGCAGGAAGTGGGGGAAAGGATGTTTTTATAATTGTTCTTTCAGTTATTCCACAAGATCTGTTCCCTCTGGTCTTTTGTGTTTCCACCTGCGGTGCGACCATAAGTAATATTCAGGTTCTTTTTTGATTACCTCTTCGGTTTTACGGATATAGGCAAGCAAAATATCACCGGGTTTCGTCTCAGCAGGGTTTTCACATAATGGAATAAACTCTACACTATATCGTCCGCGCCCGGTTTTTTTGACATATTGAAAAAATACCGGCTCGTTGTTTTTGTGTGCTATTTTTTCCGGCCCCGAAAAAAATGGTGTTTCCTGATTCAGAAACATTGTCCAGAATTTAGCATTTGCAGGAGGGGTTTGATCGGCGGCAAGCCACAAAGCAGTTTTTTGGCTTTCGGCGTTGTATCGAAACAGAGTACGTACTGTTTTATGTACCGGAACACATTTCCCGCCCCATCTTTCCCTAGAGGTTAACATAAATTTTTCAAGAGCATAATTGCCACGTATCGGATTGTAAATTATTAATATAAGGTGCTTTATTAATGGTTGGCAATTGCTTACCCATTCCCAATTGTTATGGTGTGTGGCCATAGCAATAAGGTTTATATCCCGGTTAAAATATTCGTTGCAGGATTCAATTCCTTTAAATTCAATTCGTTTTTTAAGTTGCTTTTCCGGAATACTGTAAAGTTTTATGGTTTCCACAATCAGGTCGCAAAAGTGGCGGTAAAATTTTTTTCTTATGGTGCTGATTTCTCTTTCCGTTTTTTCCGGAAAGGCATTCCTGAGGTTGGTGGTAATAACTGTATACCTGTATCTTACAACAAAACGCAGGAGCAGATAAAGTACATCAGAAATGCGGTATAATAGCCAAAACGGCAGGTGCGACAAACCAATAAGTAAACCCACTCCCATTTTGTTTAACACTCTCTGTAAAACAGGTTCGCGGTATCTTCTATCGCGACTTTCAAGTTGGTTTCTTGTGTTATCGTTCATCTCTTAGTAGCTTTTTCATTCTCCTCTGGTTGACGCCGGTGTTTCCAACGCTTATGCGACCAAAGATAATACTCAGGCTGCGTTTTTATAGCATCTTCCATTTTTTCGATGTAGGCTTTCATAATTTCATTGTCGTCTATAACCGATGGATTTTCTGTAATTGGCTCAACAACTGATTCGTAACATCCTCGCCCGGTTTTTACAACGTGTTGAAACAGAATTGGAAGGTCAAACTGTTTTGCAAGTGTAGCTGGCCCGGGATAGAACAATGTTTCGCGGTTCAGAAAAACAAACCATGGAGTGTGGTGCAAAGGCGGGGTTTGATCGGCGGCAAGCCATACCAAAACCGGTTGCTGTGCTTTTTTTGCTTTAATTATGCGTCTTAACACCTGGGTGTTTTTAACCATTTCTGTGCCTTCTGTACTTCGGTTATTAATCATGTATTGGTCAAAATATACATTGTGTAGTGGTTTGTAAACCGCAAGTATAGTATGTTTCAGGTATAAAGAAAGATGGCTTCCCCATTCCCAGTTGTTATAATGCATGGTTAGTATTACTACACTTTTCCCCTGTTCGTAATACCGGCTTAAAACTTCCGGGTTACGTATTTTTAGCCGCTTACGAAATTCCGACTCATCCATTCTTCCCATTTTAATTGTTTCCAGTACCAAATCGCTGAAATGACGGTAAAAAAGGTGCATAATATGTTTTCTCTCCTGTGCTGTTTTTTCCGGAAAGGCATATTTTAAGTTTTCAATAATTACCTTTCGGCGGTATGCGAAAACATGATCGACAAAGAAACAAAGGAAGTCTGATAGTCTGTATGTCAGGGAAAAGGGTAGCCTGGCAATCAAATTCAAAAAGAATAGGACTATTTTTGTAACCATATTATATAGTAAGTATTTAATCGAATACAGGAAGTAAAACTACATTTTTTTAATTCAAATCTTGCAGGTATTATTGCTATACTTACTATTTTAGAAGCCGAAAAAAGAAAACTAAAACAAAAAAAATGAGAGCAACTCTGTTTTTACTGATTATTTTATTGTCTTTGCAAGTGAAAGGACAAAAGATAATTGCACATCGAGGTGCATCTGATCTGGCTCCTGAAAATACTGTTGCATCTGCAAAACTGGCCTGGGAATTGGGTGCCGATGCTGTGGAATGTGACATTTACCTTTCAAAAGATAACCGTGTTATGGTTATTCACGACCACAATACCAAACGTACCTGTTCGGGTAAGAAAAATCTCATTATAGCCAAAACACCTTCACTCTTGCTTCGCGAACTGGATGCGGGTAGCTGGAAAGATGAAAAATACAGCGGTGAAAAAATTCCTTTTTTATCTGAAATTATTGAAACCATTCCTGAAGGGAAAACACTTGTTGTTGAGATAAAATGTGGTCCCGAAATAATTCCGGCATTGCAACGCAGTATCGAAAAAAGCGGTAAAGGAGACAGGTTAGTTTTTATTAGTTTTGGATGGGACACTATATTGGAAACACACAAAACTTTCCCCGAAAATAAATGTTATTGGTTGAGTGCAACAAAATCATGCCTGAAGAAAAAAATGAAAGGATTGGCAGATGAAGGGTTAGCAGGTGTTAATTTGAAGTACTCTATTATCGACAAAGAGGTGGCCACCCTTGCCAAATCGTTGAACCTGGAATTATTAACATGGACTGTTGACGACCCGCAGGAGGCAAAAAGGTTGACGAATTTGGGTGTGGTTGGCATAACCACTAATAAGCCCGGTTGGATGAGGAAAGAACTTGATTTGTTTTAATTTTATACACTAGTATTGCTTATAGCCATTAAAAAGGTGCCACCGGCAATTGATTGCGTGCTCTCAATAGAAATTTCATTTTTTGGCAAAATTGCAGGTAAACCACCGAGGTTGTAATATTTTCTGAAATTCCTGAAATGCGACCTTCCCGCAAGAAATTCGGCAACGCGACTGCCAATACCGGTAAAGTTAAAAGGCAATGGAACATTGTAGTCAACAAACAAGAGGCGAACGGCAATACGCTTTAGTTCTGCCAGTATTATTGGATAAGTCAAAGGGTCGAATTGATGTAATGCCATCGACATTAATCCATAATCGAAAGATTGGTTTTCTATCGTCTCCAAATTCCGGGCGTCGTTTACAGAAAAAATAACATTGTGAATTTGTTGCTTAACCGCTTTTTTTTCAGCGTAACTAATCATTGATTTTGAGAGATCAATACCTGTAACCATAGCCGATTTTTCAGCCAGTTGAAAAGCCTGTGACCCGGTTCCACAGGCAATATCTATAATTTTCTGTCCGGGAGGAATAGCCTGGGCTACTTTCTCTCTCAATGTTGCCAGCAGTGGGTCGACTACGGCACTATAAAAAATTCCCGATTCAACCATTCGTTTTGCTCTTACTATTTAAAGCTAAATATTTACTACAAAAAATTTTAAAGAAAGAAAAAAAATTACGTTTTTGTATTAACATATAAATAGTTGTAGGAGTCAGATTTTTGATGATAATAAATTTCTAAATAAATATTAAGATGAGAAAATATATAGTAATGGTGGCATTATTGGCCATATTCAGTGCATTTAAAGCAGATAAACCAGCTTATACTCTGTTTGATAAAGATGGGAAAAGAGTGAAATATGAGAAGATGATTAAAGTACTGGAAGGTGCTGATATTGTGTTGTTTGGCGAATTGCACAATAATCCGGTGGCACATTGGCTTGAGCTTGAAGTAACCAAAGACCTTTTTAATGCCAGGGGAAATAACCTGGTATTGGGTGCCGAGATGTTTGAAAGCGATAACCAGGTAATTTTAAACGAATATCTTGACAGCCTTATCAGACAAACCAATTTTGAGTCGGAAGCACGCTTGTGGCCCAACTACAAAACCGATTACAAGCCACTGGTTGAGTTTGCCAAGATACACCGTATACCGTTTATTGCTACCAATGTGCCACGCCGTTATGCTTCCTTGGTAAATAAAAAAGGTTTTGAAGGACTGGAAGAGCTATCTGACGAAGCTAAAGCTTTTTTGCCTCCGTTGCCTGTTCAATACAACCCCGAGCTGAATTGTTACAAAAGTATGATGGAAATGCAGGGAATGGGAAGCCATATTACGCCCAATTTTCCCAAAGCCCAGGCGATAAAAGATGCCACTATGGCTTATTTCATTATAGAAAACAGGGGGCAGGGAAAACTGTTGCTTCATTTTCATGGATCTTATCATTCTCAGGATTACGAAAGTATTTATTGGTATCTAAAACAAGTTGATCCGGATTTGAATATTACTACCATTCATACCGTTTCACAAGCAGATGTTTCGGAACTCGAACCTGAAAATACCAGCAGAGCTGATTTTACCATTTGCGTTGATGAGGATATGACCAAAACACGCTGATTTTCACTTAGGAGGTGAGCCGGCACAAGTGATATTTTTTCATGTAAGGCACTCTTGTTTTTAGTGATAACAACTTTAATTTCAGGATTTAAATTTTGCTAAACAGCCTCGCGGATTACTTTTTGTAGAAGTTCATTTCTTCTACGTATTGCCACACCTTTTCGGGCATAAAGTGACGAACATCTTTTCCTTCTGAAATGGCTTTACGGATAAACGAAGCTGAAATCTCCATCAGCGGTGCATTAACAAGGGACGTATTTTTTGTTATTTCAACTTTTGAAGGCTCAAAGCCCGGGCGCGGATAAACCAAAATGCCATAGTTTTCGATAATTTCCTCAAAATTTTTCCATTTGTGGAAATTTTCCAGATTGTCGGAGCCCATAATTATCACAAATTGATAATCCGGGTGTTGTTCTTTGAGGTAGGTCAGCGTATCGATGGTATAGCTTGGTTTTGGCAGGCTAAACTCTATGTTGGAGGCCCGCAGGCGGTCATCGCCTTCCACGGCACGGTGCACCAGCTCGAAACGTTGGTAATCGTCAAGTAGCTTTTTTTTAACCTTGAAAGGATTTTGGGGCGAAACCACAAACCAAAGTTGGTCTATAGATGTGTATTCTACCATGTAATTGGCAATGGCCATGTGTCCGATGTGGATGGGGTTATAAGAGCCAAAAAACAAACCTATCGTAAGTTTTAAATTGGTCTTAGGGGCAAGAATATCCAATACAAAGTTACTCATAAATAGTAGTTTAAATTACAATCTGGGCAAATATAGCAAACGCGGCTTTATCATTATTTTTATGTACTTGGCAGAAGAATTAAACAATCGTTAATATTCAATCCAAATTTTTGTTCAATTTTATGCAGAACTATACACCTGAGTTTTGCCTGCAAATGCGAGTTGCCTTCAGAATGCTGTTAATCAATGCATTATTTCTTTACAGGTAAAGATAAAACATTAAAAAAGAATTTGGTAGTAGCGGGTAAATATTTGTTTTTTCGTAAAGTTTGTGTAGTTATTTAACAGTGTTAAAAGCATAATATTGCTGCGAAAGAGAGAGACCCTTCGGCCATGCATTTTCGACAACTTGCTACTATTTTTCTACGAAATTGGCAATAGAACTAATATAAGCAAAGTGGCTGATAAAATAAGTACATCTCTGTTTAGTTGACGCGATTATTTTTTTTGAAAAGCGCGAAAAGAAGCTATAAGCCAATCCATTGCGCAACCAGTTTTTCAGCTTTAGTACAGGCCGTTTCCAAGTTATCGTTTATTAGTATTTTATCAAAATTCTGTGCAAAGCTAATTTCCTTTTCAGCTTTAGCAATGCGCATGGCTATTTTTTCCTGGGTTTCTGTTTTACGTTTTTGTAGCCTTATTTTCAGCTCATCGATTGAGGGTGGCATTACAAAAATAGCAAGTACTTCTTCGCCATAGTATTTTTTTATGTTGAGGCCACCTACCACGTCCACGTCAAAAATCACATTCTTGCCTTTGTTTCTTAGCCGTTCAACTTCGCTCTTTAAGGTGCCGTAGCAGGTTTCGGGGTATACCTCTTCCCACTCGAGAAATTCATTATTGCTCACTTTTTGTTTGAAAACTTCGGAAGATAAAAAATAGTAATCCTGGCCATGTACTTCGCCTGGTCTTGGATTACGGCTGGTGGCCGATACAGAGAAACCCAGATTAAGATTTCTTTGCATCAGATAACTTACAATACTGGTTTTACCTGCACCCGAAGGTGCCGAGAAAACAATTAATTTACCTTTCATAATGGGTGTAAAGGTACAGTTAACTTTTTATTTCCTGTAATACTAATTGGATGAGAAATGTTTATTTCGTTTCGGTATTTGTATTTCTTGGCAAAAGCAGGTTCAGCAATATACCTACTGCAGCTGCCAAGCCAATTCCGGCAAGCGAAAAACTACCGTATTTGATAATGGCTCCTCCAATGCCTATTGTTAGCACTATGGAAACGATAACCTGGTTGCGCGTATCTGAAAGGTCTGTTTTTGATTTGATTAATGTTTTTATACCAATGGAAGCAATCATTCCAAAAAGCAAGAGCATAATACCGCCAAGAACAGCCTGTGGAATGGTCTTCAGGAATCCGCTAATCTTACCCACAAATGCAAAAATAATAGCAGATATGGCAGCAATACGTAAAATAAACGGGTTGGTAATTTTTGTGAGCGAAATAGCTCCGGTTACTTCTGAATAAGTGGTATTTGGTACACCTCCCAAAAATCCGGCTACAGCAGTAGCAATTCCGTCACCCAGAAGGGTGCGGTTCAAACCGGGTTTTTCAACAAAGTTTTTTTCGCAAACACCGCCAATGGCATACATGTCGCCAACATGCTCAATAATTGGAGCAATAGCCACTGGCACCATGTAGAGAATAGCCTGTATGCTAAATTTCGGAACAGTAAATTCAGGTAACATAATCCAGGTAGCATCTTTTATGGCTGTATAATCTACTTTCCCCCATATCATTGCAACAAGATACCCTACAACAATGCCAATAAAAATCGGGATAAGCTTGATCATCCCACGGCCAAAAATTACCACCACAACGGCAGTAAATAAAGCTATCACAGCCAGTATCCAGTCGGTTTTGGCCATGTCAACTGCTGCAGATGCCAGTGACAGTCCGATAATAATAATTACCGGCCCAACAACTACTGACGGGAAAAGCCGTTCAACAAATTTAATCCCCCGTAGTTTTATAAGCATTGAAACCAATCCGTAAACAAGCCCTACTACGATAATCCCTGACAGTGTTCCCGGCCAGCCGAAGAGCCGCGTAGCTTCAATGATGGGTGCAATAAACGCAAAGCTGCTACCTAAAAATACAGGCACCATTCCACGGGTAATAAGGTGGAAAATTAAAGTACCAATTCCTGCTGTAAAAAGTGCAACCGATGGGTCGATACCTACCAGTAGTGGTACTAAAACAGTTGCACCAAAAGCAACAAATAAAAATTGAACTCCAAGGACTGTGTTTTTCAGGGTAAGCTGTTCACTAAATGATTTTTTCATAAGTTTGGTATATTTTTTACAAAGGTTATTTTTTCTGTCTTTTTTTTCAAAAAAAGATTTTAACAAAGCTTTGGATAGCTGTTTATAAATAACTTATTTCTCAGATTGGCCATCTTTATTTTCATTTTTCAGGTATGCCGCAGCCAATTCAACCTCTTCGTACCATTCTTTACCATATTTTCTGATTAGTGGTTCTTTTAAAAATCGGTAGAGCGGTGTTTTCGATTTAGCACCACATATTTTGCCGGGGCTGCAGATCTTCAGCTCCTGGTAGTTTACTGCCTCAAAATGCGTATATATTTTTACTCTAATGGGGAAGAGGTGACAGGAAATTGGTTTGCGAAATTTTGCTTCACCATTTAAAAAAGCTTTTTCGATTGCGCAATTTAATACCCCGTGTTTATCGGTAAACGAATAAACACACTGCCTGTTATTAATAAGTGGTGTTACCCTGTCGCCATCACTATCTATTATCGAAAATCCCTGTTTTTTTATTTCTTTTTTCTGGTTTTCAGGGATATATATGCTGACTGATGCATAGTTTTTAGCGATAGATGCAGCTTCTTCTTCGGTGAGTGGCGCTCCCGAATCGCCCTCAATACAACAAGCTCCCTTGCATTTAATGAGGTCACACACAAAATGTTCCTCAAATATATCACGGCTGATAATCGTCTTTCCAATCTCAATCATTGGTTTATACTTAGATTCTTTTATGCAAAGAAAACAGATTAATGGTAAATTCTGTAAAAGGTGAAAAATGAGTTTCTGTCGATACTGTCCTGAAAAATAAAAAACTTTCGCCGAATTCAGAAGTAAATTCGGTTATAGAATTGTTTTTTGAGTGCAAAAAGGAAGTCAATATACCAACAAACTGAGACAGTAATTAAATACTTTAAAATAGTAGCTATAATCTGTGAGCCTGTCTTAGCAATTCAGCTCGAATTAAACAGGGTATTTTTTATAGTAAGCTTTAATCAGCAGTCTAATTTAATAATATTTTATCTTTACCCTAAATTTTTTCACCATGGCAATTACTGCATTTCGTAACATGAAACCTTTTTCTCAACTGTTTTTTACCGTGTTTGTTATTTTTGTCAGTTTTGTGGTTTTCATGATTTTATCGCTGATAGTTGCCATTCCTATGTTTGGTTTAAACCCGGTTTTAGACATTGCTTCTGCCACTAACTTCAACGATCCTGAAACACTTCGTATGCTCAAATTCTTCCAGGTGGTGCAGTCAATAGGGTTGTTTATTATTCCACCATTTATAGTGGCGATATTGTTTTACGGAAATATACGTGAATACTTACATCTTAATAGTTTTTTTAGTATAAATTCTCTTTTTCTGGTGGTTATTTTAATGCTTTTTGTTGCTCCTTTTGTCAATTTTATTGGTGAAATCAACCAACAGATGCATTTGCCGGAGTGGATGTCGGGAGTAGAAAGGTGGATGAAAAATTCTGAAGAACAGGCGGCTCAGCTAACAGAGGCATTTTTGAAGATGGATACTTTCGGCGCGCTGCTTTTCAATATTATTATGATTGCTGTTTTACCTGCCATAGGAGAGGAGTTATTGTTCCGTGGCGTTTTTCAACGCATTTTTGCTGATATTACTCACAGCCACCATGGAGGAATATGGATAGCGGCTGCGCTTTTCAGCGCTATGCATATGCAGTTTTATGGTTTTATTCCACGACTACTGCTTGGGGTTTTGTTTGGTTACTTACTTGTGTGGAGTGGCTCAATGTGGTTACCTATAGTTGCCCATTTTGTAAACAATGCACTGGCTACAATTGCTGTTTTTATGGTTGATAAAGGGATGGTCAAACCGGAGGTTGAAGATATAGGTTCAACTGCTGAAAGCTATTATGTTGCTGCAATTAGCTTGGTTGCAACCGTTGTTCTTCTTTGGCTTATTAAAAAGGGTGGAGACAGGCAAAAAGCATAGCAAGAATATAAAAAACTATCTGAAATTAAACAGGTGGTTTTATTGTACTTACTGAATGTTATTTTCTCCTGTTTGCGACACCGAGCCACCTCGAAAATAGCCTCAAAAACAATCAATTATAATAGATTATATGATGATTATGTAAGTTGTGTCGAAAAAAGGAGAAAGCCAGTTTTTTAATAAAAGATGCGCACTCATTAAATCAGTAGGATGCTAATCAGGCTTGTCAGAAGCCCAATAAAAAATACAAGGTTGCATTTCCAAAATTGTTTAAGCTTTTAAAATCTCCATATGGTTGATTTTAGCGATTATTTTTTCATAGAGGGAAGCCTTTTCCCAAATTTGGAAATTAAAGTAATCGTTGCATAGCTGTAACGCTATGTTGATTTTATATTCGTTTTTTATTCGTATTTTTGTAGCGACAAAATCAGGAATTCCTGATTTTTATATGGGAGATAAAGAAAATGGGTTTTATTTAAAGTTTTATCGGTTTTAGGCCTGAAAGTATATACAAGGGCGAAACCGGTTCATTAAATTTAGTTGTGTATATCCACAGAAGATAGGATTGCACAACAATGAAAAATTATATTTCCCAAATAAATATTTATTAGAATAGTTAAACCAGGTTGTTTAATGGCAACTTGCTGTTTAACAGTAGCTTGCTGTTTGCTTGAATGGAAACAATGATTTAAAATTTAATAATTTATTTACATATGAAAAAACAAGTCATTATTAAAACAAGAAAAGAAATAGTCAGCCTTTTGGTTGTTATTTTATGTTCAGTACCGGCATTAACATGGGCTGGTACATTTTATTCACCGAAATTGGAGGTTAAAACAGACACTGTAGTAGCCACGCAGGGAACTGATGTTGGTAAAAGTATTCAATTGCCTGGTGTTGATACATTAGCCGACGAAGAAATCAAGGTTAACGTAACAATGATCACCATTAATAAAAATGCCAATGAAAAGATCAAACAGCAGTTTTATGAGCGAAGTGGCGGGCAAGACACGCTTTTTATGTTTTACGACCAGCATGGGAATGAGCTTGAACCAGCTTATGCAAAGGAATTACTGTTGCATGAACGGATGAAAACAGAAATGGAATTTGTTGATGAAAACATTATAAAAGAAGAGAAATAATATCAATTACCTTATAACTGTATAGCCATGAAAAAATTTTATTTACAATCAATATTGATATTGCTGGTTATGGTTTTTAGTACAATTACCGTAACCTCTCAGGTAGGTCCTACAAATGGCCAGGTTTACTTTAATGTTGACGGAGTAGGTTATTTACCTGAGAATATGAACCTATGCGATGAAGATACTTTTAAAGTTTACTTTCTGAATCTTTCAAGTACAGATACGCTAACAGGTTCAGAATTTGTTATGATGATTCCGGAAGGAGCAGAATACACTTGGCATGAGTATTATACCCATCCTGACACTGTTCTTGATTTGTCAACATTGCCCCCTGATACGCTACATGTCCATGCTGCTTCAACCGGGCAATATGCTGTTACCGTGGTTCCCGGACCGGGAGGTTCCGAATCCCATGACACGGTGAAATTTGACGTAGGCACAGTCCTGCCCGGGCAAGGAATAACCATAACCTATACCCTTAAGACGAATTGTTTAGCCTATGGTTCCATGGGTTCTTTAAGTATGGCATATGATCTGTTGTATACACGGAACAATGTATATAGTTATGCTAAAACTTCTACAGATGCAGCTCCTGTTTCAATAAATCAGCCAAACCTTTTTCTGGATGTTACACCAAAAAACAGCCCGGTAACTCTCGGGTATAATTTTTCGCGTACAGTAACAGTTACAAACAGCGGAGCAGGCCATGTGTCATGGTTTACCATTCGCGACGACCATGGTGAAAGTTTTACTGTCGATTCGGTTTCCAATGCAGTTATTGTCTCGGCTGATAGTTCAGCGAGCCATTTGGAGTTATTGATTGATGCTGACATGATAGCGGCTAACCCTGGCGGTGATGGAGATACCCTTTTTGAGTCAGGTGAAACATATACGCTTACTTTTTATATGCACGTGATTGATTGTGATGCAGATCCTTCATCTTTATATGGTGTTTCTTTTGGCTGCGAACCCGGCGTGCCTTGTTATACTTCCACCAAAGCTGCCAGCCTCTTGTTTGGCACCTTAATCCCCAACCTTCAGGTGTATACCGGTGCAAGTGAATATACACGTTGTTTTGGTGAAAAAGTAAATAAAAGTACAAGAATTGTCAATACAGGCCAGGCAGAAGCCTTTAATACTTCTATAAAACTCGGTACTTCATGGAGTAATTACGGTGCTGAATGGAACCGTACTTATGTGACTCAAAGGATAGATACAAGTACCATTACTATTTCGCTTGACAATGGGCTTACCTGGCAACACGTATCTCCTGATGAGACCTGGCCCGTTACAAATTACAGTAACAGTCAAAATACGCTGTATGAACATCTGTTTGGAGCACCATATTCTGAAAGTGTCGGTGCTTTTTCCATTGACCTTGATACCATTGCCCCTAATGATACAGTGTGGGTTCAGTGGCAGGTCGAAACAGAGCGTACAACAGAATGTATTAGTAGTGCCATTCAACATTATGATAGATTTGCTTATACTCTTAAATACAATGATCCTTGTGAATTGTATAATTATGTTAATAAAGGTCATGGGGGTGGAAGTTATACTATTCCACGGAAAACAGGAACGCTTTTTGGCCCCTCTGATGTCCAGGATGGGGATACCGTTGATGTATTTATTCAATTTGTTAATCAGAGTGGTTCCTGGGCATCATACGATCCTAATAGTGCAAGGTATCGATTTATTATAGAGAATGCACCTCAGTTTAATCAGCTCACCTATACACCACAGGATTTATCGGTTTACTCGGGAGCAGGAGACAGCATTATTGGTCCCATGCAATATTATGTGTCGGGAGATTCACTTATTATCGATTTCCCATATTCGCCCGGTAAAGACTTCAGGGGTGGGTATGTAAAACTTCAGTATGTTGCAGATTGTTCGGGCTCTTCAGGAGTACTTGACCTTCCTTTTTCTGTTACCGAACTGGTTACTCCGGATACCACTTGTGTTGGCGAAGGCTACCAGAGAGTAAATGATTTTTGTGACGAACAACTTCCTGTTACCCTGCACTGTTCTGGTCCTTGCCCACTTGGTTTGTCTAATCTTGAATTTGACCTGGAACGTACTTCTTTGGGCGAACCAGATGAAGACAATAATAACCTCCCGGATGGCACTTCAATGGATGGAGCAATCCTGTACCGGGCAATGACCGGCGACACACTTACCGGAAGGCTAGTTGGTAGAATTAATACCAATGCTGAGACTACTTCTTTTACCCATGTTTATGCCACATTAATAATGCACAATTCCCGTTTTCTTCCGGGCTCGGGTTCGGCAGAAATATATAATGCATCTGATGCTACCTGGTACACATATAACAACCTTCCTGTAGACCAAGATGGTAGTTCATTTACTCTGGAACTTGAAGCAGCAACCCTGGGAGACTTTCCCGAAGGTTATGAGGAAGGCGATACAATAATTGCATTTGTAAATACAGTAATAAATAGTAATCCAGGCAATAGCATAACTACAAGGAGCACAACTACTGATTTTTATGCCACACTCGAACCCATGCCCACTACCAAGTACGCATGTGATAATTATAGTGCTAATTGGCAACAGGTTGGTTATAGCCAGAGCAATTACATGAGTAGGTCACCCGAAATTGTGTATGGTTGTGACCTGGGCTATTATGTCCATTATTCAAGGTTTCTTATCGGTGGTGGCTACGGTAACTTTGATGCTTTCCCATATGAATACCGCAACTGGATGATGCCAGGAGGATTAACTTTTACTATACCCCCGGGATGGGAATTTCAACAAGACATTAGTTATTTTAATTATTATCGTTTGGTAAATCAAAAACGGAAGTCTACAAGCATATACTTGGAACCCGATTGGGTTACTATTTCCAACGATTCGGTGACCATAGATTATTCACAAATATTTGATGTAAATGGAGGCACTTACCCGTTGCCGGATGATCCGTTTTTTTGCGATGGAAAATTTTATGTGCGGCCGACTTGCGAACTGGCTTCCGGCACCGATTCACGTACACGGGGGCAAGGCCATATGTGGCATATCAATAATTCCCTTGATTACTATGCAACAAATAAAACAGATGACTTTGATCCGGTTTCCGGGAAGAACTTTGGACCTTATTATCCCACCTACTGGCACCAGTCTTCGGTAATGAGTTATCAGGGACCCGAAATTTTTATGCAAACTCCTTTACCAATTGTTGAGGGTATGGGAGCAGAGGTGGAATGGGAATTTAGAATGACCAACCTGGCTAATCAAGCAGGTACGGCAGCAGATAATACCTGGCTTTATTTCGACAGCTATTCCTCTACCGAAATAACAATCTTAGGTATAGTTGAAAAAGCAGTTACTATCCTTGGAAATACCACTCCCGGTGCTGATACCCTCCAGCTTCCCGATGCCAATGGGTTTTTCAGGTTAGGAACTTTTGCTGCTACCGAAGATCGTGAATATCTGATTGTAGGAACATACAGCAGTTGTAACCATGACAGTATCAAGGTCCTTTCCGGCTGGAACTGTTCCGGATATGTTGAGGATATAAAAGATTTTCCCTGCGAACTTAATGAAAAGATAATTACGGTTGATCCTAATCCTGGCCGGCTTGATGTTCAGGTGGTTCAACAACCTGACAAAATGGGACTATGTGAATCTGATACAATTGTTTTTGAAGTCCGTAATATTGGCCCGGGAAATGTTTTCAATCTTTTGAATACCCTTTATACTTCGCCTGGTTACTATATTAAACCAGGAAGCAGCCGAATTAAATATCCTGCTTCTAACGGTACTTGGAGTTCTCTTCCTGATCCTGTTGACCAGGGAGGTACAGGAACCAAGTGGCTTTACGATATAAGTTCAGCAGTGGCTGATATCAATTTAAATGGTTTTAGGAATCAATTTTACTCTGACTCATCTGTATATTATATTAGTTTTGAAGTGGCAACATTCTGTCCTGCTCCTCCCGACCAATTTTTGGCTGGCCGCCCGGTTTCATTGATAGCCAACGGGAAAAGTTTTTGTGGAGATCCAACTAATCGTCCTCGAAAAAGCACGCATGGGTTTGAGATCGAAGGAGCTCCGGCATCTTATTTAGGTGTTGTGTGGATTGAAGACCCGCCTGCTATAGAATCATGTAATCCAGAAGGGTCAATTTTTGAGGTTCACTTTAAAGATATTGGTAATCCGCCTGACGGTCCCTATGTAGCACCGGGTACTAACGATCAGGTATTGGTGACTCTTCCATTTGGAGTAGATTATGTTCCAGGTTCTACCATTGGTATTGATATGATGGGAAATATAGAACCCGATATGGTTACACTGACCGATGGCCGGATTCAGCTTGCATGGCCACTTAATACCGGATTTACTTCTGCCGACGATGAACAAATATTTACATTCTCCGCGGCAGGAAATTTTGGAAATGTTTGCGATTCTTCTATGATAATAGAGTTGCAGAGTGTACAGGATGCTTCATTTCAATGTGTGACAGATATGACAATCTGTGATGGGAAAAGTATTACTGGATTAGGGGATGCTATTGTCCCGATAGTCAAACCCGCCTTTGAGTTGAGTAATTTCATTACCAGTGCGCTACCTGCCCCTCCCACCGGTGAGACAGTAACTTTTACCGCCGACGTTACCAATACGGGCAGTAACATAGCAGCCGGGGTACCAGCCTTTGTTAATTTCTACAGCGACATAAATGCCAATGGGATATTTGATTATGGCACCGATGTCTTTATTATAGAAATCCCATTAAATTCTTTACAGACAGGAGAGACTATTACCGTAGATACGGTAGTAGATGTTTCATCTTCGCTTAACCTATGTAATTATGTAGCTGTAATTGCGAATTCCGATGTTGATTATCCCTCGTGTACTTGTGTCAATACGGAATTGCCTACAAATGAAATATCCCCTCTTCCCAATGCGGGCCCTGATGTTTCAGTTTGCCTCGGGGAGAGTGTATTAATAGGGAGCGATGCGATAGCTGGCTATACTTATAGCTGGAGTCCTGTTGGCCCTGAGTTAAGTGATATGAAAAGTTCGCATCCGACGATTACACCACGTTTTACCCAGGAATATGTTCTGACCACTGTACGATCATATGGTTGTATATCCACAGATACTGTATTGGTAGAAGTTGATAGTATCATAGTTAACGCACCTATTGTAACAGATGCGAACTGTGACAGTCGCGAGAACGGCACTGCCGAGTTCAGTGTATCTTCAGGTGGTACACCTCCATTT
>PDWJ01001975.1_pt1 | contig 23149 bp, 19 predicted proteins | sample 1430881 | NCBI WGS metagenome assembly PDWJ01 (sample SAMN01162460, study PRJNA174530) | Oral metagenome, whole genome shotgun sequencing project. | biome: Marine environment; feature: Marine mammal; material: Swab sample of the gingival sulcus; isolation source: swab sample of gingival sulcus... | reverse complement strand
AAGGTGCTGACATGATCCATCCTCCCAAACAGGATGAATCACAGATCAGCGGTCATGGGAACCCTTGCGATTCAGGTTTTTGGCCGGACGCTTTAGACCAGCGTCAACCAGACCAGCGTCAACCAGACCGGCACCCAGCCGGGCCGGCGCCGGCCTTTCTGCGGTCGCGTCTCTTCCTCCGGCCCCCGTGCCCCCCGTGCCCCGTTGTCGGCCCCTCTCGCCGCCATTTGCCTTTTTCCTGGCCAAAATAAAATACTCCCCGGGGGTTCCGGGGGTTGGAAACAACCGGACCGGTTGTTTCCAACCCCTCGGAAAATCGCTGCCGGTTTCGATGGGCGGGTGTCCTGACCAGCCGGTTCGGGCGGGGGCCGCCGCCGGGCAAAGTCCGGCGCTCTCTGTTACCCCTGGGTCGGCCAGGCGCGGTGTTCGTCGTCGATGACGAATACATGCGCATGATGCCGCCCGCCCTCTGCCAGATGCGGGTGATCGGCGGGAAGATCCGGGTGGTCATGGGCGATTTCGGCGCCCGTATCTGCGGGCCAGAGCCGCGGCGCCGCAAGCGCGGCGGCGAGGGCGGTGCCCCCCAGCAGCGCCAGCGTTGACACGATGCCAAAACCCGCCCCGGCCCAGCCGGCCACCGGATAGGCCACCAGCCAGCAGGCGTGGGAGAGGGCGAATTGCGCCGCGAACACGCAGGCGAGGTCCGCTTCGCGGGCGGAGCGGCGCAGGAGCCGCCCCGAGGGCGTGAGAATGCCGGAATAGAGCCCGCCGGACAGTGTCCAGAGCGTGAGAAAGCCGGGCCAGGGCAAGAGGCCGAAAGCGGCGATCCAGCCCGCATGGGCCAGCATCAGCACCGCAAGCGCCTGCGCCGCGCCGGTCATCGCCGCCCGGTCGCTCAGCCGCATGAGCACTTGCGGCAGGGCAAGGGCGGTGGCCATCGAACCGGCGCCGAAGGCGGCGAGTGCAAGCGTGAGGTCGGTTTCCGAGCCGCCGTAGCCCGAGCGCACCATCACCACGGTGTTGACGATCACGAAGGCCCCGGCGGCGGCGGCGGTTCCGTTGAGCGCCAGCAGCCCGCGCAACCGCGGTGTGGCGAGGTAGATGTGCAGGCCGCGGGTCAGCCTTTCGCTGAAGCGGCGCTCTCTGTCGTGGCGGCTGCGCGGTGGCAATGCGGCCAGCAGCACCAGCGCCGCCGAGACCAGAAACCCCAGCGCCGTGCCCGCGAACAGCCCGTGAAAGCTCATCACGCTCAGCAGCAGCCCCGCAAGCGCCGGGCTCAGCAGGTTTTCGAGGTCATAGGCGAGGCGCGACAGCGACAGGGCGTTGGTATAGTCACGCTCGTTTGGCAGCACATCGGGGATCAGCGCCTGGAAGGCCGGGGTGAAGGTGGCCGAGGCCGCCTGAAGGACGAAGATCAGCCCGTAGACCTGCCAGACCTCGCTGACGAAGGGCAGGGCGAGCGCCACCGCCGCCCGGGTCAGATCGGCCGCGATCAGCACCTGCTTGCGCGGCAGCCGTTCGGCCAGGGCCCCGGCGAGCGGGGCGAGGCCGACATAGGCGGCCATCTTGATTGTCAGCGCCGTGCCCAGCACCGCGCCCGCGCGGGCCCCGGCAAGGTCGTAGGCGAGCAGTCCCAGCGCCACGGTCAGCAGCCCGGTGCCGAGCAGGGCGGCGGCCTGGGCGATGAACAGCCTGGCGAAGGTCGGGTTGGCGAGCACGGCAAACATGGGGGCAGGTTACGCGGGTTTGCCGCCCGTGTAACCGCCTTTTGTGCGCCTTTCACCCGGCCCGTGCGCGCCGGGCGGCTGCGCTCTCGCTCAGTCGAAGACCTCCGCCAGCTGGTCGACGCCGATACCTTCCTTGACCTCCTTGAGCCGGGCAAAGACCAGCGCATTGACAATCGAGCTGAGCCCGAAGAATGCCGTTTGCATGATGCTGGTGATCAGCAGCACGATTGCCACGGATAGGGCGCCGGTCCCCTCTGTTGCGTAGGCCGCAGATCCGGCAACGAAGGTGACCGCGAAGGAGATCATGAAAACCACCACGGACAACAGGACGAAAAGCCCCACGATCGGCCAACGGTACCCTTTCGTCAGCTTGGCGCTGCGGCCCATGGCGCGGAACCCGGCCCGCTCGATCACGATCACCGGGGTCGTGACGTAGAACACCGCGAAGATCCAGAGCCCGGGAATGATCAGCGCAGCGGTCCCGAACCCCACCAGGATCATGACCACGCTCATCAGGATGACGATCGGCGCGGCCGAGCGCAGGGCCGGACCGAAATACGCCCCTATGCTGCGCGCACGGCCCAGCTTTACGTCATAGGCGAGTTGCACCAGCAGCGCCGTGGTGATGCCGTAGATGGCGAATTGTACCAGCAGCATGAAAGCAAACCTGATCCACAAGCTGGAGTCGGCTTCAATAAACATGTTCGGGTCCGGCTCCTCGAGCCCGAGGGCCGCCTTCCAGCCCAACCACATGCTGCTGGCGCCGAGCGAAACTGCGATCGGCAGGATGCAGATCAGGAACACAGTCACGAAACGACGGAACAGGATCGACAGGCTGTCGCCCAGCAGGCGGCCGACGCCAAGCGGCTGTCTGGTCTGGGCATATCCGGGGTCGGTCATGGAAGTCATTGGGTCATCCTTGATATTGAATTGATCTCACCCCAGGGGGTACAGCCAGAAGAACACGCCAGCGCGCCGGCGAAAAGGTCAGATCTGGCCATTTTCAGGGCGCTTTTCGCCTTTTGTGCCGCCATTGTTGCCATTGCTGCGATGAAACTTGTTCGCCCTCCGCTCGCCAAACAGCTGGCGCTGTTCAAGATGGCCGCGCTGGGCCTTGTAGAACGCCTTGAGAAAGGCGAGATGTTCGGCTTCCGGCACGGTCTCGCCATAGCCGATCTTCTTCCGCACGCGTTCGGCCACGGTGGCAAGGGCTGCGCGCTGGAGGGGCGGGATCATTTTGCCGTGGCGTTCGGCGGCGCGCAGCAGGTCTTCGAGCGTCTGCAATTCGAACACGCCGTAATGGTCGAGCTGGTGGGCAAAGAACCGGTAGCCTTCGGTTTTCGCGCCTGCGGGCGGTGCCGTCCGGCTGACATCGGCCAGCAGCACCGCCACCGGAAGCTGCACCACATAAGTCCCGGCCATCATGTCGCCCAGGCGGCGGCGGCGCGGATTGGCGAGCGGCACGATCAGGGTGGCGAGGATCCAGCCGAAGGTGAGCAGGGAGACCAGCGGCGTTGCCGCGTCGAGGGTGAAGAGCAGCGTGCCGGGCAGAAAGATCTCCGCTTCCTTCATCAGGTTGCGCGCCACCAGCGCATGCGCCGTGAGCGGCCCGCCGTCTTCGCTCACCACCTTGATCGACATCATCTTCTTGCCGAGCGTCTGGCCGTTCCAGATCAGTTCGGTGACCGCGTAATAGGGCACGCGGATGAAGAAGAACAAAAGCACAAACAGGCTGATGAGCGTGTTGGACCCGGTGAGTGAGCTCAAGAATGTGAACAGCAGCAGCGCGACCGCCGCCACGGTGGTGATCAGAATGTCGGTGATCTGCGCGCCGAAACGTGCCCCGATGGTGGCGACCCTGAGGGTGATCGGCACGCCTTCGGGCGGCATCAGCCGGTGCGGGTCGGGGCGCTCTGCCCGGCGGCGCCTGAAGCGGAGGCGGGGAAGCTTCATGGCCGTCTCCCGCCGAAGGCGAACCATGCGAGCCACAGCGCGCCCACGCTCCAGCCGATGGCATAGCGCCAGCCGGTGTCCTGCACCATCTGACGGCCGAAACCCTCGAGCAGCGCCGCCGCCACCAGCATCAGCCCCGCCACCAGCGCCAGTTTCACCGCGTCGCGGCTGGCGGCAAACAGCGCCGCCCGCCGGGTCATCTGCCGGGGAAACAGCAGCGCCGTGCCGAGCTTCGCCCCGCCGCCCGTGGCAATGGCGACGGCCGCAAGCTCCGTTACCCCATGGATCGACAGCCATCCGACCAGTTCGGTCCCGAGCCCGCGCTCCACATGCAGCGCGATGAAGGCGCCGACGGTCAGCCCGTTGTAGAAGGTGAGCAGCAGCGCCGGCGCGGCGAGAAAGACGCCAAGGCCGAAGGCGAGAAAGGCGATGCGGGTGTTGTGGGAAAACAGGAAGGCGGCGAAGGCCCCGAGCCCGGCACCGGTTGCCTCGTCTTCGGAGAAGATCTGATCGCGCAGAAATTCGGTCGAGGCATTGGGCCCGCGCCCGCCGGACATCCCTTCCGGCACGAAGACATAAAACCAGTCGGGGTTTTCCATGAACAGCAGATAGCCCGCCAGCATCCCCAGCCCGAGGGCGAGAAAGGCGAGCGCCACGAAACGCCAGCTCGCCCGCATCGCCCGCGGCGCCCCCCGGGTGAGAAACCGGTGCAGGAGCCCGCCCAGGCGTTCCTGCGGCGCATAGACCGTGAGATAGGCCCGCGCCGTCAGCGCTTCGAGATAGTCGAGCAGCGCCTTGTCGAGCGAGATTTCGCGGGCGATGGCAAGCGACGATGTGACCTGGCGGTAGAGCGCGGCGAGGTCGCGGGCCTCGGCGAAACTCAGCGTCTTCAGCCCGCGCTTTTCGGCCTTGGCCACCAGCGCTTCGAGATGGCGCAGGGCGGCTTCGCGTTCGGCGCGGAACCGGGCGGAGCGGATGAGGGTTGCGTTGTCCATCAGATCAACTCGCGGGCCTTGATGTCGAGATAGGTCGAGACCAGCCGGGCGGTCAGTTGTCCGGGTTCGGCGTCGACCACGGTCACCCCCATGCGTGCCAGCCGCGCCAGCACCAGGTGGCGCTCCGACAGCGCCTGGGCGGCGGCCACCAGTTCGGCGACCCCGTCCATGTCGTCAGGGCTCGCATTCACCCGCGCTTCCAGCCCGGGATCGCGCAGGGTGACGAAAATGATGAGGTGGCGTTTGGCCAGCACCGCGAGGTTTTCCAGCATCAGTTCGGCGGAAATGCTGTCGACGAAATCGGTGAACACCACGATCAGCGAGCGTTTCGGGCAGCGCCCGCCGAGGTCGGTCATGGCGAGCGTGTGGTTGGTGGCCCGGTCGGTGTAGTGCATGTCGGCGGTGCGGGCGCGCAGCCGGGCAAAGGCGAGGCGGCCGGGTTCGGGGGCGGCGAAATCGCGCGGGGTCACGTCATAGGAATAGAAGCCCACCAGATCGCCGCCGATGGCCGCTGCCCAGGCAATCGCAAGGGCGGCGTTGATCGCGTGGTCGATCTTCGGCAGCCCGGCGATTTCCTCGCGCATCAGATAGCCGTTGTCGAGCGCCACGATCACCTGGTGATTGCGTTCGGCGCGCTGCTCCTTGGCCACCAGCGCGCCGCGGTGGGCGGAGCGTTTCCAGTCGATGCTGCGCCGGTCCATGCCGGGCACGAAATCGCGCATCTGGTGGAACTCGTGGCCTTCGCCGATGGCGCGGTTGTCCTTGGTGCCGTAGAGCGTGGAACGCACCTCGACGGTGATCTGGCCCGATTGCACCAGACGGATGTTGGGCACCACCCGCAGCCGGGCGTCGAGCGTCACTTTGGGCACGAAGTCGAACAGCCCGAGCCGCGACGGCCAGATCAGCCAGGCCCGGGCAAGCGGCCAGAGCCCGCGGCGGCGGGCCTTGAGCGTGACCTTCGCGGTGCCTTCGGGGGTGAAGGCGATCTCCTCCGGCCCGTCGAACCCTTCGGGATAGTCGAGCCTGGCGCGCAGGCCCGGCGGCGCGGGGGCCACACGGAGCGTGAGCGCCGTGGTCTCGCCGGTGAACACCTCTTCGGCCAGATCCAGCGTGACCCGCTTCGGCCGCCCGATCGACAGCAGAACATCGCCCAGAGCGGCGAGCCCGATCAGCCCCCAGAGCACGGCAATCGCCCCGGAGGCGGTGCCGAGCCCGGCCAGCACGGCGCTCACCACGAGCACCGCGGCCCCGAGGCGGATCAGCAATGTCGACGGACGGATCAGCGGGGGGCCTCCACTTGGTTGAGGATGTTTTCAAGCACCTGAGCGGCGCTGCGGCCCTCGATCTCGGCCGAGGGGCCGAGCACGATGCGGTGATGCAGCGCCGGCACGTAGAGCGCCTTCACATCGTCGGGAATGGCGAAATCGCGCCCCTTCAGCGCCGCCGCCGCCCGGGTGGCGGCCGCCAGCGCGTCGGCGGCGCGGGTCGAGGCGCCGTGGGCGATCTCGGGGTTCTCGCGGGTGGCGCGCACCAGCGTGAGGATATAGCCGAGAATATCGTCTTCCAGCCGGATCCCGTCGATCAGCGCCCGCGCCGCGGCGAGGTCGTCGGCGGCCAGCACCGGGGCGACGCCATCGGTCTCCACATGGCCGTCGAGCGGTTCGCCGGCATGCTGCTTCAGGATCGCAAGCTCCACCGGCTGCGGCGGAAACTCCACCATCAGCTTGAACAGAAAGCGGTCGAGCTGGGCTTCGGGCAGCGGATAGGTGCCCTGCTGTTCGATCGGGTTCTGGGTGGCGATGACGATGAATTCGGCGCCCAGCGAATGTTCCTCGCCGTCGATGCTCACCTCGCGTTCGTTCATCGCCTGAAGCAGCGCGGCCTGCGTCTTGGGCGGCGCGCGGTTGATCTCGTCGGCGAGCAGCACCTGGGCAAACACCGGCCCCTTGGTGAGCACGAACTGGCTGGTCTGGAAGTTGAAGATCGAGGTGCCGGTCACGTCGCCGGGCATCAGATCGGGGGTGAACTGGATGCGGCCGAAGTCGAGATCGAGCGCGGCGGCAAAGGTCTTGGCGAGCAGGGTCTTGGCGGTGCCGGGGGGGCCTTCGAGCAGCACATGGCCGCGGGCGAAGAGCGCGGTGAGCACCAGATCGACCAGCGCTTCCTGGCCGAGCACCCGCTTGGCGATTTCGCCGCGCAGGGCATCGGCGCGGCGGGCGAGGTCATCGAGGTTCATGGGCGAAATCTTTCCAGGATGGTTTCAAGGGCGTTGACATGGGTCATGGCTTCGGCGGCCCGGGTGCCGGGGGGCAGCGCGCGCAGGCGCGCCAGCGCGTCATCAAGCGCCGGGGCATGGTCGGGGAAGGCGGCGGCGATCTGGCGGTTGAGGGCGCGGGCGTCCATGCCGTGGGCGGGGCCGAACAGCTGTGCCCCGAGGGCGGCGCGCCGTGCCAGCGCATATTCCGCCACCAGCGCGCCGTCCTGACCGGTGAGCCGCATCAGCCGGGCGCGGGCGCGGATCGCCTCCCGCCGTGCCGAGGCGGCGGCGGCCTCGGTGCCGGTGAGCGGCCCGTAGCGCCGCGCCGCGCGCCAGAGTGTGAGCGCAAACAAGGCCGCCACCCCAAACCAGAGCGCACGGAACGGGGGCTGGAAAAAGCGTTTCACATCGGCCCAGCTGCGCTCGTAATCGTCTTCCTCGCCGCTGTCGCCGGAGCGGAACCAGTTGCGCCGTGAGCTGTCGATCAGCACTTCCCCGCCGTTTGCGGCGGTGCCGATGAAATCCGCGGCGATGCGGGCGTTGTCGGCGAGCCGGAGCCCGTGGTTGCTGAACAGATCCGGGTCCGACAGCAGATAGAATTCCTTTCCCTTCACCTTCCGCGTTCCCTTGCCCTTGCCCTGGCTCCAGCAGCGGCCGAGCAGCATCAGCCCCACCTCGGGGAAGCCGATGACGGGCTCGCATTTTTCCGAGGCAAAGACCTGCGGCACGTAGAGCTCGGCAGTGAGCGGGCCGGTGTCCGCCTCGTAGTCGAATTCGGCGAAAGGCACACGGATGCGGGCAAAGCCGGCATTCGGGTCGCGGGTCAACTCGCTGACGAGGGTTTCGAGCGCGGCCTCGTCGTCGAGCAACACCGGATGCGCCAGCCCCGTGAGCCGCACGCCGCTGCGCCATTTCGGCAGGATCACCAGCGTCGGCAGCACGTTGATCCGGGCGCGGACCGAAGACAGCGACACATCGTATTCGTCCTGCTGGAGCAGCAGCGCTTCAGCGTCGTCGGGCCGGCGGCGGTGGGAGGTGAGCTGGGTATCATGGAGCGGCAGGATGTTGAGCCCGAGGGGCTCGGGGTCGATCATCCAGCCGCCTGGGAAACTGTGGGTGCGCACGCCTTCGGCGTTGAGCCAGACCTGAAGCCCGGCGAAGCCGACGGGGGATTTGTGCAACGGGGTCTCGCGCGTCAGGGCGACATGGGCAGCCAGCGCCAGCCCGGCCAGCAGTACCAGCGCCAGCATGATCATGTCGGAGCGCAAACCGCCCGCGGGTTTGGTCAAAAGGGTCATGCCGCCGCCCCCTCGACCAGCGGGCGCACCGCCGCCACGTGGTCGCGGAAGGCCGCTTCACCGATGTCGCGGCCGCCGAAATGCACCGCTTCGGCTTCCAGGACCAAAGCCCGGAGCGCGGCGCGGTGCGGGGTAGCTTCCGGCAGCCGGGCGAGCGCTTCGCGTCCGGTCCAGCTTTGCTGAAACAGAAGGCCCTGTGCTGCAACGGCGCGTGCCAGCGCGGCCCCGGCGAGGCGCAGCAGCGCTTCGCGCCGGTCGGGCGTGGCAAGGATCGCCGCGAGCGAGGCAGGCGCGGCCGCACCCGGGGCAGGGGCCGCGCCGGGGCCGCGCCGGGCGTTCTCCGCCTCGCGCGAGAACGAGACCGAAAGCCCGCCGCCGAACCGCACGAACAGGAGGATGATGCCCAGGATCACGGCCAGAGCCACGGCGTTTGTCACATCCCAGCCGGTCACGAGGGAGTCTTCGTCGGTCTTCGGCTTTACCGGTTCGGCCCCGGTTTCCAGATCGGGCGCGCCGCGGGCGGGGTCGTAATAGCTGACGCCGCTGTCGATCCCGCGCAGCCACAGAGCGTCGAGATAGGCCTGACCCGAGGTGCCGATCTCGACCGGTTTGGTTTCGGCGGCGGGCGCCTCGGCCATCACCGCAACTGGCAGGGCCACGCCGAGCAGCAGCGCGGCGAGGCGGGGGGTGAACCGGTTTGCGACACGTAGCGTCATCCTGCCCGGATACCCTATCGCGCCCTTGTGCACAAACCCTGTGCCAAGGTCATTTTGGGGCGTTTTGGTGGCCAATTCTTAGCGCCAGCCAGCCCATGCGTCAGCTCCCGGCTTCCGGGGGAAGCCGACCGGGTGCGAACCCCAGCACCGTGCCGCCAAGGGCGCGGAAGGCCCGCTGGCGGCAGGACAGCACCAGAAGCTGCATGTCGCCGGCGCGGGCGTGAAGCGCATCGAACATCCGCTCGATGCGGTCGTCGTCGGTATAGACCAGCGCATCGTCGAGGATCACCGGCGCAGGCCGCCCGGCGCGGGCCAGCAGCCGGGCGAAGGCGAGGCGGACCAGAAGGGCGATCTGCTCCCGGGTGCCGCCGGAAAGATCGTCGAGCCGCTCGGGCGTGCCGTCGCGGGTAAGCTCGGTGGGCAGGATGGTGTCGTCGTCGAAGCTGAGCTCGGCCCCCGGCCAGAGCACCCGCAGCAGCGGGCGAAGCTCGGCGGTGACGGGTTCGAAATAGTGCTCGCGGGCGCTGATCCGGGCGGCGTCGAGCTCGGCCTGCAAAAGCGTGAGCATGTCGCGTTCGAAGGTGAAACGCGCAAGCCGGGCGCGGGCCTCGGTGAGCTTTTCGCGGGTCGCGGCAAGGTCTTCGTCGACCCCCTCACCGGCGCGCAGCGCGATCGTGGTGTCGAGATGGGCAAGGCGGCGGTCGATCTCCTGAAGACGCGCGCGGGTGGCGTCGAGCGCGGAGCGGGCGCGGGTCAGGCCGGCGGTGGCGGCGTCGAGATCGGGGGCGTCCTGCGCCAGCCGCGCGGCCTCGGCTCTGGCGGTCTCGGCGGTCGCATCGGCCTTGGCGCGGGCTTCGGTGAGCCGGGCCTCTTCCGCGGCCGGGTCGTCGATGCCGGACAGGGCCGCGAGGGCGTCGTGAAGCCGCCGGGCGGCGGCTTCGCCCGCCGCGATGGCCCGGGCCTCGGCGAGGGCGGCAGCTTCGGCCTGTCTGGCGGCGCGGTCGAGCACGGTTTCGGCGGCGGCAAGACGGGCGCGGGCCTCGGTGAGCGCCTGTTCGGTTTCGGCGCGGCTTGCGGCGTTGGAGGGCTCTTGGGGCTCTCGGGGCTTTGGGGCCTCACCCAGCGCCGCGCGTTCCCCGGCAAGGGCCTCGATCCCCTCGGGGGCGATGGCGGCAAGCGCCGCGCGCGCTTCGCGCAAGCTCGCGTCTGCGGTACGGCGCGCGGCATGGGCCGCATGGGCCGCCTCCGGCGTGGCGGCCTGCGTGGCGGCAAGCGCGTCTGTCACGGCGGTTTGGGCGCGCTCGAACGCCCGTGTGTCGCCGGACGCGGCGCCCGGTTCGATGTCAAGCGCGCCGATGCCCGGCAGGGTGAGGCGTGTCGCGTCGGGGAGGGCGCGGGGGGCGTTGTCGGGCAGGGTGCTGCCGTCGGCGAGGGTGGCGCGCGGGGCCTCGGGGCTTGCGTAGCGCAGGGTGACGCGCGGCGCGGCCTGTTCGCGCAGCGCCTGCTGGACGCGGAAATCCTGAAGCGCTGCGTCGAGCGCGGCGATGGCTTGCGCGTCCGGTCCCGTCCGGGCGGCGGCCTGATATTTGGCGACGGCCCGGGCAGCGCTTTGCGCCTTGGCGAGCTGCTTGTCGAGGGCGGCGCGCCGGATTGCGGCCTGATGTTCGCGCTCGGCGGCCTCTGCGGCGGCATGCGCGGCCTCTGCGGTGCGAAGCGCCTCCCGCGCGGCGCGTTCTCCGGCCTCGGCCTCGGTGCGGGCCGCGGCGGCGGCCTGCTGCGCCTGCCGGGCGGTGGCTTCGGCCGTCTGGGCCTCGTGGCTGCCGGTCTCGGCGGAGGCCAGCGCGGCGCGCGCCGTGCGGAAGCGTTCGAGCCGGTCACGGGCGGTGGTCTGTGCCGCTTCGGCGGCCGCGGCGCGCTCGCGGCCCCGGTCGGCGCGTTCGCCATGTTGGCGGGCGGCCTCCAGACGGGCGCGGGCGGCCTCGGCCCTGGCTTCGGCCTCCGCCTGAGCCTCCGGGTCGCCCAGTTCCGCCGCCTCGCGCTTCAGCCCCCGGCGTTCGGCAATCGCCCCGGCAAGCTCTTTGGACAGGGTGGCAAGCGCCGTTTCGCGGGCCTCCAGCGTGGCCACGTCGTCTTCGGCGGCCTTGAGCGGACCACCGGCCTTCGCCCGCCCGGTGGTGGTGACCAGCGCGTCGAGTTCCTCGCGCACCCGCGCGCGGGCGCGCTCCATCCGCCGTCCGCCGGTCATCGCCTCGACCTCACCCGCCACCGACGACATCAGATCGCGCCGCGCCGCGCGGGCGGTCTTTTCGGCCTTGCTGTCGCCGTCGAGCGCGGTCTCGCCCTGACGCACCCAGAGCAGCCCCGCCGGGCCGCCATGGTCATCGGCGCGGGTCTGGCGGGCGATCCACTCCTCGGCGGCATCGCCCTTGGCGACCAGCCGATCACCGCCGTCGATGTCATGCACCTCCGCCATCGGCCGCGACAGCCAGCGCTTGGTGATCCGGAAGCGGCGCCCCTCCAGCTCGACCTCGACCGAGACGGTTGGCGCCCCGCCGGCATGGGGCTGGAGCCGTTTCACCTCCTGCTTGCGGCCGCGGTGGGGCTGGAAGAACAGCGCCTGAAGCGCGTCGAACAGGGTCGATTTGCCGCTTTCATTGGGGGCGGTGAGCACGTTGACCCCGGCGCCGAGACCGTCGACGCGCACCGGTTCGGTGAAGCGGCGGATGTCGGCAAGGGTGATCGAGAGCAGTTTCATGCACTCTCCTCCCGGGCCTCGTGGAGATAGCCATAAAGCCGGTTGATCGCGGCTTCGGCGAGGCGGCGGGTTTCGCCGGGCGCGGCGGGGTCGGCGGCACGGGCGGCCAGCGCATCGGCGGCGATGCGGAGCGCGCCGGCGCGGTCGATGGCGTCGAGATCGGCCGGGGCAAGCTCGGTGGCGAGCGCCTCGGTGACCAGTTCGAAGAAGCCGAATTCGGGCGCGGCGGCGCGGGCGGCCGTGGCAAGTGCCGCCTGATCGGCGAGGCGCGCGCGGCCCCGGGCCTCGATGCGCAAGAGGTGATCGCGCCGGGCGCTGCGGGGCTCGGGCAGCAGGGCGGTGAGCGCCGCGCCGGGCGCCTGCCCGGGCAGCAGATCGAGCGGCGCGGCGCGCCAGTGGAACCGCCCTGTCGCCACGGTTTCGGTCTCGGGGTCTGCGCCCGGGGCGAGCCGCACCGCAAGGCAGGCGCCGGTGCCTGCGTGGCGGAAGCTGTCATATTCCGGCGCGCCGGAATAGAAGCAGCGCGGGCCGATTTTCACCTGTCCGTGCCAGTCGCCGAGCGCGAGATAGGCGAGCCCGGCCCGTGCCGGTCGGTCGGGGGCGATCACCGCCTCCGTGCTGTCGCCCTCCGGGGTGAAATCGGTCACCGGCCCATGCGCCAGCCCGATGCGCAACGCGCCTTCCGGGGTGGCGGCACTGTCCATCGCCGCCGTGAGGTCGTGGCCCGGGAAGCGGCGCGGCAGGGGCGCGGGCAGGAGCCATGCGCCGGGGGCGATCTCGGTGGGCGCTGGCGTGGTCAGCAGATGGACATTTCCGGGGGCACTGGCAAAGGCGTCCCAGAGCCCTTCGGCGGCGAGACTGTCGTGGTTGCCCGGGATCAGCCACCAGTCGAGGCCCGGGTCGTCGGCCATCGCCGCCAGCGCCTGGGCGATGGTGGCGGGCGCGGGGGTTTCGCTGTCGAACACGTCGCCGGCCACAAGGATATGCCCCGCGCCCCGGCTGCGCGCGGCTTCGGCGAGGCGGGTGAGGCTTTCGTGCCGCGCCTCGGTGAGCCGATGGGCGATCGCCGCCGGAAAACGGGCGAAACGCTTGCCGAGGTGGAGATCCGAGGCATGGATCAGACGAAGCTCAGTCATGGGGCCTGCTCGCTTGGCTGTCTGGCCCCGTGGTAGCGGCGCGGGGCGGGCGTGTCAAAAGCCGGGCCCGAGTTCTGCCTGAGCCCCGCCCGGGCCCCGCCCGAGTCTTGCCTGCGCCCTGACGCCGCTTCCCCGCTTGACCGCCCGCCGCCCCCTTTGCAATCTCGCGCCCATGACACCCATGACCCCCGGACCCTTCGCCGCCCGCATCACCCGCAGCCCCATCCCCTTCGACGCCGACCCGGCGGCGGAGATCGCCGGGGCCTTCGCCGATCTTGCGCCGGAGCTCGTCGAGCTTCTGAAAGGCACCGCCGGGTGCAGCCCCTATCTGCGCGATCTGGCGCGGCGCGAGGCGGACTGGCTGCGTGCGGCCCTCGCCGACCCCCCGGAACAGGTGCTCGAGGCCGAGCTTGCCGCCGCCACCGGCGAGACCGACCCGGCCCTGCGCGCCGCGCTCCGGCAGGCCAAGCGGCGGATTGCGCTGCTCGCCGGGCTGGCCGACCTTGGCGGTGTCTGGACGCTCGAAGAGGTCACCACCGCGCTCACCCGGCTGGCCGATCTGGCCACCGACCGGGCGCTGAAACTCCATGTGGGCAGGGAGATCGCCCGCGGCAAGCTCCCCGGCGCCAGCGAAGACGACATCATCACCGCGGCCGGGGCGGTGGCGCTGGCGATGGGCAAGATGGGCGCCTTCGAGCTCAACTATTCCTCCGATATCGACCTCATCATGCTGTTCGACGAAAGCCGCTTCGACCGCGACGATTTTCACGAGGCCCGGGCGAGCTTCATCCGCGCCACCCGCCGCATGAGCGCAACCCTGAGCGAGATGACCGCCGACGGCTATGTCTTCCGCACCGATCTGCGGCTGCGTCCCGACCCGTCGGTCACCCCGGTGATCCTCGCCATGGCCACCGCCGAAAGCTACTATGAAAGCCTCGGACGCACCTGGGAACGCGCCGCCCATATCAAGGCCCGCCCCTGCGCCGGTGACATCGCCGCCGGCGAGGCCTATCTCCAGCGGCTCACCCCCTTCGTCTGGCGCAAACATCTCGACTTCGCCGCCATCGAAGACGCCCATGCGATGCGGCTCAGGATCCGCGAGCACAAGCGGCTCCATGGCGAGATCAGCCTGCCGGGCCATGACATGAAACTCGGCCGCGGCGGTATCCGCGAGATCGAATTCTTCACCCAGACCCGGCAGCTGATCTCCGGCGGCCGCGATCCCGATCTGCGGTTGCGCGCCACCGTGCCGGGGCTGGCGATGCTGGCCGAAAAGGGCTGGGAGACGCCCGAAACCGCCGAAATCCTCACCCGCCACTATCGCAGCCACCGCGAGATCGAACATAGGGTGCAGATGCTGCGCGACGCCCAGACCCACAAGCTGCCCACCGACCCCGAAGAGCTGCGCCGGGTGGTGTATCTCTCGGGCGAGAGCGATGTGGCCGCCTGGGGCGCGCGGCTGGAGGCGGCGCTGGCGGAGGTCCACAGCCTCACCGAAGGCTTCTTCGCCCCCGACGAAAGCCAGCCGGATCTGCCGGAGTTTTCCGCAGAAGACGAAGCGGTCATCTCGCGCTGGCGCTCCTATCCGGCCTGCCGCAGCACCCGCGCCAGCCAGATCTTCGAACGCCTGAAGCCCGATCTGCTCGCCCGTCTCGGCAAGGCGGCGCGGCCGCGGGAGGCGCTCACCCAGTTCGACGCCTTCCTGCGCGGCCTGCCCGCGGGGGTGCAGCTTTTTTCGCTGTTCGAGGCCAATCCCACGCTGGTCGACCTGATTGTTGACATCGCCGCCACGTCGCCGGCGCTCTCGGTCTATCTCGGGCGCCACGCCGGGGTGCTCGACGCGGTGCTGGGGGGGGATTTCTTCAAGCCCTGGCCGGGGGAGGACTGGCTCGCGGAAGATCTCGCCGCGAAGCTCGGTGCGGTCGCGGGCGATTATGAAGAACAGCTCGACACCGCCCGGCGCTGGAAGAAGGAATGGCAGTTTCGCATCGGCACCCACCATCTGCGCGGGCTGGTGAGCGGCCGCGAGGTGGGTGCGCAATATGCCGATCTCGCCGACGCCGTGCTGCGCGCGCTCTGGCCGGTGGTGGTGGCGCATTTCGCCGAAAAGCATGGGGATCCCCCCGGGCGCGGCGCGGCGCTGATCGGCATGGGCAGCCTCGGGGCGCGCAGCACCTCGGCGACCTCCGATCTCGATCTCATCGTGATCTACGACGCCGCCGGGGTCGAGGCCTCCGAAGGCCGCCGTCCGCTGGCCGCGCGCGCCTATTACGCGCGGCTGACCCAGGCGATGGTCACGGCGCTGTCGGCGCCGATGGCGGAGGACAAGCTCTACGAGGTCGACATGCGGCTGCGCCCCTCGGGCCGACAAGGGCCGGTGGCCACCTCGCTCGACGCCTTCCGCAGCTATCAGCAGGAGGAGGCCTGGACCTGGGAACATCTCGCCCTCACCCGCGCCCGTCCGGTGGCGGGCGATGCCGGGATCGGCGCCGATGTGGTGGCGGTGCGCGACAGCGTGCTGGCGGCCGAACGCGATATGGACAGGACCATCGCCGATGTGGTCGAGATGCGCGCCCGCATTGCCGAGGCGAAAGGCGGGGGCAGCGGTGCTTTCGAGGCCAAGATCGGCCCCGGCCGGATGCAGGATATCGAACTCATCGGCCAATGCGCCACCCTGCTCGCGGGCTCGGGGCCCCATGACGTCAAAGGCCAGATCGCCCGCGGCACCGCTGCGGAAACCGGCATCGGCTGGCTCGGCGCCGACGAGGCGCTGGCGCTGACCCGGGCCTATGATCTGCTCTGGCGGCTGCAATCGGCGGCGAAACTGCTCACCGACAAGCCGCTCGACCCCGATGCGGTCGGGCTCGGCGGACGGGTGTTTCTGCTGCGCGAGACCGGCGCCGAGACGGTGGATGACCTCGCTGGCGAGATCGAACGCCGGGTGGTGGCGGCGGAAGACGCGGTGGAAGCCGCGCTTTCCCGGGTGCCGCAAAGGCGGGCCGATGTGTGGCCGGACGGGCATCCGGACGGGCATCCGGATGGGCCGCAAGCCGTGCGGCGAGACGGGCCGCCAGACGGGCGGCCGCTCGGACAGTCAGAAAGGCCGCCAGACGGGCGGCCAGACGGGCGCGGGAAAGGCGGCTGACCATGGGTGAAGAAAACCATCCCTATGACCCGCGCGGGCTGATCCGCGAGGCCTACCGGATCGAGGAGGTCACCCCCGAAGAAGTCCGGGTGATCTTCTTCGACTGGGCGATGACCCGGCCCGATACGCCTTCGGTCAGGGACCAGATCCGGACCCTGCTCGCGGCCTATGGCAAGGACGCGCCAAGCCATCCGATGAGCCAGACCCTGCGCGATGGGCTGGCCGCCGCCCCGACGATCCGCCGCCGTGGCGGCCGCAAGGGACGGCGCGGCTGACACCGGGGCCACGGTGACCGCGCGGCGAATCGCGCCCGACGTTTTGCGGAAGCGGCGGGTCGGGGGCGCGGCGCGCGGGTGCGGGTGCGGGCGCCTCTGTCCCCTTGACCGCCTGGGTCCGGGGCACGCGAAACTGGCGGCCCCGGGGCTTGTGCCGGCTCGGGCGCGCAACGCCGCGCGGGCCGGTGCCGGCAGCAGGGTGAGCGTGCAGGCCCGGAGGGTGGCGCCTCGCTGCTGTGTCCTGCCGGGGGCAGGCCCCCCGAGAAGCGCCAAAGGCAGAAAACCCGCCGACAAACCTCGCCCGGGCGGGGCACCTGCTGACAAACCTCGCCCGGGGCGGGGCATCCACCGACAAAAGGTGCCGATGGCGGGGAGCCCCGACCGGGGCCTGGGGCCATGTGCCTCACGCCGGCGGCGGGTCGGCGCCGTAGGGGTAGGGCGGCAGGAAGGTGGCGTTGCCGTTGGAAAGCTCCAGCACCACGCCTGCCGGGCCGATCTCGAGCGGTGTGCCAAGCGCCATCGGCTGGCCACGGTCGATCCGCTCGATACGGCCTTCGGGGAAGCGCAGATAGGCGTGCATCTCCTTTTCCGGCCCGGCGACGCCGACCAGCGCCACCTCGTCCATCGGCAGCGCTGCGACCATCGTTGCATTGCTGGCGACAAAGGCATTTGCCGCCGGTTCCGTCTGGCTCGCCATTCGCCTCTCCGTGCTTCTCCGTTCTGGGGGTCTCTCCGTTCTTGATATGTTCCAGGCTAGCACGCCCGGGTTAGCGCGCGGTTAATCCCGGCGCATTTTCGGAACATTCGTGAACGGAAAGACGACGCGCGCGCCGGGCCGGCGGGCGCGGTTTTCTGGCAGAGGCCGGGAGACGGGCCAGGCGGCCTATTCGGCCACTTTCAGCTCGAACCCCTTGGCGATCATGTCGGCCGGTTCCACCGGGTATTCGCCGGAGAAACAGGCGTCGCAATATCCCGGGGCATCCGGGTCGCGCCCTTCCGCCTCGCCGACGGCGCGATAGAGCCCGTCCAGCGAGATGAATTTCAGCGAATCGACGCCGAGGAAGTCGCGCATCTCGGCCGGGCTCATGGTGGCGGCGAGGAGTTTCGCGCGTTCGGGCGTGTCGACGCCATAGAAACAGGGCCAGGTGGTGGGCGGGGAGGCGATGCGGAAATGCACCTCGCGGGCGCCGGCGTCGAGGATCATGTCCTTGATCTTGCGCGAGGTGGTGCCGCGCACCACGCTGTCGTCGACGAGGATCACCCGTTTGCCCTCGATCAGCGCGCGGTTGACGTTGAGCTTGAGGCGCACGCCCATGTTGCGGATCTGCTCGGTGGGCTCGATGAAGGTGCGGCCCATGTACTGGTTGCGGATGATCCCCATGGCATAGGGGATGCCGCTTTCCTGGCTGTAGCCGATGGCGGCGGGGGTGCCGCTGTCGGGCACCGGGCAGACGAGATCGGCCCCGACCGGGGCTTCGCGGGCGAGTTCCACCCCGATCTGGCGCCGGGTCTCATAGACCGAACGGCCGCCGATGATCGAATCGGGGCGCGAGAAATAGACATGTTCGAAGATGCAGAACCGCGCACGGGCGGGGCGGAACGGGTGGCGGCTCTCGACGCCTTTTGCGGTGATCACCACCATTTCGCCGGGCTCGATCTCGCGCACGTAGCGGGCGCCGATGATGTCGAGCGCACAGGTCTCCGACGACAGCACCCAGCCCTCGCCGAGCTGGCCGAGCACCAGCGGGCGCACCCCCAGCGGGTCGCGCACGCCGATCAGCTTGGTGCGGGTCATGGCAACCACGGAAAACGCCCCCTCGGCCCGGCGCAGCGCGTCTTCCATGCGGTCGGGGATGGATTTGGCCATCGACCGCGCCATCAGGTGGATGATGCATTCGGTGTCGGAGGAGGACTGGAAGATCGAGCCGCGGTCGATCAGCTCGCGGCGCAGCTCCTCGGCATTGGTGAGGTTGCCGTTATGCGCCACCGCCGCCCCGCCCATGGAAAACTCGCCGAAGAAGGGCTGCACGTCGCGGATCGCCGCGCCCTTGGCACCGGCGGTGGAATAGCGCACATGCCCGATGGCGATGTCGCCGGGCAGCGTGTCCATCAGGCTCTGCTTGGTGAAATTGTCGCGCACATAGCCGAAGCGGCGGGCGTTGCTGAAACCGGCGAGGGGATCGTGGCTGACGATGCCGCCGGCCTCCTGACCGCGATGCTGGAGGGCGTGCAGGCCGAGGGCGACGAAATTGGCCGCCTGGTCGAGGCCGATGACGCCGTAGACGCCGCATTCCTCCCTGAGCTTGTCGTCATCGAACGGGTGGGCCGGGGGCAGGGTGGCGCAGGCGGTCATGGCAGGGTTCCGATTCCCGGGGACGCTGATGGGCACGTCTTACGGAACCGGGGGGCGGCTGTCACGGGTCAAGGGGAAAGCCGTGCATTATGATTGCGGCTGTGCAGGGATTTGACCGGACGGTCAGAAAACACGAGCGGAAGACGGGGAAGACGGGGCGGAAAGGTGAATACGAACCCCGGCGCCTGTCCGGGCAGGCAGGCGCCGTGTCGTGAGTATTTGGACCAAGAAAAAGGAGGCGGTGGCGCTCCGGTGGTGTTCCGGGGCGGGCAAGGCCAAGCCCCGGGCCCGGGCACCGGAGCTGGTCCGGGGCCCGGGTGCCGGTCGCTATTCGGCCGGAGCCTCAGGGGCGTTCTCTGCGGGTTGGGTGGCGGCCGGCTGCTGCTGGGTTCCGCCCGGTGCGTTGCAGGAGGAAACCAGCGCCTCGTAACGCTCCTTGAACCATTCCGGCGCATTGTCGGGCAGGTACTCGTCGATCCTTTCGGCAGAGCGGGCGAAGACCAGCGCGGTGCGGGAATTGTCCACCATCGGCACCGAATTCGAGACCGCGACCCGGTCGTAGATCACCAGCGCGATGGCGACGAGCAGGATGCCGCGCAGCACCCCGAAGATGAAGCCGAGCGACTGGTCGAGCCCGCCGAGCGCCGAATGCTGCACTGCGGAGGAGAACAGCGGCGTGAAGACCGAGAGCACCAGAAGGGCCAGTGCCATCAGGATGGCGAAAGCCGCAATGATCGAGAGTTCGCAACTGTTGGAGACCACCGAAATGTCGCCGCCTTCGGCGATGAAATCACGCAGGACCGGGATTTCCCGGAGCAGTGGTACCGTGCGGGGTGCGAACATGTAAGCGACGATCGCGGCCACGACCCAGCCTGCAATCGCCATGGCTTCGCGGATGAAACCGCGCGAATAAGCGAGGATCGCGGAGATCAGGATGACCGCAGCGACGACTCCGTCGACAATCGTGAAACCTTCCATGTCTTCCTCTCTCAGTCCTCTCTGTGCTTTACATCTGCCCCTCTGCGGGGCAATTTCACTGGTTTCAGCCGGCCCCGAAAATGTCGCCCACGAAGGCGGCGAGGTCGGGTTTCATGTCCAGCCCGAGGCCGGGGTTGCTTCCGGGCCGGGTTTTTTCGGGCACGATGGCCGAGGTGAAACCAAGTTTTGCCGCTTCTTTCAACCTGTTTTCGGCCTGTGAGACCGGCCTGAGCGCTCCAGAGAGAGAAATCTCGCCGAAAATCACTGTTTCCGGCGGTATCGGAGCGTCTTCACGGGCCGAAAGCAGCGCCGCGGCAACGGCGAGGTCGGCCGCCGGTTCGCTGACCCGCATCCCGCCTGCGGTGTTGAGATAGACGTCGAGCCCGGCGAAGGGGATGCCGGCGCGCGCTTCCAGAACGGCGAGAATCATCGCCAGCCGGCCGCTGTCCCAGCCCAGCACCGAGCGGCGCGGCTGGGCGAGGGTGGAGGGTGCCACCAGCGCCTGAAACTCCACCAGCACCGGCCGTGTGCCCTCGATCCCGGCAAACACCGCCGAGCCCGGGGCCGGGGTGTCGCGGTCGGAGAGGAACAGCGCCGAAGGGTTGGTGACCTCCCGAAGCCCCGCCCCGGTCATCTCGAAGACGCCGATCTCGTCGGCGGGGCCGAAACGGTTCTTCACCGCCCGCAGGATGCGGAACTGGTGGCCGCGCTCGCCCTCGAAATAGAGCACGGTGTCGACCATGTGCTCCACCACCCGGGGGCCGGCGATCTGGCCTTCCTTGGTCACATGGCCCACCAGCACCACCGAAACCCCGCGCCGCTTGGCGAAGGAGGTGAGCTCATGCGCCGCGGCGCGCACCTGCGCCACCGACCCGGGCGCGGAGGCGACAGTGTCGGCCCACATGGTCTGGATCGAGTCGATCACCACGAGGTCAGGCGTTTCGGCGTCGAGCGTGGTGAGGATGTCGCGCAGGTCGGTCGCGGCGGCGAGCCGGACCGGCGCATCGGCCAGCCCGAGGCGTTCGGCGCGCATCCGCACCTGGGCGCGGGCCTCTTCACCGGTGACATAGATCGTCTTCAGCCCCTTGCGGGCGAAATGGGCGATGGCCTGGAGCAGCAGCGTCGACTTGCCGATGCCGGGGTCGCCGCCGACAAGGACCGCCGAGGCCGGCACCAGCCCGCCGCCGAGCACCCGGTCGAACTCGCCCAGCCCCGACAGCGCACGCGGCGGCGGGGCCTCGCGGGTGGCGAGATCGCTGAGCGGCAGGGCGCGGCCCTTCACCGCGCCAAGGCTTTTCGCGGCAGGTCCGGCCGAAAGCGGCGCCTCCTCGACGATCGCATTCCACGCCCCGCAAGCGTCGCAACGCCCCGACCATTTGGCATGGGAGGCGCCGCATTCGGTGCAGGTGAACCCCTGGGGCTTCGGCATGATCTGCGCTCCGCTGGTTCTACGCCCGGGCGGCGGCGCGCTTTGCCGCCCTGCCGCCGGCCGTGCTGCCCAAAAGGATCGAGGCCAGCACGCAGAAGGTAAACAGATAAAGCCCCCATCCGGTCTCCACCCGGGTCAGATGCACCCCCTTCACCACCACGATGTAAAGCGCGACCAGAAACACATCCGCCATCGCCAGCTTGCCCAGAACCGCAAGCACCGGCAAGACCTTGCGCCGCAGCAGGCCGAACTGGACGAGGGCCATGCCGATCACTTTCGCAAGCGGCGCGAACATCGCCAGAAAGGTCACCAGCAGCGCCAGAAACACATCCGTCTCCCACAGCGACTGCATTCCCGATACCACGCTCACCGCCTGAGTGCCGAACAGCGGCAGATTGAGTCCGGCATGCAGAAGCGGCGCAAACCACGACAGCGGAAACAGAACCAGGAGCGCGAGGTTCAGGGCCTTGGCCAGGGTGAAACGGTCGATTTTCATTGTCGTCAGAGTCCCCTCCTGTCAGCCGTCCCGGGGCTGCTCTTCCCGCCGCGCGCGCCCTTTTTCCTGGGGGAAATACTCCGGGGGTCTGGGGGCAGAGCCCCCAGGGGATACGGCGGGTCTGGGGGCAGAGCCCTCGGTGGATACGGCGGGTCTGGGGGCAGAGCCCCCAGGGGATACGGCAGATCTGGGGGCGGTTCCCCCACGGCGCGCGGAGTCACTCAGCTCCGCCCCCGCGCATAATGCCGCGCATAGCGCGCACCGAGCCGGGTCAGGATTTCGTAGCCGATGGTATCCGCATCCGCCGCCACTTCGTCCACCCCCTGCCGGGTGCCGAGCAGATGCAGGCGTTTGGGCTCTTCGGCGAGCCCGGTGACATCGACCCCGATCAGATCCATCGACACCCGGCCAAGGATCGGGCAGGGGGTGTCGCCGTGAAACAGCCGGCCCTTGCCAGACAGCGCCCGGGTGATGCCATCGGCATAGCCGCCCGAGACGGTGGCAACCCGCATCGGTTTGTCGGCAATGAAGCTGTTGCCATAGCCGACGCTTTCACCGGCGGCGATCTCGCGCAGCTGCACCACCGGCAGTTCGAGTTCGACCACCGGCCAGGCCTGGTCGAAGGGCATGCCGCCATAAAGGCCGATGCCCGGGCGGGTCAGGTCGAAATGATAATCGGGTCCGAGCAGGATGCCGCCGGTGGCGGCGAAGGAGCGGGGCACGCCGGTGCCTTCGGTCATCCCGATGAAAGCGTCGAGCTGGCGGCGGTTCATCTCGTGGTCGGGCTCGTCCGAGCAGGCGAGATGGCTCATCAGCAGCCGCGGCTCCTGATCCAGCACCACCGGTGCCACCGCGGCCCATTCGCCGGGCTCCATGCCGAGCCGGTTCATGCCGCTGTCGAGCTGGATGCCGAAAGGGTGCCCCGGCAGCGCTTCGAAATGCCGGGTCACCTGGTCGATCGAGTTCAGCATCGGCACCATGCCGAGATCGGCGATCATGTCGGTATCGCCCGCCATGTGGCCGCTGAAGATGCCGATCTCCGGGCCGGGCCCCAGCGCCTCGCGCACCGCCCAGCCTTCCTCGGCCACGGCGACGAAAAACCGCCGTGCCCCCGCCGCGGCCAGTGCCCGCGCCACCTTGCCCACCCCGAGCCCGTAGGCATCGGCCTTCACCACCGCGGCGGTCTGCACCTGCGGGGCGCTCATCGCGTCGAGCGCGCGCCAGTTTGCGGCAATCGCGTCAAGGTCAATCGTCAGTCGTGCGGTGCTCATGAAGATTGGTTTGGGCGGGCGGCAGGCGGTCGTCAAGGGGAAAGCGGCCGGGTTCGTGCCGTGGCGGCAGTTTCCGCCCGGGAAACGGTGGCCGACGGGGCAGGGGGCTGTTGCGCTACCTGGCCGATAATCCGCCTCCGGAGGGCGCGCTCATTTGCATTCACCCGGGCGGGCTCCGTCCCTTGTCTTCGAATGCCGGAAAGCGGGAAAGCCGGTGTCTGCTTTTGCATGTGGCAAGCTCTGGTCCATTACAAGCTCTGGTCCATTAGCTGTGATCTTTCATCAGGTTGTCCATTCGATCCCTGTCGAGTTGGTTGGAGTTACCAAGCCTCAACCTTGTTCGGAGGGATCGAATGAACATCCAC
>PDWJ01002854.1_pt1 | contig 23162 bp, 19 predicted proteins | sample 1430881 | NCBI WGS metagenome assembly PDWJ01 (sample SAMN01162460, study PRJNA174530) | Oral metagenome, whole genome shotgun sequencing project. | biome: Marine environment; feature: Marine mammal; material: Swab sample of the gingival sulcus; isolation source: swab sample of gingival sulcus... | reverse complement strand
GAGGAGACCCCGGTCACGCTGCTCGGCGTCAACACGGGTTTCAGCATCCGTAGCCGGACTGAGCGGTCAGCGCGGTGGGCGTGAGACCTGTGCCGGGCGCCGCAGTGACCTGGTTCGCCGGAGTGCTCTGGTGCGCCGGAATGCTCTGGTGCGCCACAGTCTCTTGGCTTTCCGGCGGACCGTCCGCGCAGCCGGCCGCACGTGATTGCGCCACCGCCACGTGACCCACCCGGCCGCCCCCTGGCACGCCAAGAGCTGAGGTCGCACGCCGCGCGCGCGGCTGCCGGCCAGCAGCCGGGTGAACACCTCAGCCAGCACCCGGGTGTCGTCGCGCGCATCGTGGGCTCGCTGCTGGGTGATTCCGTAATGCTCGGCCAGACTGGACAGCCGGAAGTCCGGCACCGGCACCGCAAGGGAACGGGCCAGGTCGATCGTGCACAACCGATGTGTGGTCGGCAACCGATGCCTGGCGCGGGCTGCCTCGGCGGCCAGGAACGAGTAATCGAAGTCAGCGTTGTGCGCGACCAGGACACGGCCGGCGAGTAGTTGGTTGAGCCTCGGTGCCACCTCGGCGAACAAGGGCGCGGCGGCCAGCTGTTCGCGGGTCAACCCATGAACATGGACCGGTCCAGGGTCCTGCCGGGGATTCACCAGTGTGTGCCATTGCCGCTCCAGGCGGCCTTCGGGGTCCAGCAGCGCGACCGCGATCTGGACGACCCGGTTGCGCCGGGGGTCCAGGCCGGTGGTTTCCACGTCGACAACGGCGTACTGCGACGGCGGCACGGCGGTCACGAACACGCGGACCAGCCTAGGCGCAGCCACCGACAATTCACCGGTTGCCGGACCGGGTCAACACCGCCAGGACGGCATCGTGCAGATAACCGTTGGTGGCCAGCGCGTTTCCCCCGAACGGGCCGGGCTGACCGTCCAACGAGGTGAACAGGCCACCGGCCTCGGTGACGATCGGCACCAGCGCGGCCATGTCATACAGCTGCAACTCCGGTTCGCACGCGATATCGACGCTGCCCTCGGCCAACAGCATGTAGCTCCAGAAGTCCCCGAAGGCGCGGGTGCGAGCGCAGCGGCCGGCCAGGTCGAGGAACCCGTCGAGTCCGCCGTAATCGCCACGATGGGTCTGCCAGCCGCCCAGGCTGGAATAGCTGAGGCTTGCGTCGCTCAGGTCGGTGACCGCCGAGACGTGGATGCGCGTGTTGCGGGACAGGGATCGCCCGGCGTAGGCCCCGGAACCCAGCGCGCCCCACCAGCGCCGCTGCAGCGCCGGCGCGGACACCACGCCGAGTACCGGGTGACCGTTGTCGATCAGGGCGATGAGGGTGGCCCACACCGGCACCCCGCGCACATAGTTGCGGGTGCCGTCGATCGGGTCCACCACCCACTGCCGGGAGCTGGAACCGGTGGGCTCGTACTCCTCGCCGATCACCGCGTCCCTGGGGCGGGTCCGCCGAAGCTGGGAGCGCACTACATCCTCCGCCGCCCGGTCAGCATCCGAAACCGGGCTGAGGTCCACCTTGGACTCCACCCGCAGATCCTGCGCCCGGAACCGGTCCATCGTGATCGAGTCGACCTGATCGGCGATGACGTGCGCCAACCGTAGATCGTCGTCGTAGGAGGCGGCTCGTCGGCTGTACTCACTCACGATGCGAACCTATCGGAGAGCCCGGCCGCTGGTCGGCTGATCGGCCGCGACACGTGTGCAGACACCACCGTGTCGTAACCATGTGTAGTTGATTGAGTGTGGAATAGTGTGCGCCATGACGGACGCTGATTCCTCGACCGGCGACGCGATGGTTCGTGCGCAGCGGATAGCAGAAGCTATGCAGATCGCCCAGATTCACGATGTTCCGGTCTCCGCACAGTGGGAAACCGATGCCAGTGCTTACTTGGCAGGCCGGATCAGCCTCGCCGAATTCGGCCAACGCACCGGGTCGGCCTTCCACACCCATAGTGACTAATGTGAATCTCACCGGGCCGCTCAAGGCCGGGATCGTGAAGCCTCAACCGCCGAAACTGGCCTTCAGGAACTCGAGAACCTGCTCTTGTAGCTGCGGGTCGGTGAAGAACACGTCATCGCCGTGCGGGGCATCGATCAGGCTCAGTTCCGTCGTCGCGCCCGCTGCCTTCAGGTCGGCATGGAACCGCTCCGCCTGCTGGTAGGGCGCGGTGCAGTCGTAGCGACCGGAGATCAACAGCACCGCCGGAGAATCGCCGTTGACGTAGGTGACCGGGCTGCCCGCAGCCGCCACCGATTCGCCATCGGGACTGTCCGGATCCGCGCCGATGAGCTGCCCGTGGGATGACTCGGTGCCGGGCTTGGCCTCCCCGCAGGGCGAGTCCAGCTGGTCCTCGGTGCGCATCTTCAGGTCGTAGATGCCGTAGTAACCGATGAATGCCTTCACCGAGGAGTCTGCGCCGGTCTCGCCCAGGTCCCCTTGCAGTTGTGCGTTGCCGGAGGTGAGCGCGGCCATTGCCCCCAGGTGCGCCCCAGCCGAATCACCCATGAGGGCGAATTCCGCTGGATCCAGCTGGAACTGCGCGGCATTGGCACGCAGGTAGCGCACCGCCGCGGCCACATCCTGCATCGGTTCCGGGAACTTGGCTGTCGGCACCAGCCGGTAGTTCGGTGCCGCCACCGCGTAGCCGTTGTCCAGCAGCCGCTGGGTCAGCAAGCTCATCTGCTCATCTGCGCTGCCGATCGCCGACTTGTCGCCCATCCGCCAGCCGCCGCCGTGCACCCAGATCACCACCGGGAACGGTCCCGGCCCGGAGCCCGGCAGATACACGTCGAGGGTGTGTTCGGGGGTCCCGTCCGGGACATAGGCGATGTCGGCGTGGCGAGGGCTCAGTGCGGCGCCGCCGGTCGGGGCTTGGGTGGTCGCCCCACCGTCCGCTGTCGCATCTTCGCCGGCCGTTGGCTGCGGGTCCTCGCCGGAGCAGCCGGCGAGTAACGTCACCACCACAAGCAGTGTGGTGGCAGCGCGATGACGAATACGTGAACGACGAATGTACTGCACCCGGCCCCCTCGGATATGTCCGACTGATCTCACCAGGTTACCTGTCCGGTGCAATGCCATGAACGCGGGAGGGCTGGAACCGGCCGTAACGAGCGTCCCGTTCTGGTTCGACACGCCGAAATCAGCGGATCGGGCGATCGACTGGGCCCGGGTGGCAGGTGATACCCGGATCCCCTCGACACGGCTGGATCGGGGCCCGAAGACGGTTGACGCGGGCGCCGTCGGCGCATCGGTCCAGCTGGCGCATCGGCCTAGATGAAGTGAGCCTTGTTCTCGCGGGCCCAGTCCTCGAAGGTGTGGGGTTTTGTCCCGGTCACCCGCCGGACCGTGTCCAGGACGGTGTAGGAGATCTCCGGTGGGTTCTGTCGTATCGCGAGGAAGTAGTCGATGTCGTCCTCGGTGTATCCCTCGGCCTTCCATGCCTGCAAGACCTCCTCACGGGTAAGCGCCTTGAACTCGACGGGGCGGTCGATGGCCGCCGCGAGGATATCGACGCGCTCCTTGGGGGTGAGGGCCTCGGGGCCGGTGACGGTCAAGGTCTCGCCGCGGTAGCTCGGGTCGGTGAGCGCTGCGGCCGTCACCGCGGCGACGTCGTGCTCGTGGACGACGGTGCTGCGGACCTCGGGGAATCCCTCGCTGACGATGCCTTCGGACTTGATGGAGTCGGCCCATTCGAGGGTGTTGCTCATGAACTCAACGGGGACGATCGTGACCCACGGGATGCCCGAGGCCCGGACTGCCTCCTCCACAGGTCCTTCGTAGCCTCCCTGCAGAACGCTGATCTGCTGCACGCCGGCCTTCGTGGCGAGGTCGAGGATCTGATCGGGGTGTTCGAGCGGCTCGTAGTGGCCGGTGAAAGTGATGAGGTGGAGGTGGGTGATGCCGTCGAGGGCTGCCTCGAGGGAGGTGAGGTCGGACAGGTCGCCGCCGACAGCAGTGACTGGATCGGGCAGGTCGGCGGTGTCGGGCGTGCGGGTGAGGCCCTTGACCGCATATCCACGCTCGGCGAGCAGTTCGGCCATGGGACGTCCGATGTTTCCCGTAGCTCCGGTGATCAGGACTGTCATTGTGGTTTCCTTCGAAGTGGTTTGGGTGGGGGACTCTGGTCGGTTTCCAGCGGCGGTGATAGCTGCAACAGCCAGGTATTGGAGGTATTCGATGGGCGTGGAGCGACGTCGCATTCGGGCCTCCTCGAGGTGGTGACCGCTTCGTTGTGCGGTGCTCCTACTGGGAAGGCGCTGGGTGGGTGCTGGTTGGCTGCTGGTTCCGCATGGCAGGGGTGCTGGGTCTTCCGGCCCCAGGCCGATCAGGTGAGGTCGAGGATGTGGGTGTCCGTGGCCAGGTAACGGCACCGGACGCCCAGAACGATCTGCGCGTTGAGGTGATCGGCGAGGTCGGGTAGTTCAGTCTCGATGAGGCCGATGGCGTGCTTGATCCGCGAGGAGACTGTTTTCCGTGCTTTCTCCGCTTCATCGCCCAGCGTCCGGGCCCGGTTGAACAGGCCGGTCGCGGTGCCGAGGTAGGTGAGGAGTTCGTCGCGCTCCTTGTCGATCCGCTGGGCTGCATTGTCTGCACCGGCCTGTAGCGCCGCCTCGATCCGTTCGTCGAGACGCTTGATCTCGGCACCGATCTCCTGACGTGCGTGAGCGTCGATCATCTGCTCTGCGCGCGAAGCGGGTGGTGCTTGCCGGCCTGCGGCGCCTGGACCGATGAGGAGGTCGTACGCGCTGATGTCCGTGCCGGCGTGCGTCAGAAGGAGGTGGATGTCCTGCAGGCCTTTTCGTGCGGGCAGTGTCGCGGTGCGGGCGTTGTATCCGATGAGCCAGCCCACATCGGCGGGCCGGAAGACCAGGCGGTGGCTCTGCGGGGTCGGGGTGGCACGTTCGGCCCAGGTGCTCAGGGCATGCAGGCCGAGTCGTTCGGCCTTGATGATCGCGTCGTCGACGCGATCGAGATCGTGATCGAGCAGAGCAAGCTCAAGGCGGCATTCGAGTTGCCACGGCAGCGAGGTCATGGCCGTCGCCGAAGCTTCCGCGCGGTCCAGGTAGGCGCGGGCTTCCTCAGCTGCGCCCTGCAACCTGGCCAGGCGCCCGAGCCACAGATCGACCGGTCCGCTGATGTCGGCGCCGAAGGCAGAAACCAGCCAGGTGCCTTCCAGCGGTCTGAGGTACGCGGTGGCGGCATCGTGCAAAGCGACGTCTTGGGTGGTGATTGCTGCTTCGGCCAGCATTCGGTATAGCAGCGGCTTCAGCGTTGTCGGGATGCCACCGTCACGGTTCAGATGCAACTCGGCAAGGTGGATATCGCCGCGGCGGAGGTCGGTCAGCGCCTGGTGAATCCACGTGTAGGGATGGGCAGCAGCCATGAAGCTGACGATCGAGTCTGCCTCGTCGAGATCGTTCTCGGACAGGGCATTTGCCCACCCCAGATGAGCCACCATCAAAGCCTCGTCGTCCAGGGTACCGGTGGATTGCTCGCGATGGCGTTCCAGGACCGGCTGGAGAAGGGACTGCGCGGAGTCCTTGAAGCCTAAGAAGAAGTCCAGGGCGATCCGGTCCGGCAGAGGCAACACGCTACGTGTGTCGCCGCGGCGCAGGAACCTCAGCAACGTGCTGCTGTCATCGACCTCGATGGCCGTCGGCCATCTCAGCGCCGCCACTCGGTGGGCAAGCATCGGGTCGCGTGAAGTGTGGGCGATGCGCAAGAGACGATCGAGGACTGCTGCCCGCCTTGTGAGGGCTTCGGTGACGGCCTCGGCAATCGTGTCGACGTCCTCGAGGTTCGTGCTTGGCCCGGCGTGGAGCGTCGCGTAGGCCTCCTGCAGATATGGTCGTGCCGAGTCTTCGTCCATGGTCTTCTCGTGCTGGGCCAGATTGTGTATCGCCAGCGCGATGGTTGCGGTCAGCTCGCAGTCGCCGAGTTCCTGAGCCAGGTCCGAGGCCGTGTGGAAGTGGATCTCCGCTTCGTCTACCCGGCCCCGCCAACCGAGGTGGGTGGCAAGGTTCAGCAGGGCGTTGGCACGGTCTCGGCTGGCCGACAAGGCAGGCACTCGTAGGCCTTGCGGTAGTGCTCGAGCGCCTGCTCAGTAGCCATCTGATGGATGCAGTGCCGACCGGCGGCCGTGTGCAGTACGTGGGTGATCGCCGGGTCGAGTTGGTCGCCGGCACTTTCCGCGTGTGCCGCTAGCTCGGTCGGGGTCAGCCCGAGGCCGTGGGCGTCGTCGCCGGAGCTGACCACCGTTCGCGCGTGGGTCTGCGCGGCTGCCTGGGGAGGCAGCGAGGTGTAGAGGAGTTCGGTGACCGCTGCGTGGACGAACGTCATCGTCGCCGGTCCTGTTGTCCGAAGAAAGTGCGCGTGCTGCAGGACCGACAGGTGGGCGGTGAGTTCCGCGCGGGGTAGGTCACTGACACGGTGGAGTAGTTCGACGGAGAACTGCCTACCCAGGACGCTCGCGGTGTCCAGGACGGCGCGTGGTCCGGGCGGCAGCAGCCTGAGTCTGCTCAGGACGGTGTCCTCGATCTGGCGAGGCACGATAGACAGCGAGCCGCTGTGCTGCCAGAGCTGCACGGCATGCTCAAGAAACAGTGGGTTCCCGCCGGACCGGGCGTGCAGGTGTTGGACCACGTTCGTCGGCACCCGATGACCGACCCGATGTTCGATCAGTGTTTCGCAGTCGCCGGGTTCCAACCCGGTGAGAGTCACGGTGTGCGCGACGCGTGTCAGGTCGCCCAGAGCGTTCCGCAGATCGTCGTCGCCGTCGGCACCGGTGTTCAGAGCGGCCAGAACCAGGCAGAGCGGGCTGTTCCACAGCTGGAGTGAGAGATGCCGGGCGAAGCGCAACGACGCCGCCGACGCGTTGCTGAGGTCATCCAGGAGTAGCAGCAAGGGACGTCGTGCGGCTGCGGCGAGGAGCGCTTCGGTCAGCGCGACGAAGAGGTCTTCGTCCTCGGATCGCACTGCGCAGCGGTTCAGCAGGTCGTCGGTTTCGGCGTGTTCGGGCTCGGCGAGGAGCCCGCGGACCTTGCGGACAACGGCAGGCCAAGGCGAGAACGGAACGCCTTCTCTGCACCATTCGTAGATGACAGCGCTGTGTTGGTGGGATTCGGCCGCGTCACGCAGTAGTGCCGTTTTGCCGATGCCTGGCTCGCCGAGAACCAAAACGGTTCTGCCACGGCCGGCAAGGGCGCTGTCGAGGCACTCTCGCAGAACACTCTGAGCATGCTCTCGGCCAACAATCACGTCCCGCGTCCCCTTGGCTGGCAGTCCCGTGGTCTCGGGCTGTTGCATCTCGTTCGGCACGTTCCGCTTGTTCGGCACGTTCCGCAGCGGGTCGTTGCAGTTGCCTACGTTGGTGGGGCGAGTCTAAGACGTGGGCTGCTGTCCTTAGTTTTTCGTGGGCATGAGGCAACCACCAGGCCAACGCCGGTTTAGGAGCGGCCGGCCGGAGCAGAATGGTTTCGGCGAATCACTGCCCCCGGGTGCCCTGAGCGGTGAACGCGGCGTGGTGAACGACTCGGTCCGCTGTCATGCAGCGCGCCGCGCACCGGAACTGTGCGATTCAGTGACCGGTGCCCGGCTGCACCAACTCGACCAGGATGCCGCCGGCGTCCTTGGGGTGGATGAAGTTGATCCGGCTGCCCGCGGTACCGGTGCGCGGTTCGTCGTACAGCATCCGCAGCCCGCGCTCGCGCAGGGTCGCCGACGCCTGCTCCACATCCGTCACCCGGTATGCCACCTGCTGCAGGCCGGGACCGTTGCGGTCCAGGAACTTGCCGATGGCCGAGTCCGGTGACAACGGGCACAGCAGCTGAACGCACGACGTGGAGTCGCCCACAGCCATCATGGCCTCGGCGACGCCCTGCTCCTCGTTGACCTCGCGATGCTGCAACGACATGCCGTAGGTGTTGGAGTAGAAGTCGATGGCCTCATCCAGGTCCGGCACGGCCATCCCGATGTGGTCTATGTGGGTGAAGATGTCATCCATGACGTCATCGTATGAGTCCCCGTGCCCACCCGGCCAGAGTCCGGCAGAACGCAGCCGGCCGAAACCCGTGGACGGGGTGTGGGTGGTGATGCTCGCCGCCGGCAGCGGGAGCAGATTCGGGCGGGCCAAACAGTTCGAGCGCATCGGCAAGCACACCATGCTCACGCACGCACTACTGGCTGCCGGACAAGTGGCCGGCGGGATCGTGGTCGTGCTGCCTGCGCAGGACGCGCGACTACGGCCGGCCCCGGCGGCGGCCTCGGCCGAGTTCCCGGCCGCCCTCGGCCTGCCCGGTACTCCCGGTTGTCCGGTGGTGTGCGTGGCCGGTGGCGAACAGCGAGCCGACTCGGTGCGGGCCGCGCTCGCCGCGATTCCGGCCGAGGCCGGGATCATCGTCGTCGCCGACTCCTCGCACCCGCTTGCCTCGCCGGCGCTGTACCGCCGCGTGGTGGACGCGGTACGCGACGGTTCCGCCGACGCGGCGTTGCCCGGGCTGGCGCTCACCGAGGTGATCGCCACCGTCCAGGACGGGGTACGCACCGGCGGGCTGCCACGAGCGGGGCACGTGCTGGCGCAGACACCGCAGGCGTTCCGGGCCGACGTGCTGCGGGCCGCGCATGCCGCCGCTCCGGCCGTGACCGAGGACTCGGCGCTGGTGGCCGACCACGGCGCCCGGGTAGTGGTGGTGCCGGGGGAGGAGCGCAACATCCACGTGACCACTGTGCAGGAGCTGGAAATGGCGCGGGCGCTTGCCCGTGCGCCGGTGTGATCGCCCCGGCTGCCGGGTGGTTCACGACGTTTGCCGGGTGGTTCACGACGTCTGCTGCTCGGCGACGCACCGATTCTGCACTGAGCTACCGCTGGGTCCCCAGCAATGACAAGATGTCCGCATGGCCGATTCAGCTGCAGCTATTTCAGACCCGGCATCACCCCGCGTGGTCGGTGTCACCGAGGTCGCCCTCCGCGACGCGCACCAGTCCCTCATGGCCACCAGGATGGCGATGGAGGACATGGTCGATGCCTGCGCCGACATCGACGCTGCCGGGTTCTGGAGCGTGGAGTGTTGGGGTGGCGCGACCTTCGACGCCTGCATCCGCTTCCTCAACGAAGACCCGTGGGAGCGGTTGCGCCGGTTCCGGGAACTGCTACCGAACTCGAGGCTGCAGATGCTGCTACGCGGGCAGAACCTGCTGGGCTACCGCCACTACGAGGACATGGTGGTCGACAAGTTCGTCGAGCGGTCCGCAGAGAACGGGATGGACGTCTACCGGGTGTTCGACGCGCTGAACGACCCGCGCAACCTGGAGCGGGCAATGAACGCGGTGACCCGGGTGGGCAAGCACCCCCAGGGCACCATCTGCTACACGGTCAGCCCGTTGCACACCGTCGAGGGGTACGTGGAACTGGCCGGCCGGCTGCTGGACATGGGGGCCCAGTCGCTGGCGCTGAAGGACATGGCTGCGCTGCTGAAGCCACAACCGGCCTACGACATCGTCAAGGCCATCAAGGACGCCCACGGGCAGGACACTCGCATCCATGTGCACTGCCACGCCACCACCGGGGTCACCCTGGTCTCGCTGATGAAGGCCATCGAGGCGGGCGCCGACGTGGTGGACACCGCGATCAGCTCGATCAGCCTCGGGCCAGGACACAACCCCACCGAGTCGCTGGTGGAGATGCTGGAGGGAACCGGCTACGTCGCCGAGCTGGACAAAGACCGGTTGCGCAACATCAAGAAACACTTTGCCGCGGTGAAACCCCGCTATACGCAGTTCATGTCGTCGTTCAACGTGGAGACCGACATCTTCGAGTCGCAGATTCCCGGCGGCATGATCTCGAACATGGAGTCCCAGCTGAACCAGCAGGGCGCCGGCGACAAACTGGATGAGGTGCTCGCCGAGGTGCCCAAGGTCCGTGCCGATGCCGGTTACCCGCCGCTGGTGACCCCCAGTTCTCAGATCGTCGGTACCCAAGCGGTTTTCAACGTGCTGATGGGCTCGTACAAGGTGTTGACGGCCGAGTTCGCCGACTTGGTGCTGGGTTACTACGGCCTGACGCTGGGTGATGCCAACCCCGAGGTGGTGGCGGCGGCCCAGAAACAGACCGGCAAGGAACCCATCACTGAACGGCCGGCAGACCTGCTGTCCCCGGAGTGGGATGGGCTGCGCGCCGAGGCCGAATCGATACCGGGTTTCAACGGTACCGACGACGATGTGCTGACCCACGCGATGTTCCCGAAGGTGGCACCCAAGTTCTTCGCCAGCCGTCCCGATGGGCCGGTCAACGTCGGGCAGGACCCGCAGGAGGCAGCCGCCGCGAAGGCTGCCGCCGCTGGCGACACCGGCACCGGGCCGGTGCGCATGCCGATCAAGTACGAGATCTCCGTGGAGGGCAAGACCCACTCGGTGTCGGTGAAGCCCGCATGAGCCCCAAACACACGATGGCGCAGCGCATCGAACAACTGCGTGAGCGCAGGACCGAGACCGAAGCCGGCGGCGGGCCGAAGCGGCACGAGAAGCAGCACGAACAGGGCAAAATGACGGCCCGAGAGCGCATCTCGGAGCTGGTCGACAACGGTTCGTTCACCGAGATCGGGTTGTTCGCCACTCACCATGCGACGTTGTTCGGTATGGACAAGGCCACGATGCCGGCCGACGGCGTGGTTACCGGCACCGGCGACGTACTCGGGCGTACGGTGCACCTGGCCAGCCAGGACTTCTCCGTCGCCGGCGGCTCCGCCGGATACGTGCATTCGGTGAAAGTGGCCGAGGCGATGCATGCGGCGTTGGAGACCGGAACCCCGTTCGTGTTCATCAACGACTCCGGGGGTGCCCGGGTGCAGGAAGGTATCGAGGCGCTGTCCGGCTACGGGCAGGTGTTCTTCGAGAACGTCAATCTGTCCGGGGTGGTACCGCAGGTGGCGATCATCGCCGGACCGTGTGCCGGCGGGGCGGCCTACTCACCGGCGCTCACCGACTTCATCATCCAGACCAGGGCGGCCCGGATGTTCATCACCGGACCGGACGTGATCAAGCAGGTCTCCGCATCCGAGGTGACGGCCGAGGAACTCGGCGGGGCCGATGCGCACGCGTCCAAGTCCGGTGTGGTGCACTTCGTGGCCAACGACGACGCCGAGGCCATGCTGATCTGCAAGAAGCTGCTCAGCTTCCTGCCGGCCAACAACGGCGAAGACCCGCCCCTGTTGGAGGGTTTCGAGACCATCGAGCCCAATCCGGCGCTCAACGAGATCATCCCGGACGACGACAAGAAGGGCTACGACGTCCGGGCCGTCATCCTCGGTATCGTCGATGCCGGTGACTTCCTCGAGGTGCATGCCGGGTTCGCACCGAACATCGTCGTCGGGTTCGCCCGCATCGCCGGCGGAACCGTGGGCATCATCGCCAATCAGCCGATGGTGATGTCCGGCGTGCTGGACATCGACGCCTCCGACAAGGGCGCCGGGTTCGTGCGGTTCTGCAACGCCTTCAACATTCCGCTGGTGACGCTGGCCGACGTGCCAGGGTTCCTGCCCGGGGTGGACCAGGAACACGGCGGCATCATCCGGCACGGTGCCAAGATGCTGTTCGCCTATTCGGCGGCCACCGTGCCTAAGCTGACCGTGGTGTTGCGGAAGGCCTACGGTGGTGCCTACATCGCCATGTGCAGCCGGGACCTGGGCGCGGACCGGGTCTTCGCCTGGCCCACCGCGGAGATCGCGGTGATGGGCGCCGAGGGCGCGGCCAGCGTGGTGTTCCGCCGCGAGATCGCCGAGGCGGAGGACCCGCAGGAACGCCGCCAGGAGCTGATCGAGCAGTACCGGGAAACGTTCTCCACTCCCTACGTCGCGGCGTCCAAACGGCTGGTCGACGACATCATCGAACCGGCCGAGACCCGGGCGGTCCTGGCCAAGGCGCTAGAGGTGTTGGCCGGCAAACGGGATCAACGCCCGCCGAAGAAGCACGGACTGATCCCGCTGTAGGAGGCACTGGTGAGCATTGAAACGAAGACGAAACCGGCCCCGGACGGTGTGGCCGAGGAGTTGGCGGCAGTCCGCGCCGAGGTCGCCGAGTTGCGTTCTCGTGTCGAGGAATTGAAACAGCGGCTGGAGGCTGAGCACCCCAGCGGCCAGGTCAGCGAAGAGGTTCTGCTGGCCATCAGTGCGGCGGTGGCCGCTTATCTGGGCAAGCGCACCAGGGTCAGGCAGGTGCGCCGGCGCCGAGACCCGGGCTGGTCCCGCCGTGGCCGCTACGGCATTCAGCATTCCCACAACCCTGGCCTCAGCGGCCTGTAAGGACGGCAGACTCGTGAAATTGAAAGTGACTGTGAACGGCCAGGAGTACGACGTCGACGTGGAGGTCGAGGAAGACCCGACGCCCGGGGTCGGCGCGTTGATGGTCGGCGGTTCCTCCGCGTACAGCGTCACTCCGACGGCGGCCAAGACCCCAGGCTCCTCGGCCAGTCAGCTCACCGCCCCGATCGCCGGGACGGTCCTGAAGATCGAAGTGGCAGCAGGCGAGGAGGTCGCTTCCGGGCAAACCCTGATGGTGCTGGAAGCGATGAAGATGGAGACCGAGGTCACCGCTCCGCACGACGGGACGGTCGCCGTCGTCAATGTGGCCGTCGGTGATGCCGTGTCCTCCGGTCAGGTGTTGCTGGAGTGGGCGTAGCGGGGTAGCAGCACCCGAATCCGGGCGGTGTACCCGGGACTCAGGCAAGCAGCCTTGACCCGGCCGGTGGCCACACCGGCGGATTTACCATGACTGCATGGACTTGCGGGGAATGCGAAAAAGCTACGAGTCCGGTGAACTGGACGAGGCGAACTCAGCTTTCGACCCGGTGCAGCAGTTCCGGCGCTGGTTCGGCCACGCGGTCGCCGCTAAGGTGCCCGAGCCGAATGCGATGACGCTGGCCACCGCCGATGCCGACGGCCGGCCGTCCGCACGGATCGTGCTACTGAAGGACTGCGATGAACGCGGCGTGGTCTGGTACAGCAACTACCGCTCGCGCAAGGGCACGGAGCTTGCCGCCAACGATCGCGCGGCGTTGCTGTTCCACTGGGCGCAGCTCGAACGTCAGGTACGCATCGAAGGCCGGGTCGGGCAGGTCTCGGCGCAGGAGTCGGACGCCTACTACACGGTGCGTCCGCTCGACTCGCGGCTGGGGGCTTGGGCATCACCGCAGTCGCAGGTGATCGCCAACCGGGGCGTGCTGGTCGCCAACGCGGCCAAGGCCGCTGCCGAGCACGGCCTGCACCCGTCGCGGCCGCAGTGGTGGGGCGGCTATCGGCTACGACCCGAGGTGTGGGAGTTCTGGCAGGGCCGCCGGTCCCGGCTGCACGACCGATTGCGCTACCGGTGGGCCGGGGACGGATGGGTGCGGGAGCGGCTTGCGCCCTGAGGCGGCGCCATCCGCCTCCGGTGCCGGCCAGAGCCGCCCGGTCCGGCGCGTTGCGGTCCGGGTGACAGACCGGCGCGTCAGGTAAGCGTCAGGAGTTGCGCCACCATGATCTTGGTGATCATCGCCACCGGGTAGACCAGCGCGTACCCGAGCGCGACACGCTGGTCGTAGCGGGTCGCCGCATTGGCGAACGCCAGCACCGCCGGCTGGGTCTGCGAGGCAGCCAGGTAACCGGCTGTCCGCTGCCCCGGTGACCGCAACCACCACCGCGACGCCGCCAGTAGCGCGCCCGCATGCAGGCCGGTGACGAGCGCTCCAGCCGCGATCAGCTGTAGGCCCAGCGGACTGCGCAGCGCATCGACGAAAGCGGTGCCTGCCCGGCCCCCGGCGTAGGCCAGGAACAGCAGGATGCCCAGCTGGGTGAGGACCTGCGCCGACTGGTGCGGCAGCGTCCACACGACCGGCCCACTGCGTTGCAGCCGGCCCAGCACCAGGCCCACGACCAGCGGTCCGGCCGCATGCCCCAGTGTCACTGTGCCCAGGCCCGGCACGACGAGCGGCGCCGTACCCACCAGCAGCCCGAGTGCCATTCCGGCGGCCAACCCCAACGGATTGATGTCCGATGCCCCGTGCTCGCTGTCACCGAGGTAGGTGGACACCGCCTGCATCTGGTCCACCGGGGCCGCCACCCGGATCCGGTCACCCGCCTGCAGGACGAAACCGTCAGTGGCCAGGAAGTCGTGGTCGGCGCGGCGCACCCGCGTGGCCCGCGCGTCGAACTTGGCCAACAGGTTCAGTTGGCCGATGGTCCGGCCGTAGAAGCGGCTCTGCGACAGAATGATCCGCCGGAAGTCGACGTCGTGGCGGTGCTCGGCCAGGTTCACTTCGGATGCCTGGCCCAGCTGTTTGACGACGTGGTTGATGGCCCGCTGCACGCCGATTACCAGAACTCGGTCTCCAGGGCGCACCACCACATCGCCACTACTGACGTGAACCGGGTCGCCAGCGGACTGGTGGCGGGTAAAGATCACCCGCCCGTAGGGGGTGAAGGTCAGTTCGGCGACAGTCAGGACGTTGTCCCTGGTCACATCGATGGTCAGGCTTCGCAATTCCTCGGTGGCGGCGTCGGTGCCGGCGTCCGGCGAGCGGCGCAACGTCCACGCGGCCGCGGCCAGCATGATCGTGACCCCGCCGGCGTAGGTGAGCCCGTAGGCGACCGTCGGCTCCGGGTTGCCACCTAGTCGCAATGTCGCCGCGGCCAGACCCGGTGTGTTCGTGGTGGACCCGGCGTACAGTCCGGCGGTCAGCCCAGGACTCAGCCCCAGCAGCGAACCGATTCCCCACGTCACCAATCCCAGCCCGGCCAGGGCAGAGAACACCATCAGTACCGGCCGCAGCCCGGTCCGCAGCGAGGCGAAGAACGACGGCCCCGCGGTCAGCCCCACCGTGTAGGCGAACACCGCCAGACCAAAGGTGCCGACGATCTCCGGTAGCGCCAACTGCTCGGACACGGCCGAGAACGCGAGTGCGGTGAACAGGACTGCTGCCGGCCCGATGGATATCCCACGAATGCGAACGTTCCCGAAAGCCGTGCCGATACCCAGGACCAGGAAGAGCAGCAGGACTTTATGCTCGATAAGGAAGGAAGCCACGTCGCACCATTGTACGAACTCCGGCGACGTCGCGGACACGGTCCTCACAAGGCCGTGCTGTGTGGCATGCAGCCGGTCCAGGCGCGCGGTTCGCAGGCGCAGCCTGACCCGTGTTTGTGCGCCTTACAGGTGCACCCCGGCGGAGGGCATCAACTCGTCCAGGCGCAGCAGAACCACCTGTGCACCCAGGCCACGCGTGTCGGAAACAACCGCGGCGACCGTGTCCGCGTTCACCGGGATCGCGCGACGCACAGAGATGTCCGACGGTTGCTCGGTCAGGCCGCCGGCCTGCGGGTAACTGCCCATGTGCTGCAGAGTGCCGTCGTCGTCGACTCTGACCGCACGCAGTCCCAACCCCCTCGGATCCGCTACCGGGATGATCGCGATGCCGCGCCCGGGAAGGTAGGCGAACACTCGGCTGTCGTCTTCCACCGTGCTGCTGGTAGCACGTTCGGTGAGAGTGTGCAGCTGCCGGGGGGCGGTCAGGTCGGCGACGTCGAAGGTGGAGACCTGAGTGCCGAGCAGCTCGCCCTGTTCGGTGGCGTCCTGGCCCACGCCCAGCAATCTGTGGTGGCCGATGGGGTGCAGATAGGCGCTGTACCCGGGGATCTTCAACTCACCCCGCAACACCGGGTTGGTCTCCTGTGAGACATCGACCAGGTACAGCGGGTCGGTCTGGCGGAAGGTGACCACCACCGCGAGGTCGTCGAACCAGCGCACCGCCCTGGTCTGCTCGGTCTTGCCGAGACCGGCGACCTCTCCGACGATCTCGAGAGTGCCCGGTTCCTCACTGCGGCTCTTGACCTCCTTCAGGATGCTGACCGCGCTCTCGCTGGGCCGCTCCGAGGTGGCCGGGCGGGTTGCCACGACCCGCAGGAAACCGTCCCGGGCGGACATCGCCCATTGATTGTGTAGGTACCCCTGCACCTCACCGGAGGCGAGATAGTGCGTGCTGTGCTGGTCGGTGATGTCGAAGCCATGGATCGCTGTCGTGTCGTGGTCCGTCGGCCACCAAGGCATCACCGGGTCCGGCCGCCCGGAGGCGGTGGCGGCGACGTACAACCGCTCACTGCTGGCATACATCGTGTCGCCGCCCGCGGTGACGGCCAGGGCATGCACCACCGGGTCGGTCCTGCTCAGGTCCAGGGTCACTACGCTCAGCGCGTTCACCCCGGTGGCCTGCTCGGGGTGGTAGACGTCCGTGCATGCCATCAGCGGGGTAAGCCGGCCGGAGCCGGATATCCGCTGCGGTAGGAACGCTTGTCCGTCAAGGGATTTCCAAGCACGCTCGTTGGCCCGCGCGTTCTGCCCCTCGGACCATTCGGCGCCCTGTGGGGTGGGCAGCCGAGGCTGGGTGGTCAGGGCCAACCGCACCCGGTGCCCGTGCAGCCGGGCCGAAACGCTCGCCCCGGTCAGTCGCTGGGTACTCACCGGCCGCGGGTGCGCCGGTTCGGCGACATCGACGACGATCAGGAAGGTCACCGGGGTGCCGGGCGGGTGAATCGTCTCGGTGACCGCACCCGAGGTAGCCGGTCCGGTGCGGGATACGGCCGGGGCATCCGGCGAACCGGTGGAGCTGGCGAACACCAACAGCCGGTCCTTGTCCAGCAGCAGCTGCGGCTCCTGCTCCGTGGTGCTCAATCCGGGCAGGGCAACCTCGCTCAGCTTGCGTGGCGTGGAACCCGACACGTCTACCGTGACCAGCCGGTCGTCCTGAACCGTGAACAACGTGCGCCCATTCGTCTTGGCTGAATCGGGTTCGTCCACGGTGGCTTCTTGCAGGTTCGTTCCGGTGTCACCGGTGCCGACCGCGTTGCCGGAGTCTTCCGGGGCGGTGACCGGCGGCTCGGCGCCGGCGAGGGACTTGGCACCCAAGTCCGCGATGGCACGCTCTTCCGCGACAGGTGGGCGGGCGGCGCGCACCCCGTACCGGTCCACGGTGACCTCGGCGTTGGCGCGGTACCACTCGCCGATCTCGGCACAGCCCTCGAACGGTGTCAGCTGGGCGCTTGCCGCGGCCGGGGGCGCGGACGAGGTGAGGTTGACCAGGACCAAGCCGGCAGTGATCACCGCAGCCATGGCGCCCGCGGCGCCAGTGCGCAGCAGGCTAGGGGCGGGCAGTCGTGAGCCGGTGGCTTTGTGTCGTGCGTTCATGGTGCTTTGACGCATCAGACTACCGGGTGGGTTGCCGGCCACCATTGTGTGGCGTCGCTGCCGCACCGGCCGGGTGGCTCATTAGACTGCTCGTATGAGTCATTCCACACCCTCGTCCGCCAACCAACCGCAGATCAACCTCCGGGGCGCCGTCGATCTGTCTGGTTTGGCGCGTCCGCCTGCGTCGGGTCCGGCCGGGGGCGGCTCCGGTGCTGTCGTGCAGGTCACCGAGGCCAACTTCAACCAGATCGCCCAGCAGTCGAGCAGTGTGCCGGTTCTGCTGGCGTTGGTCTCATCGGCTAGCCCGGCCAGTGAGGGCGTCGTCGACACCTTGGCCGGCCTTGCCAAGGAGTACCAGGGCCGCTTCTTGCTCGGCCGGGTGGACATCGACAGCGCGCCGCAGATAGCCGCCGCATTTCAGGTGCGGGGAGTGCCGATGGTGGTGGCTGTTCTTGCCGGACAGCCGATTCCGCTGTTCGAAGGACCCGCGGCGGCAGAGCAGATCCGGCCGGTCATCGATCAGGTTCTGCAAGCGGCGCAGCAGAACGGCATCACCGGGACGGTGCCGGTCAGCCAGGATGAGGCCGCGGAGGCCGATCAGCCGGCCGGGCCGAGTGTGCCCGCGCATCTGGCCGCGGCGGAGGAGAAGCTGCTGTCCGGTGACCTCGACGGCGCGGCCGCCGGCTTCGAGGCCGCGGTCAAGCAGAACCCGGCCGATGCGGATGCCCAGCACGGCCTGTCACGCGCCCGTTTCCTGCAGCGCGTCGCCGGGCACGACGCCGCCGCGGTCCGCGCTGCGGCAGCAGGCCCGGTGACCACGAACAACCTGGACATGGTGCTGTGCGCGGCCGACCTGGACTTGTTCGACGGCCAGGCGCAGGCTGCTTTCGACCGCCTGATCGCCGCGGTGCGGGCTACCACAGGCGAGGAGCGGGAGAGAGTTCGTGCCAGGCTGGTCGAGTTGTTCGACGTCGTCGGCCCGGAGGACCCGGCCGTGGCCAAGGCCCGCCGCGGATTGTCGATGGCACTGTTCTGACAGGCACTGTTCTAAGCGGCACCCGCACGGAGGCAGCATGCCCACGTTCGGTGGCGCCGGTTGCGAACCGGCCCTGCCGTCGGTGGCTGCCTCACCGGGCCCGGCGACCGTCCCGCAACAGCAGCGGGCCCGCCCCGCGGCCCGGTGCGGCCGTGTCCATCAGTGCACCCACCCGCCCGGCCAGCACCTCGGTGCAGTGACGGCGGACCCGCTCTTCGTCGCACCAGTGCGCCGCCAGGATCTCCCCGTCGGCGAAATGCAGCCGCTGGCGCAGTGACGGCGGGTGGACGCCCGCGTCGAACACCAGCGCGAGCAGGTCCGGTCGCAGCGTGTTCGCTGGGCACATGTCCACGCACAGCAATTCACCGACCGGTAGCTCGACACCCAGTTCCTCGAGGGTTTCCCGATGCGCAACGGCCAACGGATCCTCCCCGGACTCGGCGAGGCCACCGGGGATCTCCCACTGTGTCTTGTAGCTGGTTTCCAGCAGCAGCACGTCACCGGCGGTGTTGCGCACCAGCAGCCCGCACGCCACCAGCATGCGGTGGAAGGAGCCGGACAGGGTGGGCAGTAGGTTCTCGCGTGGGTCCAGGTCGGCGGCCAGCCGGGCCAGCAACACCACATCGGCCCCGTCCGGTCCGGCGCCCCGCAACACTCCTTCGCGACGTAGCCCGGCGACCGTCGCCAGCGCTAGGCCCACCTCGTCATGCGGGGACAGCAGCGTCTCCACCCGCTGCGCGCCGCGCGCGAACTCTGCTTCGACGGCCGCGAGCAATGCCAGCCCGGCCGGGCAGATCGGCGCACCGGTCCGCACGGATTCCCGGCAGTCGGCTCCGGTGTCGGGGTCCAGCCGCCAGGACAGCGTACGAGTGTGCGGGTGAGCACCAGGGCGGATCTCGAGGTGGATACCGCCCGGTCCGGGGCCGGGCGCGCTCAGTGCCCGGCCTCCCCGTATCCGGCCGGCCCGATCATGCCGGGCGCAGGTACATCGTGGCCAACGGAGGTACCCGCAGCAGGACCGACTGGTCGCGCCCGGTCCACGGCACATCCTCCGCGCTCAGCGTGCCGGTGTTCACCACCCCGGAACCGCCGAACTCCTCGGCGTCGCTGTTGAAGATCTCCACCCAGTCGCCGCCGTGCGGCAATGCCAGCCGGAAGTCCTCGTAGGGCTGCCCGGCGAAGTTGGAGACCACCACGACCTTGTTTCCGGTCTTGTCCTTGCGAATGAACGAGAACAGGTTGCGGGACGAGTCGTTGCCGTCGATCCACTCGAAACCGGCTGGTTCGGAGTCGATCTCGAACAGTGGCGGGTTCTCCCGGTAGACCCTGTTCAGCGTTCCCGTCATCTTCTGAGTATTGGCGTGCAACGGCTGGTCCAGCAGCCACCAGTCCAGGCTGCGGTCGGCGTTCCACTCCGCCTCTTGGCCGAACTCCTGTCCCATGAACAGCAGCTTCTTACCTGGGTGGCCCCACATGAAGGCCAGGAAGGCCCGTAGGTTGGCCAACTGCTGCCAGCGGTCGCCCGGCATCCGGCCCAGCAGTGTTCCCTTGCCGTGCACGACCTCGTCGTGGGAGATCGGCAGGCAGTAGTTCTCCGAGAACGCGTACACCATCGAGAACGTCATCTCGTGGTGGTGGTAACGGCGATGGACCGGATCTTTGGAGACGTAGTTCAGGCTGTCGTGCATCCAGCCCATGTTCCATTTCAGGCCGAAACCGAGCCCACCCAGATGGGTCGGCCTGGTGACCCCCGGCCAGGCGGTGGACTCCTCGGCGATGGTGATGATGCCCGGCAACCGCTTGTACGCGGTGGCGTTGACCTCTTGCAACAGGCCGATCGCCTCGATGTTCTCCCGGCCACCGTACTGGTTCGGCGTCCACTGCCCGTCTTCTCGGGAATAGTCCAGGTACAGCATGGAGGCCACCGCGTCCACCCGCAGGCCGTCCAGGTGGAATTCCTCCAGCCAGTAGATGGCGTTGGCCACCAGGAAGTTGCGGACCTCGCGGCGGCCGAAGTCGAAGATGAGCGTGCCCCAGTCCGGTTGCTCGCCGCGCCGCGGATCGGCGTGCTCGTACAGGGCCTGCCCGTCGAACTGGGCCAATGCCCACTCGTCCTTGGGGAAGTGCGCGGGAACCCAGTCCACGATCGCGCCGATGCCGGCCTGGTGCAGCCGGTCCACCAGGTAGCGGAACTCGTCCGGGGAACCGAACCGGGACGTCGGCGCGAAGTAGGAGGTCACCTGGTAGCCCCAGGAACCGCCGAACGGATGCTCGGCCACCGGCATGAACTCCACATGCGTGAAGCCCGTCTCGACGACGTAGTCCACCAGCTCCTCGGCGAGCTCTCGGTAACCCAATCCGTCCCGCCAGGAACCCAGATGAACCTCGTACACGCTCATCGGGCTGGCGTGCACCTTGGTCTCGGCGCGCTTGGCCATCCACTCCTGGTCACTCCAGGTGTAGGTGGACTCGGTGACCACCGACGCCGTCGCCGGTGGCACCTCGGTCGCGCGCGCCATCGGGTCGGCCCGTTCTCGCCAGCCGCCGTCGCGGCCCAGCAGCTGGAACTTGTACCGGGTGCCCGGACCGATGCCGGGCACGAACAGTTCCCACACGCCGGCTGAGCCCAGCGAGCGCAGCTGGTGTCGCCGCCCGTCCCAGGAGTTTTCGTCGCTGATCAACCGCACCGCCTGCGCGTTCGGTGCCCACACCGAGAACGAGGTGCCGTGCACCTCACCCATCGGCCCCTGGTACCGCTTGACGTGCGCGCCCAGCACCGACCACAGCTGCTCGTGGCGGCCCTCACCGATCAGATGCAGGTCCACCTCACCCAGGGTGGGCATGAACCGGTACGGGTCGTCCTGTTCGATCTGCGGGCCGCCGGGATAGCGCACCAGCAACCGGTAGTCGGGAGTGACGTCGCCGGGCAGCGTGACCAGCCACACCCCATGCGCCTCGTGCTCCATGGGTGTCTCCACCCGCTCGCCGTTTTCGCCCAATGTGACCAAGGTGACACCTTGTGCGAACGGGCGCAGTACCCGGACGGTGATCCCGTCCTCGTTCAGGTGGGCACCCAGCACCGAATGCGGGTCGTAGTAGGCGCCCTCTCCGACCTGGGCCAACACATCCGCTGGCACCTGAACCGCTGGAATCCGCCCTGGCGGCTGAGTCTGTGCCGGAGCCGGATCATCGGCGATCTTCGGCCACGCCCCGCTGCGGCGAGTACTGGGAGTCCTGGTGGAGTGACTGGAGGATTCGGAGACGGAACCATGGGTCTCATCGCTCATGGGGACAGCTTGTCAGATCCAGTGGTGGGCCTGCAGTCCGCGCACTGCTCGGCTCCGGGTGCAGGTGTCAGGGCTGCAGGTCCTGCAGCACCCGAGACGCCTGCTCGTTGTGGACCAGGTCACGTGCGTTGCGCTGCAATGCCGCCACGAGTTCGGCCCGGCCGTGCGCGTTGGCCCGGACCAGCCGCAGCGGGACGACGACTTCGTCGTCCGGCCCGTTCTCGGTGCTGGCGGAGAACACCAGCGCCTTTTCCGGTCCTTGAGTGCGGACCCGCAGATTCCCGAACCCGGCCAGCGAGCCCTCGCTACTGTCGAACCTGCCGCCGCTGAACCGGAAGTGATCCGCACTCAAGGTGCCCACGATCTCCGAACGGCGTTTGCGGGAGGTCCCGAGCAGGAACAGATACACGCTCAGGCCCAGGCACATCACGGCCACCACGACACCGAAGGCGAACTGCCCACCGGTGCGCTCACCCAGGAACGCCCAGCCGGCGGCACCGATGGCGGTGAGTTCGAGCACGGTGAGAATGGCGATTTCCTCGACCGACCACGGGTAGCGGTGCCGCAACACAACCTCGTGTGCGGTGGAGCCGGACGCCGTGGACGAGGATGCGGAACTCACCTGCGCTGTATCGGCACCCGAGCGCTGGAACTTGACGGGGAACGGTCATCCTCTTCGGCGCCGATTCGGGCTTGTGTCGTCATGAGTTCTGGTTGTCATGAGTTCTGGTTGTCATGAGTTCTGGCTCCGGGCTGTGCGGGGTTGTCACGCATCGTGGGGCCTGGCGTGCGTGGCTGGGTCGTTCCGGGCGCTTGCGGAGGCGCTCACCGAGACGTCGAGCCGGTCATCCTGGACCCTATGGCGCTGTTGGGGCACGTCGGGTAGCGGCGCTCCGGCGCCATACGTCGCCTAACGGCGCCATAGGGGTCGATGTGGGTGATGTGGGCGGAGTGGTGGCGGGGAAGGTTGGGCGGTTTGGGCGGTTGGTGCGGGCAGCCGGGTTCAGGGGCGGGTTGTGGCTCGCCGGTTCGGGCGTGATCTGTAGGTGGTCTGGGCGACGTCAGTCGGGTTTGAGCGGGCTCAGTCGGGTTTGAGCGGGCTCAGTCGGGTTTGGGCGGGCTCAGTCGGGTTTGGGCGACGCCATTCCGCGGTCCTGGGCTGGGTGTCGGGGTGCGCGAGCCGGTCGTTCCGGGCGCCCGCAAGGACGTCGAGCCGGTCATTCTGGACCCTATGGCGCTGTTGGGGTACGTCGGGTAGCGGCGTGCCGACGCCATACGTCGCCTAACGGCGCCATAGGGGTCGATGCGGGCGGTGTGGGCGGATTGCCGACGGGGTGATATGGCCCGCCCGGGGGCATTCGTGGGCAGCGGACCCCCGGCGGGGCACGGTATGTGACCGGTTTGGGTGAGGCCAGGCCGGTTTGCGTGCGGCCAGTCCGGTTTGGATGGGGCCAGCCAGCAGGCTCGTGGCTCTTCGGTTCCGCGCCGGAGGGTCAGGGTGTGGAGCCCACGAACAGTCCGGGCTAGGAGGGTGCTGAACAAGGCGGCATCTCCTCGTTGGCTTTGGCGAGGGTGGCGGGCGGAGCGCCACCAATGGGTCCTCGAGCGGGGTTTCCGGTC
>PDWJ01005320.1_pt1 | contig 23166 bp, 16 predicted proteins | sample 1430881 | NCBI WGS metagenome assembly PDWJ01 (sample SAMN01162460, study PRJNA174530) | Oral metagenome, whole genome shotgun sequencing project. | biome: Marine environment; feature: Marine mammal; material: Swab sample of the gingival sulcus; isolation source: swab sample of gingival sulcus... | reverse complement strand
CGGCGCGAATCCAGTGCACGGCAAAGGAGACCAGGCGCACGCCGACCTCGGGGTCAAAGCGTTTGACTGCCTTCATCAGGCCGATATTGCCCTCCTGAATCACATCTGCCAACGGCAGGCCGTAACCCTTGTAGCCACGGGCAATGTGGGCGACAAAGCGCAGGTGGGAGAACACCAGTTGGCGCGCGGCGTCGAGGTTTTCATTGTTCTGCAAATCCGTGGCCAGCTCGCGCTCCTGCTCGGCACTGAGCACGGGGATGGCGCTGACCTGTTGCATATACGCATCCAAAGTGTCGTTGGACAGGGCAACGGGCAGTAGCGATGAGTTTTGGTGCAGCACGATGTCGTTCATTTCTCTCTCCTGTGCCGGGCAACGGAATTGCCGCGCAGCACATTGCTTATATTATCACTCTGCGCATAAGAGTGCTAATTTACCGAGAAGTTCCGCTGCCGGGGGCGCGCATGCCGCCAATGCGGCATGCGCAGAAGGCTATTTCTCCCGATCGACCAGCAGCAGCAGTGCCGGTAAAAACAGGAAGTCGAAGACCACTGCAATCAGGATAGTCATGGCGGTCATGCCGCCCATATAGGCGTTGACGTTAAAGTCGGACAGTATCAGCGTGCCAAAGCCGGTGGCGAGGACAATGGTGGTAATCAGCAGGGCGCTGCCAACGGTGGAGAAGGCGTAGCGGATGGCATCGTTGGGGGCGAGCTGCTTTTCGCGCCGCGCGCGCAGGTATTTGCTGAGGAAGTGCACTGTATCATCGACCACAATTCCCAGGGTGATGCTGAAGACAATGGCGACGGCCAGGTTGACCTCGGCGATAAAGATGCCCCAGATGCCAAAGGCCATGGCCGCCGGGAAGGCGTTGGGCAACAGGCTGAGCACGCCAAAAACCACCGAGCGCAAGGCCAGCAGCAGGGTCAGGGTGACGCCGAGCAGGGCGATTGCCGAGCCGCTGAGCATGCTGCTGATATTGGTCTGGCCGATATAGGCGAACATCAGCGGCACACTGGCACCGGCGCTGCGCATCTCGGGATAGTTGTCTTGCAGCCACTGGTCGGCGCGTTGCTCCAGGGCAATCAGCTCCTGGGAGTCGACGTGCTTGATAATTGCCATCAGGCGCAGGGCGGATTTGTCAAAGTTGACCTGGTTGTTCAAGTCCAGGCCATAGGGCAGGGATATTTCGTACATCAGCTGGTACTGTGCCGCCAGCTCGCGGCTCTCCGGCAGGCGGTAGTGTTCGGCCTTGCCCTGGTTCATATTGCGGTTCAGGCGCTTGATGATGTCGATATAGGTTTCGACAAAGATGACCTCGGGCTGAGCCAGATACCAGTCGCCAAAGGCCTCGACCTTGCGCAAAAACTCCGGAGAGTTGATGCAGCCCGGCTCGCCACAGCTGAGGCTGTAGGCAATGCTCTGGTTGCCGGTCAGGTTGGCATCGGTAAAGTCGGCGGCATCGCGGAACGGCACGCCCTGCTTGAAGTAGCCCACGGTATCGTCATTCAGCTTGTTATTGGTAATCTGGCTGATCAGCGAGGCGGCGACCAGCAGGGTCAGGACAAAGATCTTGCCCTTGTGCTGAATAACAAATTCGGCAATCCGGTCGGTGGGCAGCTGCGCGCCGCTCGGTGGCTTGCGCGTGCGCACCAGGAACATAATCACGCTCGGCAACAGGGTGAGGGTCAGCAGCATGGCCAGCATCACGCCCACGGCGCAGAGTGTGCCCAGCTCGCGGAACGGTGGCGCGTCTGAAAAGTTCAGGCTCAAAAAGCCAATCGCCGTGGTGACACTGGTCAGGACGATGGGTTGCAGGTTGATGTCGATGCTGTGCCGCATGGCCTCGGTGCGGCTCTGGCCGTGCCCCAGCTCGCGCAGATAGATGACCAGCAGGTGCACGCAGTCACACACGGCGATGGTCAGGATAATCACCGGCGCGGTGATATTGACCTGGCTAAGCGGAAAGCCCAGCCAGCCGGCAGAGCCCATGCTGGCGACCGTGGCGGTGGCGATAACGATAATCGTGCCCAGCACACTGGCGATGGAGCGCAGAAACAAGCCCAGCAGCATAAAGATAATCGCGAACATCAGCGGAATCAGGGTGGTGGCATCCTTGGTCGAGCTTTGATTAAAGCTCTGGTTAATCACCGGCACGCCGAGCAGGTGGATAATGTAGTCGGGGTGTTGGGCGAGGATTTTTTCGCGCACCTCCATGCCGTGATCAACAACTTCGGCAAAGGACTTGTCGCGGGCGATGCGCATCGCGGTGCGCGTGGCCTCGTCCTGGCTGTGGTCAACAACGGGGGGCAGCTCCAGGGAGATATTGACAGCAGTGGTGTGCCCGCTGGGGGAGATCAGGCGGTTGACCAGCTGCTTTTCCGACAGGGCAATGGCCTTTATGCGCTGCAGGGCAGCCGCATCCAGACTATCCGCATCTTCTACTAGATCCTCGACAATCAGGTCGTCACCATCGGCATAGCTGTACTGGAAGTTGCTGATGGAATCGACGCGTACGTTGTGGGGGGTTTGCCAGCCCGCCTCGGTGACTTCCTGCACAACGCGCAGTGCCTCCTTGCTGAAGACCTGGCCATCGCCGGGGGCGATGACCAGCATCAGGTTGTCGGACTTGGTGTAGGTGTCCTGAATCTCGTCATGGGCGAGCAGCTGTGGGTTATCATCGGCAAAAAAGATTTTGTAATCGCTTTCAAAATACAGATTTTTGCTGCCGGCGGTCATGGCCAGTATCAGGATAAGACTGAGCAGCGCCATGATGTTGCGCTTTTCAACCAGCCAGTGAGAAAGAGTTTGTTGCATGTTGCAGACCTTGCCAAGATTTAAAGTGACCAAGAATCGCTTTTTTGTCGGGGGAGTGCAAGTGCAAACTGGCTAAATTGACGGGTTTTATCGGCAGCAAGGTGGGGAAACAAACAGGGGAGCCGAAGCTCCCCTGTATGCGGATAGTCTGCCAGAAGGCTTGTTCAGAGCTTCCTTAATGCAGCAAGTGCTGATCCGGCATCATAATCAGGCCATCGTCCATAAACATGTCCATCTCCGGGGCGAGGATGTGCACATAGCGATCAAAGTACAGGAACTGTTTGATCAGCAGGGCGAACTCGCGCGGGAACTTGATGCCGTGATTTTTGCCGATGGCCACCAGATCCATCAGCATTTTGTTGACATCCTGATCGTCATTGCCGCCAAGCATCAGCGTGCTGTTGTTGATGTTCTCGACCTGCTGGAAGACGTTTTTAATATCCTTGGCCAGCGCCGAGACATCGACCTTTTCGCAGGTCATGCCAATGATCAGCATGGACTCTGCCATCAGTTGAAAATCGCGGCTGCTGGTGGCCTGAATAAAGCTGGTCACCGCGCCCCAGGTCTCGGGGCGAATGCGCCCGACAATGCCAAAGTCGATAAAGCCAATGCGGCCATCTTCCAGCACCATCAGATTGCCGGCGTGGACGTCGGCGTGGAAGAACTCGCACATCATCAGGCTCTGGAACCAAGTATTCATCGCCAGCAACAGGGTGTTTTTGGGGTCATTGGTGTGCTGTTTGATGGAGTCCAGATCGGTCAGCGGCACGCCAAAGAAGCGCTCCATGGTCAGCACGCGGAGCGAGGTCGCGTGATCGTATACACGCGGGCAGCAGACCTCGGTATTGTTGCTGTCGTGGAGGAAGCGGGCAAAGATTTTCAGGTTCTCGGCCTCGTTCAAAAAGTCGCACTCCTCCATCATGGTCGCCTGAATATCAGAGACAATATCGCCCAGTGAGGCGCGCTGCATCTGCGGCACAAAGCGCTCCAGCAGGCGCGAGGCGAGGAGGAGGAAGTTAAAGTCGGCGAGCAGGATGTTCTTCACCCCCGGCTTTTGCACCTTGATAACCACCTCCTCACCACTGACCAGCCGTGCGGCGTGTACCTGGGCGATAGAGGCAGAGGCCAGCGGCGTGGTGTCCACCCAGCTGTAAACCTCATTCAGCGGCTTGCCCAGCTCGGACTCGACCACCTGCTGGATATGCGCAAACGGCAGCGTCGAGGTTTTATCCAGACAGCCTTCAAATTCCTTGACGTATTCCTCAGGGAACAGCGAGGGCGAGCTGGCAATAAACTGCCCGAGCTTGATGTAGGTTGAGCCGAGTTGCTCAAAGGTGTTGCGCATTACCTTGGGTAGCGGCGGGCGGTCGCCGAGCAGCCATTTCACCCCGGTGCGCGACAGTACATTGGCGGTCTGCCCCATGCGCAGCGCACCCTTGATACCGAAATTGAGTTGGTTTAATACAGCGTCCATCGTGTCTCCCATCAGATTTTGCGGAACGTCACATTATAGAGGCAGGGATTAGAGTATAACGCCTAGCCCGGGATATAATTTGTATTTGGCAGGAGAAGCCCTGCCCGAACATACCCTCCACCGGAGATACGATGCAACGAATAACTTACTGGATACTGCCCGCCACGCTGACCCTGCTGGCCTGTCAGGCGCAGGATGATAGCGCCGCCAAACCGCCCGCCCCGGCGGTCGAGCACAGTGCACAGGGGGCAGCGGGTCAAGCGCTGTATGTGAGCAAGGGTTGCATGGGCTGCCACGGCCCGGGCGGGCGCAGCCGCAACCCGGGCAAGTTCCCGGCGCTGGCCGGGCGCAGTGCCGAGTATCTGCAACAGCAGCTGGAGGACTTTAAAAGCTATCGCCGCCGCAACCCGATGATGAGCTCAGTGGCGGCCAATCTGGACGATGCGGATATAGCACAGCTGGCGGTCTATCTGTCTGAGTTGCCTGAGTAAACCTGGGTAAGCCCAGAACCCGCCCCACAGTCTATCCGCACTCTGATTAAGCCCCCTCTCCCTCAGGGAGAGGGTTAATGACTTACCGCAATGCGGATAGCCTGGAAACGGCTTAACCGGAGACCCCGCAGGCATTGCCGCTTACTTTTTACCCAGCTTCAGCTTGGGCTTGTCTTGAGCCTTGAGCGGGCGTGACTTGGGCTTGCGTGCCGGCTTGGTCGGGTCGCGGCGGGCATCGTGCTGCGCATCGCGAGCGGGCTTTGCCGGGGCGGGTCGCGCTTTGCGCTGATCGCTATCCCGGTTCGGCTTGCTCCGCGCTTTTTTGTCCTGGCTGCGCTGCTCGCCGCCCTTGTCATCAAAGGGGCTGAGGTTCAGGCGCTGACCGCACACCCAGGCTTGCTGCAAGGTGGCAAGCACCTGGCCGGGCATGCCCTCGGGCAGGTCTACAGTGGTGAAGTTGTCGTATATTTCAATCGGGCCGATATGCTTGCTCTCAATGCCCCCCTCGTTGGCAATCGCGCCGACGATATTGCCCGGCTTGACCCGGTGCTTGCGCCCCACCGAGAGGCGATAGCGCACCATGCCCTCGGGTGCTTGTTGGCTGCGCTGGCGCTTCTTGCCGCGCTCGCGGCCGCTATCGCGACCACTGTCGCGCTCAAAGCGGCTCTCCTGATATTGCAGCGAGCGCTCTTCGAGAAACAGCGGCTCGTCGCCTTGCAGCAATTTGGCCAGCGCTGCGGCCACATCCACGGGATCCGCCCCTTCCTGCTCCGCCATATATTCCTGCAATAACTGCTGGAAGGGTTCCAGGCCGGGGGCAAGGATGGTTTCGGTAATGCGCTGTTTAAAGCGGCTCAGGCGCTGGGCGTTGATGTCGTCTACCGAGGGCAGTTTCATCAGTGCCATATCCTGACGCGTGGTGCGCTCAATGGTTTTCAGCATGCGCTGCTCGCGCTGGGCGACAAATAAAATGGCCTCGCCCTTGCGCCCGGCGCGCCCGGTGCGGCCAATCCGGTGTGTATAGGCTTCGGCATCGTAGGGGATGTCGTAGTTGACCACCAGCGTGACGCGCTCGACATCAATGCCGCGCGCGGCGACATCGGTGGCAATCACAATATCCAGTGCGCCTTTTTTCAGGTTTTCAACTGTCCGCTCGCGCTGCTTTTGCACAATGTCGCCATTGAGCGCGGCACAGGCGTGGCCACGGGCAGAGAGTTTTTGCGCCAGTTCTTCGGTGGCATTTTTGGTGCGGACGAAAATAATCGCCGCTTCAAAGGGCTTGGCTTCGAGGATGCGGGTCAGGGCATCCAGCTTGGCCGGACCGCGCACGGGCAGATAGGTCTGGGTAATTTTGTCGTTGGTGGTGGTGGCCGTTTCAATTTTGACAATCTGCGGGTTTTTCAGGTGGCGGTCGGCAACCTTGCGAATCACCGCCGGCATGGTTGCCGAGAACAGGGCAATCTGGCGCTGTGCGGGGGTGTTTTCCAGTATCCACTCCACATCGTCGATAAAGCCCATGCGCAGCATCTCGTCGGCCTCATCCAGCACCATGGATTTGATATTGTGCAGCTTCAAGGTTTTGCGCTTGATGTGATCCATGACCCGCCCCGGCGTGCCTACCACCACCTGTACGCCGCGCTTGAGCTGGCGCAGCTGGCCGTCATAACCGGAGCCGCCGTATATGGGCAGAACGTGAAAGTTCGGCAAGAATTGGGCGTAGCTCTGGAACGCCTCGGCGACCTGAATCGCCAGCTCGCGGGTCGGTGCCAGCACCAGCACTTGCGGTGCAGAGATATCGTCAACATCAATGTTCGACAAAATCGGCAGGGCAAAGGCGGCGGTCTTGCCCGTGCCGGTTTGCGCCTGGCCGAGAATATCGGTGCCGTTGAGAATATGCGGAATGGCCGCAGCCTGAATCGGTGAGGGCTGCTCGTAGCCCAGTGTCTGAACCGCCTTGAGCAGCGGCGCAGCCAGTTCGAGTTGATTGAAGTTGAGTATATTATTATCAGATGACATGCTTGGAGTCCTCGTTTGCATGGGCGGGCCACGGAGACTCAATAGCAGCAAGTACGCAGGCCTGTTCCGCCTTGCGGAATAGGCCAGATAAATTATGCGGATAGTTTGTACAGCACCCCTGTGAGGGTATCCGCATACACACCGTGTACTTGTCTGAAAGCCAGGGTGCGGGATGCATCGGTACCGCTCAGCGTTGGCTTCTGCTCTACGCCGTCTCGATACCAGCGATTAAAAACAGCGCGTATTATAAAGGTTTGGCAAATAATTATCGGTCTAATTGCGATCTATCGTCTCGCGCTGTGCGGTTGGCCGGGTCTGCAGGCATATCACTTGCGGCAGCATTGCACTAAAATCCTCCTTATGAGCAAAGCCAAACGCGACATTCCCCACTACAACCTGCCGATTATTGAGACTCACTGTCACCTCGACTACCTGAAGGACAGGCCGCTGGATGAAACCCTGCGCCTGGCCGCCGAGGTGGGCGTGGAGCGCATCATTACCATTGCCGTGGCCGCGGATAATTTGCAGCCGGTGTACGACATCAGCCAGCAGTACGCCCAGGTCTATGGCACTCAGGGCATACACCCCCACGATGCCGAGGACTACAGCGATGCCATCGAGCAGCGCATCCGCGACAATCTGGGCAGCGACAAAATGCTCGCCGTGGGTGAAATCGGCCTCGATTACTACTACGACCACGCCGATCGCGCGGTACAGCGCCGCGTGTTTGAGCGGCAGCTCGGGATTGCCGTGGAGCAATCCCTGCCGGTGGTCATCCACACCCGCAATGCCGATGAAGACACCCGCGCCATCTTGCAAAACTTTGCCGCGCAGATGCCGCGCAAGGGCGTGATACACAGCTTTACCTCGGGCATGGCTCTGGCGGAATACTGTCTGGGCGAGGGCTTCAAGCTGGGCTTTAACGGCATCTGCACCTTTAACAAGGCCGACAACGTCCGCGCCGTGGTGGGCGTTGCGCCGCTGACGCAAATCCTGCTGGAAACCGATGCCCCCTACCTGACCCCCGTGCCCTATCGCGGCCGCGAAAACGCTCCCTGCTATCTGCCCTTTATCGCCGAGAAAATCGCCGAGGTCAAAAACCTGAGCGTCAGCGAGGTGCTCAAGCAAGCCTATCAGAACAGTCTGGAAACATTCTTCAGCACGCAGGCCTGAAAACAGGCTTTTGCGCGCTGGCCGCTATCAACTCGCCGCGCATTCGGGGATAATGGCGAGCATGACTAAATTAACGATTATTCGCCCGGATGACTGGCATTTGCATGTGCGCGATGGCGCTATCTTGAACGATGTGGTTCCCCACACGGCGGCGCGTTTTGCCCGCGCCATTATCATGCCCAACTTGCAGCCGCCGTGCTGCACGGTCAGCGATGCCCGCGCCTATTACCAGCGCATCAAGGCTGTGCCCGGCACAGAGCAGTTTGAACCGCTGATGACCTTATACGCCCGCGACACCATGAGCGCCGAGGATATTTACGCGGCCGCTGACAGCGGTCTGGTCAAGGCGGTCAAGCTCTATCCCGCCGGGGCGACTACCAATTCCGACTCCGGCGTGACCGATATCCGCAAGCTGGACAAGGCGCTGGCAGCCATGCAGGAAGTCGGCATGCCGCTGCTGGTGCACGGCGAAGTCACCGACCCCGAGATTGATGTGTTTGACCGCGAGGCGGTGTTTATCGAGCGCGTGCTCAAGCCCACGGTTGCGCGCTTTCCCGATTTGAAAATCGTCTTCGAGCATATCACCACCGCCCAGGCCGCCGCGTTTGTGCAGCAGGCCGGTGACAATATCGCCGCCACCCTGACCGTGCAGCACCTGCTGATGAACCGCAACGCGCTGTTCACTGGCGGCTTGCGTCCCCACCACTACTGCCTGCCCGTGCTCAAGCGCGAGCAGCACCGCGAGGCGCTGCTGGATATCGCCACCAGCGGCCATCCGCGCATCTTCCTCGGCACTGACAGCGCCCCTCACCCCCGTGGCATGAAGGAATCGCCCTGCGGTTGTGCGGGCATCTACACCGCCTTTGCCGGGATTGAGTTCTATGCGGAGATTTTCGACCAGGCCGGTGCGCTGGACAAGCTGGAGGCTTTCGCCAGCCGCAATGGCCCGGCCTTCTACGGCCTGCCCGTCAATCAGGATTCCATCACGCTGGTCAAGCAGAGCTGGCAGGTGCCGGCGAGCTTTGCCTTTGGCGATGAGCGCGTCATCCCCCTGCGTGCCGGTGAACCAATGCAGTGGCAGCTGGCCTAGACCCAGGAGACTATCCGCATATGAACATTAACAGCCCGTTGTCCCGGCGCTTTCGCGGCTTTATGCCGGTGGTTGTCGATATTGAAACCGGCGGCTTTAACGCCAAAACCGATGCCCTGCTGGAAATTGCCGCAGTATTTATTGATATGGATAATCAGGGTCGCCTGCGCGTTGGCGAGACGATCAGCACCCATGTCGAGCCCTTTCCGGGGGCAAATATAGAGCCGGCCTCGCTGGAGATTACCGGCATCGACATCCACAACCCCCTGCGCGGCGCAATCAGCGAGCGCGCCGCGCTGGACAAGCTGCTCAAACCGATTCGCGCAGTGATGAAGGGGCATGGCTGCACCAAATCGATTCTGGTCGGCCACAATGCCTTTTTTGATTTAAATTTTCTCAATGCCGCGATTGAGCGTTGCAACTACCGGCGCAACCCCTTTCACGCCTTCAGCAATTTCGATACCGTCAGCCTGGCGGGCATGGCCTACGGACAAACCGTGCTGGCGCGCGCCTGCGAGGCGGCGGGCATGCCGTGGAACAGCAGCGAGGCGCACTCGGCGGTCTACGATGCCGAGCAAACCGCCAGACTGTTCTGCAAAATCATCAATCGCTGGGATGACCAGAACCCCGATCGCCGCCTGTCGCTATTGCTGGGCAGTTGATAAGCCCGGCGGCAAAAATACTCAACAAGCCGCAATAAAGCTCGTATACTGATTGCTTTCAAATTAAAGCCAACCGATAACGACTTGTGATGGATGTAGAAGAGCTGACAATCCTGATTGTCGACGACATGAAATTCTCCCGCGAAACACTGCGCATAGCCATGCAAAAGTGCGGTGTGAAAAATGTCATTACCGCAGAAAATGCCCTGCAAGCTCTGGTTGCCATGGACAGGCACAAGCCCAATGTCATTCTGGTCGATAAAATGATGCCCAAGGTCGATGGCCCGACCCTGATTCGCAAAATTCGCGCCAAGGATGCCGAGCATCAGTGCCACAGCTACATTATCCTCCTGACTGCCGATGAATCCCGCGAGGCGCTGCGCGATGCCATGCTCAGTGGCGCAGATCACTACCTGTACAAGGACTCCAAGGGCGAAAAAATCATCAACTGTATCGAATATATTGATACCCAATACCGCGCCAAGCAGATTCTGCAAGAACTGGAAGAGCAGGAACAACGCCAGCGCGAGCAGGCCGCGCAGGCGCAAATCAGCGACAGCGAGGCCAGCGCCGCAGCGATTATCCGCAACAATGGCCCCCATCCCGCCAAGCTGTCCTACCTGATTGTCGATGATGAAGCCTTCTCTGCCGAGAGCCTCAGAAGAAAACCGAAGAGGCGATTACCGCAGGTGTGGATGAGTACTTATACAAACCCCCCAGCGCCAGCGACCTGATTGTGCGCATGGAATCGGCCTTCAAAAAACACCATCCCGATGCCATTATCAGCCAAATGAGCTGGGCTCAGCTGTTTTAAACCCGGTCATCTGTCCACATGAGTCTCCCTTTATGCGGATAGTCTGGGAACGGCTTGTTCAGAGCTCCCCAAAGCATCCCCGCATGGGCTGAAACCCATGCCTGGTGCTATGCGGATAGTCTGCGGACAGTGTGATGTGGTGCTTAGTCACTGCTCCTTTTGCCCTGGCAGGTGTTGAGTGTGTAGATAACCTGCTGCTGCGTCCGCCCCTTTAAGCTCACCATGCCGCACAGGGTAAACTGCTCGGCAACGTCTTGATCAAGATGCTCGTAGACCTGACGGCTGATAATCAGCTGGCTGTTGTATTCCTTGTTTAAGCTTTCCAGGCGCGAGGCGACATTGACCGCATCGCCAATCAGGCCGTATTTCATATATTCAGTGCCACCGATATTGCCCGCCACTACCGTGCCGCGATGCACGCCGATGCGCATCCGCAAGCGCCCGCTCTCCCACAGTGTGGCGATCCCATCTTCCTCCCAGCGCTGATTCAGCGCCTCCAGTGCATCGCACATGTCTATGGCGCAGCGTACACTGTTGGTGGCGTGATTCTGCAGTATGTTGGGGGCGCCGAATACGGCCAGTACACTGTCACCCAAGTGCTCCAGTATGGTGCCGCCATACATCACCACCACTTCCTGCATGGCCTGGAAATACTGGTTGAGAATCTGAATCGTCTGTTCGGGGTCGAGCTGCTCGGCCAGTGCCGAGTAACCCTGGATATCGGCGAACAGCACCGAAACCAAGCGGCGCTCGCCACCCAGCTGCGCCACCTCACCCTGGCTGAGAATCTGCCGCACCAAATCTCGTGGCACATAGCGGGCAAAGGACTGCAAGCCCGCCTGCATGTGCTGCAAGGCCGTGCCCAACTGCTGTACCTCGCGAACCTGGCTGCCCGATTCGGTGAAATCCTGATGCAGGTTTAGCCAGCGCACCGCCCCCACCTTGGTTGCCAGGCGGCTGATGGGGTCTGTCCAGCGCCGCGCCATTAGTCCGGCAAGTAACGAGGCCAGCAAGGTCATCAGCAGACCCACCAGCAGCGCCCAGTTACGCCCTTCATTAACGCCCGCCAGCAAGTCCTCACGCGGCACGGTATATACCAGCAACCACTCCAACCCCGTAGCCGAGCGGAACGGCTCCACCAACACCTGCAAGACATCGTTCTGCCACGCGACTTCATAGTGCTGCCCAAGGCGCAGTTCTGCCGTTTGCTGCGTCAGAAAACGCCCCACCGCCGCCAGCATGGCGTTGCCGTACTCCGAGGCTTGCAGGCGTTGCTTGCCGCTCGCGGTTTTTTTATAGGGTGATTGAAAGGCTGAGCTGGCGACCAGGCGCTGCTGCTGATCCAGCACCATCAGGGCACCACTGCCTGTCAGGCGAAAACTGCGCAGAAAATTGCTGATAGCAGTGAATTTTTTCAACCAGTCGCGTTGCAGGGCGAGATTCTCCACGCCCTGCAAGTGTTCATTACCCAGCGGTTCATTCATAGAAAACGGCGTGTCGTAGTAGTTCCCTGTACTGCTCAGGCGCTGGAAGCGCAGCTCATCGGTGCTTTGCAGGCCAAACCAGCTGCCGTCTGGAGCGGCCTTGGTAATATAACTGATATGCTCGAACAGGCGCACCTGACGAGCAAATTGCAAGGCCCAGGCGCGGTAGTCATCGGCGGCGATCAGCCCGGTTTCCAGCAAGTTCTGGTTAAACTGATTGATACGCGTGGCGCTTTGCAGATAGTTGCGCAGCTGGCGCTGGGTCTGCTGCATGGTCTGCTCCTGCAACTGCCAGCCCAGGTTTTGTGCGCCCTTGCCGCTAAAAAACACAAACACAGCACTAAAGCTGATCAGTGTCGTCACAATCAACACTGCCAGCAATATGTATAAATGACCGCGCAAGCTCAGGCCCGGCTTCGATGTTGGTTGCTGCATTATTTTTCTCATCAGTGCGGCTTTGCACAGCCTGGGGTGATTGGGCAGCCGCTTAAACTGTATGTCATCACAGGCAGTGTATACAAAGCTGTTTTTTTAAGCAAAAAAGGGGGGCTACAGTCCGCGCAAAGCGCTCAACCTGAATGACTGTTTGTTGACGTGGGGAATACCTGCCGTATGAAGGTACTGGCCAGCATTTGTGGCGGCTATTTACAGGGAATTGAAGCGACGGTGTCAGCTGACAGCCAATGGCTAAGTCATAGCAAATGTCAAAAAACATTTGACTTAAGGCTTGTAAATGCCGATGGGCAGGCAGATACTCAGACGTATGGCTTTTTGTTGTCTGCTATTGCGGGGAGCAATTTGCCTGAAAAATGTCGTTAGGTATGCAAGCGGCAGAGATAAATAAATTATTTGTTATGGAGAAAGTCATGAAGACAAACAATAAATCACAAACGGCCAAACTGGTCTTGGGAAGTGCTGCTTTAATTGCAAGCAGCATGTTTTTGGGCGGCTGTGTCAAGGGCGATAGCGCTGGCGACAATGGTCGAATCGAAGTAGAAAAAATTAATGCACCTCGCGCAGATATTATGGGTCTGGTTCAGGATACTAATGGTAATCCGATCAAAGATGCCAAGGTCGCAGTGGGGGGGGAGTCAACAAAAACCAACAGTAATGGTACCTTTGTCCTGAAAAAAATCCCGGTTACCGGGATAACGGGCAATATTCCGGGTGATGATGATGGTGATGATTTGATCGTTTCCATTGTACCGCCCGCTGGCTATCTGGGAGCAGCTGTCCATGTGAACCCTACCACGCTGGTCTCTGTGAATGAGCTGAATCAAGAGGGTTGCCAGATTGGTGCTACTACCGAATTGTTACAGTTGATGGCTACTCGATATCTACAGGCCTGGTTGTCGTGCCTGCCATTGGCGCCACGGTAAATGGCGTACTGCGTGATGACACCACGGGTCTGATCATCCCCAATACCGTTGTCGCCCTGGATTTCCTGGGTCATGCGGGTCAGGCACAGCAGGGCGCTACCGGTGCCATTAGCCCCATTACCTATCAGACAGGGGGGTACACAGTATCCACTAATGCTGATGGTGAGTTCCAGTTTGCCAATCTTCCTGAAGACTCTGTCTTTAATATTATTGTTGAGCAGTATAAGGGTGCTCATACAACGCTAGGTGCAAACCTGGGTGATTTGGGTAACTTGACGCTGGGTGCTGACTTTGCAACTACTCCTGAGGTTGCGATACAAAATATCGGCGATATTTATGCAACACCCATCGACTCCTTTGACGATATCGCGCCCTATGTCTCCATGGTGACAGGTGTGGTGATTGGTGATACCAGTCCGGGGGTTTTGAATGATGATGTTGATGGTACTGCAGCTACCGGCGGTATTACCGTTCACTTCAATGAGCCGATTGACCCTGCGTTGGTTGATGCCAACTCCATTGTGGTTCTTGATAATGACAACCAGGCACATGTTACCGTTGACACTGTGACTGCTGCTGCGGATGGTCGCTCTGTTCACTTTACCACTGCGACACCACTGGCAGAGGGTTCTGTTATTTATGTGCGCTTGCTGCGTGTCGATTTCCAGGATACATCAGGTAATGCTTTGTCCGCATCTGCTGCAAATGATGCCAAAGTTGATTTCGATACCAACAATACTGCAGGCGGTGCCCTGTACGTATTGCTGCAAGTCGAACGCTATGAAGAGCCTGACTTGAGCGCGGGTGCGGTAACCATTACGCGCATAGAGGAAGATATACTAGGCGCTCAGGAGTTCCCGGCACTGCGTGGTCGCAATGCTGCCTTTGCTGATGTATCTAACGCAGAAGCCGATATTCAGCAGCTCAACAGCAATGATAATGATGACTCATCAGGTGGTACATCTGGTGGTTCGGATGCGGCTGCGCGTCTGGAAGCACTGGCGGCTGCTACGGGTTCTGCTGCTGGTGTTGGTGCGCCAGGCGCAGTGGAAACCGATACTGCGGCATTTACTTTCACAACCGGTGAATCTCGCTTCTACATCGTCAAGGTAGATGGAGCAGGCAGCCCGGATAAGGCATTTAGTGAACGTGCGTTGACTACGGGTGCTAGTAATAACGGTGTGGCCGCCGCTTATAACAACGCCCTGGAAATTGAGCTCGACACAAACTTCACGGGTGATGTAACCATGCTGATTGATGGTGTTGAAGCAGGCGATACAGTTGTTATCACGCCGCTGGATGACTTTGATGTTGAAGGTGCATCGGCCAGCTTGCTGCTGACAGATACCGTAGCGCCTACCACAGTGATTCAGAACAGCTACGGCATCAATGAGCAAATCGAAGCAGTTTCTCCTGTCTTTGGTGATGGTGGTGAAATCTCAGGTGCAGGTGGCGGTGCCCTGGGTTCTCCGTACTGGAATATCACACCGCGCCTGCTGGTGCCCGCTAATAATGGCATTCCTGTACAGGCAGGTGATATCTGGAATTCGCTAACAGACGGTAACGAAGCAGACCCAACAACGTTGGTTGATTTTGTTGACAATACGACAAATCTGGGTACCGGTCAGGCCTATTCAGCTGCGGCCATGACAGCGTGGCTGAGTGTTGCCGCCAATCGTCAGCGCACAGTCGGTGTGGCTTTCTCTGAAGATGTCACTTTGGTGGGTACGCCTGCTTTCTCTGGCACGGGTGCGACGCTAAGCGGCTTTGCCGTTCAAAATGACACCTTCCTGAATGACACTAGTGCTACTGTCAATGTTGACTTGGTGACTGTTCAGGTCAGCGATGTGATTGCTCTGGCTAATACTGATAACGGTGCCGTCCTGGACTTTGCAGGTACCGTCTCTGATGAGTCTGGCAATACAGCTGATGCGAGCTATAACCCTCGCGTTATTGTGCGTGATGTTATGCCTCCTATGGCTCAAACAGCGGTTTACGATGGTGAAAACATCATTGTTACCTTTAATGAGCCTGTTGTTCCTAAAGTAGGTGATGACTTGGAGCTGGTTGGTACGGGTGGTATAACCACTATTGCAATCACTTCCTTGATTGAGTCTCAGAATACAGCGGGAACTACTACGCTGACTATTCCTGTGACTATTGACATTGATGATGAGGTGGTCTTTAACCGTGGTACCTTTGACCACGATAATGACGATGACGGCACTAACGTCAACCCAACATTTGAGCGTAAGCACTCTGTACTGCGCTTTGCTGATGTTGAAGACGTGAATGGTATCTCTTGGAGTAACTGGGATAGCGGCGCAACCGCTGTAATTATTCCTTCTATCATCATTCGCGATGATGTGCCTGACTTTGAAGTTGACGAAAACTTTGCTAACTTCACAAATGGTCAAGCAGGCAGCTTCACAGTACAGTACACCTTCACTCAGCCTGTAAACCCGATGGATTTTGGTGCAGTGACTGCTACTGATACAACGCTAACGGGTGCTGCTGTTGCTGGCAACTTTACGTTAACTAGTGGGGCAAATATTGACCCTGGTACAAGTGGTGGTGTGTTTACAAATAGCTTCACGGTACTTAACCTGACCGTTGGTGTTGATGCAGCTATTTCAACAAACGATACCTTTGATGCTAACAACGCTGCCGTTGCCAGTACGTGGGATAGCAACGATACTGTTGACCCAGACTTGGAAACCGTTCCATAGTCGCTGGTTGATAAAAGCCTGAAATGGCTTAAACCTAAAGCCCCCTCCTCGGAGGGGGCTTTTTTATGCATGGAACAATGCACTCAGCAGTTGAATTCAATGCGCTTTGAGTTAGAGTGACGCTTTTGCCAGAGGCAAACTACGCTGCCCTTAATTATGATTTTTTACGCTATTCAACCCGGCAACCCGCAAGCCCATCTGTTCACCGTGACTATGCGGATAGCCCACCCCGACCCTGCCGGGCAGCTGTTGCGTATGCCGGCGTGGATTCCCGGCAGCTATATGGTGCGCGATTTTGCCCGCAATGTGGTCAGCCTCACGGCGCAGTGTGGCGGCGAGCCGCTGGCGGTGGCGCGTGAAGACAAAAGCACCTGGCGCTGTGCGCCTTGTGATGGCGAGTTGCAGGTCGAGTACGAGGTGTATGCCTGGGAGCTGTCCGTGCGCGCTGCGCATCTGGATACTACGCACGGCTTTTTTAACGGCACCTCGGTGTTTTTGGAGGTAGTCGGTCAGGCCGAGCGCGCCTGTCAGGTCGATATTCTGCCACCACGCGGCGAGGCTTATGCACACTGGCGGGTGGCGACCAGCTTGAGCCTGGCCGGGGCTGCGCCCTACGGTTTTGGTGCCTATCGCGCTGAGGATTACGCGGATCTGGTTGATCACCCGGTAGAGATGGGGGAGTTTAGCCTCGCCAGTTTTGAGGCCGGCGGCGTGCCGCACGATATTGTAATTACCGGGCGGCATCAGGCGGATATGCCGCGCCTGTGCGCCGATTTACAGCGCATCTGCGAGCACCACCAACACTTCTTTGGCCTGCCAGCGCCGATGTCGCGCTATGTGTTTTTGCTGATGGTGACCGCAGATGGCTACGGCGGTCTGGAGCACCGCGCATCGACCGCGCTGCTAAGCTCGCGCAAGTCGCTGCCGCGCCCGGGCGCAGCGACGGTGACTGCCGACTACCGCGAGCTGCTGGGGCTGTGCAGCCACGAGTATTTTCACACCTGGAATGTCAAGCGCATCAAGCCCGCCGCCTTTGTTCCGCAGGATTTGCGCGCCGAGCAGCACACCCGCCTGCTGTGGGCGTTTGAGGGCATCACTTCTTACTACGATGATTTGGCGCTGGTGCGCTGTGGCCTGATTCAGCCGGAGTCCTATCTGGAGCTGCTCGCCAGAGTGTTGTCGCGGGTGCAGCGCAATCCCGGGCGCTTCAAGCAGAACCTTGCCGATTCCAGCTTTGATGCCTGGACGCGCTTTTACAAACAGGATGAAAACGCCCCCAACGCCATCGTCAGCTACTACACCAAGGGGACGCTGGTGGCGCTGTGTCTGGATGTGCTGATTCGCCAGTGTAGCGAGGAGCGTTACAGTCTGGATGACTTGCTGCGCCTGCTCTGGCAGCGTTATGGCTGCTCGCCACAGGGCAGTGCTGGCGTGGCGGAGACGGCGATCGAGCAGGCGGTGGAGGAGCTGCTCGGCGAGGCGCACAGTGCGCGCGTGCAGGCATTCTTTGCCCACGCCCTGCGCAGCACTGCCAATTTGGACATGGAGTCGGCGCTGGCTTATCTGGGCGTGCGCTTGCAGTGGACAGCGCCCAGGCACCAGAACGACTGGGGCGGCTACACCGCCAGCCCGGTGCCGGAGGCTGCGCCGCAGAGCAGCCTTGGCGTGCGCGCTGTGGCCGCTCAGGGCTTTGCCAAAATCAGCCACGTCTATGCGGATAGCAGCGCTGCTCGGGCGGGGCTGGCCGCCGGGGACTTGCTGGTGGCGGTGGATGGCCTGCAAGCTCGCGCCAACACCCTGGAGGCGACAGTGGCCGCGTACCCCGTTGGCACGCACGTGGTTTTAACCGCGTTTCGCCGCGATGAATTGATTAGTCTGACGGCCGAGCTGCAAGCGGCAGTGCCCAGCGCCGCGCGCCTGAGCTGGTTGGCCGTACACCGCGAGCGCAGCCGCCGCTGGCTGGGGCTGGACGCATGAGTGTGCCGCTGCCCCTGCTGCGCCTGCTGGCCGATGGCGCTGCGCACTCGGGGGCGAGCCTCGGCGAGCAGCTCGGTATTAGTCGCGCCGCGGTCTGGAAGCAGGTCGAGCAGTGGCGCGCACAGGGCGTGGCGATAGCCGCGCTGCCGGGGCGCGGCTATCAGTTGCCGCAGGCCGTGGAGCTAATCGATGTCGAGGCGCTGCGCCGCTGTTGCGATACGGCACTGCCAGACTATCCGCATACGCAGCTGCTGTACGCCCCGGTAATGGCATCGACCAACGACCGCGCCCGCGAGCAGATTGTCGGGCAGGGTTTGGCGCAGCCCTTGCTGGTGGTTGCCGAATACCAGCAGCAGGGGCGCGGGCGGCGTGGCCGCCAGTGGCAGGCGGGCTTTGCCCAGGGCTTGCTGCTAAGCGTGGCTATGCGGATAGGCTGTGGCGCAACCCAGGTTGGTGGCTTGAGCCTGGCCTGTGGCGTGGCGGTACTGGAGGCCTTGCAGCGCCAGGGTATTGACGGCATCCAGCTAAAGTGGCCGAATGATTTATTGCTCGACGGCGGCAAGCTGGGCGGCATATTGCTGGAGCTGTCGGGCGAGAGCGAAGGGCCTTGCGAGGTGCTGGTCGGCATCGGCCTCAATATCGGCGTGCCGCCCGCGCAACAGGCGCAGGCGCGGGCGTTGACGGGTCTGTCGCGCAATCAGGTGGCACAGACCGTGGCCACCGCGCTGCTGCAAACCCTGGCTGCGTATGCCGATAGCGGCTTTGCCCCCTGGCGAGCGCGCTGGCAGCGCTATCACGCCTATCAGGGGCAGGCGGTGCGCGTACAGCAGGGCGAGCAGTGGTTGAGTGGGCAGTGCCTCGGCGTAGACGCACAGGGTGCGTTGCGCTTGCTCACCGAGCAGGGTGAGCAGTGCATCTACGCCGGCGATGTCAGTTTGAGGAGTGCGGCGTGAAACTGCTACTGGATATGGGCAATACCCGCCTGAAATGGCAGCTGTACGAAGATGCCCGGCAGCAAATCAGCGGTGCCTGCGACTATGCGGATATGCTGGCACAGGCCGCCCTGTGGCAGGATTTGCCGCTGCAGGGTGTGTGGCTGGCCAGCGTCGGCCAGTCGGCGCTGAGTGGGCAGCTGGTCGATTGCCTGCGCGATCAGGGGCATACGGTGCACCGTATGGTCAGCCAGGCGCAGCAGGCCGGCGTGCGCAATGCCTATGCCGAGCCGGATAACCTCGGTGTGGATCGCTGGCTGGGCTTGCTGGCGGCGGGCGAGTGGCAGCGCCAGCACCAGAACCGCGCCGTGCTGGTGGTCGATGCGGGCACGGCCATGACCCTCGATGTCCTGCACCCCGATGGCGCACACGCTGGTGGCCTGATTGTGCCCGGCCTGCGCATGATGCGGCACAGCCTGCACCAGCGCACCGAGCAACTGCCCGCGGTACACGAACAGCACCACCAGCTCGGGCGCAGCACCCAACAGGCGATTGCCGCTGGCACCTTGGCGGCGCTGGTCGGCGCGCTGGAGTCGGTGTGGCGGGATGTGCAGCGCGAATACCCCGATGCCAGCTGGCGGATCACTGGCGGCGACGCCGAGCTGGTGTACAATGCGCTGCCCCGCCCGGTGCGCCAGCAAGGCGCGCTTGAGCCGGATTGGTTATTTAAGGGCTTGCTGCTGGCCAGTACAGCGGCTCACTCGGGATAAGATATGCGAAACCTGTTTTTAGTCCTGCTGTTGGCAAATATCTGCATGGGGCTGTGGCTGTACGGCGAGGAAAAGGCCGCCAGCCGCGCGCCGGCCAAGCACCGAGCCGCCACCAGTAACTTGCTGCTGCTCTCCGAGCTGCCCGCCGCGCCGCCTGCTGGCGCAGAAGTCACCGAGCAGGCCGCCGCAGAGCGTACTGAGCCGCTTGTTGTCGCCGCCACAGCGGAGCCGATAACGGCACCCGGCGCAGCGACAGCGCAGAACGGTGCCGCGCCGGATGCAGCACCCAAATCCGCACCAGAACCGCCACCAGTGGCAGATACTCCGACGCCTGCCTTGCTCACTGAGCCAGTCGTAATCGCTGAACCGCCCAAACCCGCAGATGAGTGCTTTACGCTCGGCCCGTTTGTCGAGCGCCCCAGAGCCGAGCGGGTCGCGGCAGTGCTGGCGCAGGCCGGGGCGCAGACGCAGATACGCACCAGTCAGGAGCCTCAGCCCTACGGCTACCGCGTGTATATTCCGCCGCTGTCCAGCAAGGCGCGCGCCTATGAACTGGTCAAGGAACTGCGCGACAAGGGCGTTAAGGATTATTTTGTTATTACCAACCCCAATGACAAGGTCAATGGTATCTCCCTGGGCTTGTTCAGAAAGAAAACCGGGGCGCTCAAGCGCGTTGCCAGACTGCGCAATTTGAACTACAGCGCGAGTATGGAAGTGCGCTACAAAGATCGGGAGATTCACTGGCTGGACTATCGCGCCACCCCCGGTGCAGTCGATGACAATATCCTGCGCGAAGCCCGCGAGGGCACAGAGGCGATTCAGCATCTGCCGCGCGACTGCCAGGCCGATGACCGGGCTGGCGACAAGGCCGGATAAAAACACAAAAAGCAGTTGACCGCGGCCTGAAGTTTGCTAGAATCGCGCCTCGCTATGACACAAAGCCGTGCTTTGTGTACAAGCGCATTACGCCGACATAGCTCAGTTGGTAGAGCAACTGACTTGTAATCAGTAGGTCCCGAGTTCGACTCTTGGTGTCGGCACCATCTGCAAGACCCCAGAAGCGCATCTCGCGTTTCTGGGGCACTTCTACCTGTAAGACCGATCACGAAAAATGAGCGTTCTTATCTTAAAGCCCCCCCTATTTAAACACCATTTAATGGTGTTGACAAATAACTATTCCCTCAGGGAGCCGTCAGAGGCCCTGGAAGAGCTTGGGTGAGTTGGGGCGACCTTTAGCCCTGAAAACATCATAAGCCGCCCTGAGAAGTCGAGGATGGCTTGATTAGCGGTGTTTTTAGTGTCAGCAGCTTATTAAGGTGTGGCTCTTTGTTCAGCTTCAAGTTCTTCACTGGCTCTGGAACCAAGAGGCTCTTAAAAGTGCCGCCTCCTTCTATCTTGCATTCAAATATATTGTTTCCCGTCTCTGTCTTCGCATTAATTTTTAGCCGTAAAAAGCCTTTTTGTGTCAGTGCCCAGTTTTCCTTGCTAAATGCCCGGAAAATTTTGGGGCTCACCAGTAATACACCTTCAGGTATGCAGTGTATATAAGCGGCCGCGTCATTGATCAATAAGCTGCGATTGTTGATGCCTTCTGAAACCCAATCAATAAATTGAGCCGCCAATTCTCGTGGGCTAGCGGGCTGAGGGGAGGGGGCGGCCTGAATTTCATCTTGAGGCTGTTCTGGTTGTGCAGGCGGTGGAGCCGAGGCACCAGTACTGTCGTTTTTTTGATTGGGTGCATTTTTCTCACAGCCTTCAGAGTGATCGGGTGTTGTTTCTTTTGGGAGTGAGGGCGTGGCCTCTGCGGGTGGGGGAGTTTTGGGGGAGGGAGTTTCAGTGCTTACGGCTTTATTTTCTATAATTTCACCAGAAAATTCACCAGGCATATTGGCAGCATTAGGCCAAATTCTGTTGGACTTGAATTTTAAAACAGTCAGGTTTGCCAGTGCTTTTGGCCAGTCAGGGTGGGATATGGTAACAGTGAAGGTGGCTTTGTTTTTCCCGCCGATTTCCTGGAAGGCAAGGTAGCCTGCACCTTGCAGCTCTTCGATTACGCGAATATTGTGACTAGGTATCCCGGTTTGCCCCTCGGAAATCATCGTGTCTCGAAGGGCGTCGATGGTAGTTTTAACGACCATCCAGGCATATCCATCTTTCAGCCAGCCTGCACAGCCGAATTTGTTGGTGCTGAGAGTTTCATCTTCTATGAGCTGTCTCAACTTCACGGATAGCCTTTCTGGAAGGGGCTTGATTCGGGTAATGGCAGCGGTCTTTCTTTCAACGCCGTTGAGGTCGGCAGCTACGCTGTCCCTGTCAGCTCTCTTGATGATTTCCTGAATAATGTTTTCTTCATCGCCGGTGTTGTTGACGGCCTCCAGCCACATGTTGAGAATTTTCGGCTCACTGCTTAGCCAACTTATTCCGCATGTCGGGATTATCGTGCGAATAAACAGTGGAGCCAGCAGTTCGTGGCGGCGGTATTCTTTGTCTTTTTGCGAATACTCAATAGTGTAGGAAGTGGCGTGTTGCGCTGTTATGGGTTCGACTAAGGGGTTCCACTGTTTGATTTTTTTGTTTTTGGTGTCATAAGTTGTGATGACTTGGTCAGAGAAGGGTTTGCCTATGTCATGTAGCAGGGCGCCAGTGAATACGGCGTAAGTCCATAGTTGTGACTGTTTGGTCTGTTCGTCAGGCGTTGCTCCCAAGGGGAGCAATTTGCCTTGGCGGTACTTTAATGCTCTTAAGCAAACATCTATGGCGTGCTCTGCAAGCCCGCCAGGGTGCGAGTGGTGGTGGTATTCGCTGGCGGGGAGTTCTTGTGCCAAAGCTAGGGTACTTTCAAGCGCAGCTTGGTAAAGCTCAACCCAGTATTTATTTGACAATGAGGTGATTGATTTGATTTCCTCTATTTTCCCCTTGTGCGTTGACCATAACTTTTCGAGGGGCTGGATGGGGCGAGCTCCCGGCAGGAGCAGGGGCTTTCGCTTGCTGTTCTTTAGCCTAAGGATCATAGTGTCATTCTTCTAGCCATAGTAGCAGGCTGTCAGTGCCAGGGTATGGGGTGCTGGACTCCCATATTTGAACATTAAGACAACGAGCTTTGAATGAGCTGAATGACTCGTTGAGCATGTCCCAGAGCTCGTGGTTGCTTCTTGCACGGAGGTATAGGACGGGGAGTTCGAGGAGGGCTGTGGGTAGTTGAATCGGTTCGCCGGCTTTGATTTGGGATGCGAGTCGCGAAAGTACCGTTCTGGAGTTGCCCGTTGAGACATAGGGCTCAAGTGATTCGATGTTTGCTGCTAGCAGGTGTAACTTCTTCGCTAGCTGCGTTGTGTCTTTGTCTGTCATTTTTGCGCCATT
>PDWJ01001973.1_pt1 | contig 23167 bp, 11 predicted proteins | sample 1430881 | NCBI WGS metagenome assembly PDWJ01 (sample SAMN01162460, study PRJNA174530) | Oral metagenome, whole genome shotgun sequencing project. | biome: Marine environment; feature: Marine mammal; material: Swab sample of the gingival sulcus; isolation source: swab sample of gingival sulcus... | reverse complement strand
TTTACAGGTGAAGGCGACAAGGCTTTCTGTTCCGGTGGCGACCAAAACGTAAAAAGCAAGGCAGGCTATGTTGGTGAAGATGGTGTTCCTCGCTTAAATGTATTGGATCTGCAGAAGATGATCCGTTCGCTTCCAAAACCTGTTATTGCTATGGTAAATGGTTACGCAATTGGTGGTGGTCATGTTTTACACGTCATCTGCGATCTTAGTATTGCTTCCGAAAATGCAATTTTTGGACAAACAGGACCAAAAGTTGGTAGCTTCGACGGCGGTTTTGGTGCTTCTTATCTTGCACGTATTGTTGGACAAAAGAAAGCACGTGAAATTTGGTTTCTTTGCGAACAGTATTCTGCTCAGGAAGCTCTTGATATGGGGTTGGTGAATAAAGTAGTTCCTTTTGATCAACTGGAAGATGAGGTTGTGAAGTGGGCTAAAACCATGATGAAACGCTCTCCAATGGCATTGCGAATGCTAAAGTCGGCTTTCAATGCAGAATTGGACGGTCAAGCAGGTATTCAGGAGTTGGCAGGAAATGCAACGCTCTTGTACTACATGACCGATGAAGCTCAAGAAGGAAAACATGCCTTTTTAGAAAAGCGCGACCCGGACTTTCACAAATATCCCAAATATCCATAGTGAACAGAAGGTTGATAAAAAATTGAGAATGTGTTAGATATATTTGTTCATTACACAGGGTTGATTGATGAAATTAGAGAAGGTGATAAGGTTACTTATGACGAACAAGAAGGTCGCAAAGGCATGAATGCCGTGAATGTTAGGTTTGCGTAATTATTTCGACATCACCTAAAGAAAAAAAAGGATTTTGGATTACCCAAAGTCCTTTTTTTATACAGCATAAACAACACTTAACCAACCACTTGTAATATTTTCGTTATTGAACAAATAGAACAGTTTCTCGTCAACAATTTTTTTGAAATAAAAAATGATAAAAAGCTTGTTATTTAATGCTGTATTGTATATTTGCGGTGTAAATATGAGCTAAAGAGCAAGTAAAGAGTCGATAATTTGCAAGGAATCTTTTAGCTTCGTTTATTTGAATGATAGTAATTAATTTTTAAAATATCGATATTAATTTTTTGTGAAAAACTATTTAAACCCAAATAAAATGGCGGAAAAAACAAAAATTATTTATACGAAGGTTGATGAAGCTCCGGCTTTGGCAACATATTCACTACTTCCGGTAGTAGAAGCATTTGCAAGTGCTTCAGGAATTGATGTTGAGACTAGAGATATTTCTCTTGCAGGACGTATCATTGCTACTTTTCCTGACTTCTTGTCAAAAGAGCAACAAATTTCTGATGACTTGGCAGAACTGGGCAACCTTACTCAGTTTCCGGAAGCAAATATTATAAAACTACCAAACATTAGTGCATCCATTCCTCAGTTGGTAGCAGCTATTAAGGAGTTGCAAGCAAAAGGATATAATCTTCCTGATTATCCTGCAGAGCCAAAAAATGCTGAAGAAGAGGCTATCAAAGCACGTTATGACAAGATAAAAGGTAGTGCGGTAAACCCTGTATTGCGTGAAGGTAACTCTGACCGTAGAGCACCGGGAGCTGTTAAGAATTATGCGCGAAAAAATCCTCATTCAATGGGTGTTTGGACTGCTGATTCAAAAACTCACGTTGCGCACATGAACGCAGGAGACTTTTTCAATAACGAAAAGTCAACAACAATCACTGCTGAAACAGCAGGTAATGCTCGCATAGAGTTTGTTGGTGAAGACGGAAAGACTGTTACACTAAAAGAAAAAACAGCATTGATTGACGGTGAAATTATCGATGCTACTAAGATGAGCAAAAAGGCTTTGCGTGAATTTATCAAGGAACAAATAGAAGATGCAAAAAAACAAGACGTATTGCTTTCAGTGCACCTAAAGGCTACAATGATGAAAGTATCTGATCCTGTTATTTTTGGTCATTTTGTATCTGTGTTCTTTGCTGATGTTCTTGAAAAGCACGCTGAGGCATTGCACGAAATAGGATTTGATCCGAATAACGGACTGGGTGATTTATTCAATAAGATTGATAACCTTCCGGAAAATAAAAAAGCTGAAATTACAGCTGATATTGATAATTGTTTCAAAGCTCAACCGGAGCTTGCTATGGTTAATTCCGATAAAGGAATCACAAACCTACACGTTCCGAGTGATGTTATCATAGACGCTTCAATGCCTGCAATGATCAGAAATTCAGGTCAGATGTGGGATTCTGAAGGAAAGTTGAAAGATACCAAAGCTGTAATTCCTGACAGCAGTTATGCGCGTGTTTATCAGGAAGTGATTGATTTCTGTAAAGAACATGGTGCTTTTGACCCTGCTACTATGGGAACAGTTCCTAATGTTGGTCTTATGGCTCAAAAAGCTGAAGAATACGGCTCACACGATAAAACATTTAAGGCTCCGGGAACAGGTGTTATCAAGGTTGTTGCAGAATCAGGTGTAATCCTGTTGGAACAAACTGTTGAAGAAGGTGACATTTGGAGAATGTGTCAAGTAAAAGACCTTCCGGTTCAAGATTGGGTGAAATTGGCTGTTACAAGAGCTAAAGCAACAGGAGCTCCTGCTGTATTCTGGCTTGACAAAAATAGAGCTCACGATGTTGAATTGATCAAAAAAGTAGAGAAATATTTACCAAATCACGATACTGAAGGTTTAGAAATTCATATTATGAGCCCGGCAGCGGCAACACGTTTTTCTTGCGAAAGAATCAAAGATGGTAAAGATACTATTTCTGTTACAGGAAACGTTTTGCGTGACTACCTGACTGACCTTTTCCCAATTTTGGAAGTTGGAACAAGTGCAAAAATGCTTTCAATTGTTCCGCTAATGAAAGGTGGTGGTTTGTTTGAAACAGGTGCCGGAGGTTCTGCTCCAAAACACGTACAGCAATTCAACGAAGAAGGACACCTACGATGGGATTCTCTTGGAGAGTTTCTTGCTTTGGCAGCATCGCTTGAACATCTGGGTATCTTGACCGAAAATGAAAAAGCAAAGGTTATGGCTAAAACGCTTGACCAAGCTACAGGACGTTTCCTTGAAAATGATAAGTCTCCATCACGAAAGTGCGGTGAGCTCGACAACCGAGGCAGCCATTTCTATTTAACATGGTTCTGGGCAGAAGCTCTTGCTGAACAAAGTGATGATGAAGAATTAAAACAACGTTTTACTCCTATTGCTAAAGCGCTTCGCGAAAATGAAACTACAATTGTAGGAGAACTTAATGCTGCTCAAGGTAAGGCTATGGATATTGGTGGATATTATAAGCCTGATTGTGAGTTAGCTTCTAAAGCAATGCGTCCAAGTAAAACTTTTAACGATATTATTGCTACTATATAGCGATTCGTAATTAACGAACGCTTGCCTATACAGGCACTACACAAACAAGTCGGGGGTAACCCGGCTTGTTTTTTATTTGGTAAAAATCCTCACCGCCAACGGCGAGTGCATCAGCGAAAAATTGGTGGTGGAGTAGGGGATTGTGATCAGTTTGACGACATTGCCAAGAATACTTTGGGTATTTAGTAGAAAGAGGTGTCCGAAAAGTTTTCAATAAGCGGAAAAGAAATTAAAATCGTAGAATATCATATCATTTTTACAGACCTCACAGATTTTTGAAATCTGTGAGGTCTCTTATTTATTCACTTTTCGAACACTCTTTTAAGATTACTCAAGCATATTACCAATTTTAATACCACCATAAACAGTTCTTGGTGATGAAGGACCATAGATATAAGCAGGGTCTTTATTTTCCCCAAGATCGTGGTCTTTCTGATAAGAATCAAACAGGTTCTTAACACCTACAAAAAACTGAATTTTAGCAGAACTTAAACGCGTTGTATAACGAGCTTTCAAGCCAAGATCAAAGAAAGAACCGGACTCTTTCAATGAAATATTGTCTTCAAGTTCTCCGGCAGCATTTTCAATAACACCATAATAAGGAACTAACATTTTTCCTGTATATGAACCACTTGCGCTGAAACAGAATTTATCAACATCCCAGTCAATTGCAACAAAACCGTAAGTATCAGGAGTTCTGAAAAAGTGTTTTTCATTAAAATCTTGCTCATCTTCATACATACTGTTTTGGAAAGTAAAGCCCGAAGTGAATGTAAAGTCTTTATGAGGAACAAGGTTAAGCTCCATGTTCACACCTTTCACGAAAGCACCACCCTCAGCATTTATTCTTTTGTTAATGATTAAACCATCCTCATCAGGACCGATTACTTCGCTCATAAAAGCATCATTCAATTGAGTATAGAATCCTTCAACCAATAAACCTGTAAATACAGAACCTAATTTCTTGTTAAAATCTAATGAAGCCATAAAAGAGTGGCTTGTTTCTTTCTTCAAGTTCGAGGAGTTTTGGTGAATAATCTTACGACCCTGAGATGCTGAAATATGTAAGTCTTCGTCAAACACCTGAGGAGCTCTATATCCTTGAGAGTATGATGCACGTGCCTGAAGGCTCTCCAAGATGTCGTACTTAACAGTAACACGCGGACTCAACACATTTCCTGTCATTTTTTCATCGTGATCTCTGTCTTCCACAACGAAATTATCGAAACGCGCTCCAAGAGACAGGTTAAATTTATTGTAAGTCAAGTCATACTGCGCATAAGCTCCCACAGTATTCACATACTGATCAGAAATTAAAGTATTCTCAACGTAAGGAATTTCTACAGTTTGATTACCGGCAGCATCGGTATGAATAATCGGATTGTTAATATCAGGATAACCCAACTTTGTATCCACTAACCATTCTGCGCGGTCTTCAAGTCCCATCGTAAGGTTTGAAATTCCAAATTCCATATAGTACTGCGCACCACCATTAAATGTAAAGCCTTGTGTTGAACCATAATCGCTAATAGATCTACCGGCACCATAATAAGCATCACGATCAACATATTGTCCTGACGCAAAAACAGTTAATTTATCAGAATCGCGAAGATACTGCTCATAAGTAAGAGCTCCTGACGTGATATTATGACCTAAAGATTCTGCAATATCAGCCATGTGCTCAACCATGTCAAACTTGTTACCGCCACGGCGTTTTTCGTTAATGGAAAAGAAGTCGGCAGCCAACTTTGAACGCGTACTGAAACGGTGGAAAACACGAGTTCCCACAGTGATGTTCTTCAATTGTGTTAATTCGGAAAAATCATCACCATTAGCATCATAAGCATCTCTATCTCTGTAAAAACCATAAAGAGACATCCCTGTTTTTGTGTCATTGGACACAATCGAAGTGTTGAAGTTCATTGAATAATCACCTGCCAAATCACCGCCTTCTTTTCTACCAACTCCGGTAAAACCCTGATTTACGCCCACTTCATAAGAGTTGTTAATCGGGTCTTTCAAGATAAGGTTAATAGTTCCGGCAATAGCATTTGCTCCATAAAGTGCAGAACCACCACCACGAACAACTTCGATACGCTCAATCATGGTTGACGGAATCAATTCCAAACCATAAACTCCGGCTAAACCACTAAAAATCGGACGATTATTAATAAGAACCTGAGAATAAGCACCTTCCATACCATTCATTCTTACTTGAGTAAAACCACAATTTGAACAGTTGCTTTCCAATCTCACACCCGGAGAAAAGTTAAGACTCTCACTCAAAGCAACAGCTTGTGTTGTTTCAAATAATTTTGCAGAAATGGTATTCACAATTACAGGCGCATTTTTTCGATTTTTTTCGTTTCTGTTTGCGGTAACAACCACTGCATCAAGACCCAAAACATCAGGCTCTAAGTCAAAGTTTACTTCAACTGTTTTGCCTTTAATCAGGGTAACGTCTTTTTCTTGTGCTTTAAAACCAATCACCTGAACGCGAAGCGTAAAATTACCTTCCGGCATATTCACCATCTGGTAATGCCCTGTTTCATCAGTCGACACACCAATGGTCGTTCCTTTGAGCATTACAGTCGCAAAAGGAATATGCTCCCCCCGGGACACCACATGTCCTATTATGTTTGCATCAGTTCGTTTCAACTGTGCTGTCGCTATTAAACCTATCGAAATAGCGAATAGAAATAATAAAGTTTTTTTCATCTGTTCGTTTTTTATGTTATTTATTTTCAATTAATTATAGTTCACCTTTTGTTTTTATTTTTTAGTTTTTAAACCAAGTGCCAAACTGTAATTCTCCCCTGTAAGCTCTAAGTACCAATGGGGTGTAATTCTTGCGTCAACACTGCAAGAGGCAAGTGTAGTATGATCACTGTAAAGCTATTTATCTTCTCTTAGTTAAAAAGTTTATGTAAAAAGCGGAGGTGCTCTTTCCGCCAGATTGAAATGAATTTCAAGAACCATTAAATCCAAATAGTATTCTTGAAATTGACTGATTTTGTTTTCAAACACTTCAAAGTTTACACGCATTTCAGCAAGGCTGAACACATGCAAATTGCCCAAAGCTAACAACTGACAGTCTGTGTGTTTGTGTTTTTCGCCACCTTCGGAATTTTCATGCTTATCATAAGGGTGCGCATGAACAATAATTGAAGCGTCTTTGGTTATGTGTACGTGCGAATAAAGAACATTGTTTAATACAATTCCACAAAAAAGAACGAGGAGAAAACTCCCCACCAATCGATAAAACAATATTTGCCCACGTAGTTTCATATCTATTTTGCAAAAATATAAATCATCTGCAATTTTCAACCCTAACTTATGGGGATTTTTAAAATTCGATTTTACAGAAAGACAATAGAAAAAATGATTTTCTTGTCGAGACTAATTACCTTTGCAGAAAATATAAAAAAAGGGAGCAAAATGTTGATTAGTGGATTTACAATGGTGAAAAATGCGGACAAGCTTTACTATCCGATAAAGCATGCGATTGAATCTATTTTACCTATTGTAGACGAATTTGTTGTTGCCTTGGGCAATTGTGACGCGGATGATAACACGGAGTCTCTAATCAAAAGTATTGATTCGGACAAGGTAAAAATCATTCATACTGTTTGGGATATTGAAAAATATCCAAATGGAATGGAAAATGCCCATCAAACAGATATTGCAAAGTCGCACTGTAAGGGCAAGTGGTGTTTCTATCTGCAAGCAGATGAGCTTGTACATGAAAAATATCTGCCAATGATAAAAAAACGTTGTGAAGAGTTGGCTGATGACAATGAGGTGGAAGCATTACTGTTCAACTATGTTCATTTTTGGGGCGACTACAATCACTATCAACATGCGCACGGATGGTATAAAAAAGAAATCCGCATTGTAAAAAACCACCCGGATATTCACTCATGGATTTCGGCACAATCATTCAGGCGCATTCCGAATTTTGACGGACTAAATTACAGAGTAAAAGAAGGTACATTCAAGCTAAAAGCAGTTTTGATAGATGCAAAAATTTACCACTACGGATGGGTACGTCCACCACAGATGATGCAAAGCAAAAAGAAATCGTTGGACACAATTCATAAGGGTACGGAGAAAGTAAATTCGATGTACAATCTTCTTCCGGGGGAATATGATTACGGGCCTCTGGGCAGAGCTTCGAAATTTAAAGGCAGTCATCCTGCGGTATTAAAAGAATGGATTGAAGACTTTCACTGGGGCGACAAACTGAACTACTCGCGCAAGGAATTGAACCCCGGACGAGAGAAAAACAAACACGATCGCCCGAAATACAGGTTTGTAACATTTTTGGAACAGTATATTTTTGGAGGAAGAGAGATTTTTGGTACAAAAAACTACATCTTAGTAAAACGATAAACAGCCGACACAGGCAAACAAGCAAGCTGCCAAAACACGAAAACCGCCCATTGATTCAAAATCAATGGGCGGTTTGCCTTAACTCACAGTTCAATAAAAAGTAAATGATTACTTCTTAATGATTTTTCCGCTTGATAATTGTGCTCCGGTTTGGATTGTATAGAAATACATTCCGCTCTTTAGAGCTGTACCATTTTCGTCTGTACCATTCCATTCCAACTGATGTTGACCGACATACAACACCTCATTAACAAGCGTACTAACACGTTGTCCTTGAAGATTATAAATATCGATTCTAACATTTGCATCTTCCTTCACATTTAGCTTAAATGTTGTGAAATTTGTAAATGGGTTAGGCGCAATACCTGTAAGTTCAGTAAGGTATTTTTCAACACCGATACCATATTTTACTTCAAAATTAACAACGATGTCTTCCGAACTGTGATTCGGATCATTTGATTCTACGTGAAGAAGCATGCTGTAGTTACCGGCATCCATTCCTGTAGCATCGGCAGTAAAGTTCAAATCAAAAGATTCACCATTCAAGATTGTTGCTTCATCAGCATCAACACTTCCCCAATCACTTGAAGCTTCAGTAAGTTCAAAACTAACATTTAATGTTGACCCACAAGTATTTGTAAATGTAATTGTCTCTGCATCCGTTTCACCGATTACGGCTTCCAAGTTCACTACGGCAGTAGATATTTCCATCTGAGGAGCAACATCGCGAGTGAATACGTGAGGATCGGCAGCACCAATATATGGATGATTCTCGCTTCGTCCCGATTCATCGGCTGCATGTATGTAGTAAGAAACCTTACCTACACACGCATCAACATCTAAACTTAATGAATAGTTATTGCCTTCATCGTGAGACAGCAATTCATATTGCCAAGCATCTGCATCATCAAACTTATAATAAAGCTTCACAGAATCAGCAATCAGTGCAGCTCCCGAATAAGGGGTAATGCTAACATTAAACTCATAAGTATCCTGAGCTTCTTCCATTCCGTAATAAGGAGTGTGACGCAATAAAAGCATACCGCGATCAGCAATTTCGTGTGTACGACAGTGAAGAGCATCCGTATTTTCCCAACCATTGTAATCAACACCAATGACTTCATATCCCGGCATTGCAGTTTGATAAGCTTCAATTGCCTCATCATCCCACTGAGAACCCGACTGCGCTACAAAAACTTTATTGTTTAATATCAATGAGTTGGTATATGGTGTTGCAGGATAACCTCCGGGAGTATACACACGGTATACTTCGTAATTGTGTCCCCAGCCACTTGGTGTATTTGCATAAAAATCAGCAACAGCCTCAAAATTTTCATAACGAGGATCTGATTCAGGCACCTGCCCTATCAAGATTTTATCAACGTCCAAAAACTTTCCCCAACAATCAATATGCTTGATGTAGTCTGCCAATGGATCCATAGTAACAATATGATTGGTAACTCCCAAATAGTCAACCATCAACTGATCAACTTCTTCTTCTGAAAGTGTTGGGTTTTGAAGGTAGGGATCAGCATTTTCCTCATAAATAAGGTCGGTAGCTGCTGCCGCAACCAATCCATCGCTCATATAGTTTCCTCCCGGGGTAACCAAGTCCATTCCAAACCATTCAAGGTCAAGATACTCAGCAAGAGCAACAGGAATTTCATCATCATTCGGACGAGGACGGTTATAAACCCAGTCAACAATACCGATTTCATTATCACCATAACTTACAAAACAAGGACCGTAGTCACGAGTCCAGTAAGAATCTGTCGGTGCATGAAGGAACTCACAATTGTCTAAGTTAACGCCATTGTTTTCATACTGATCTCTTACACTGTTTTCTTCTGACTGATTTGCTACAATAGTAATCACTTTTGTATAAGAAGAAAGCTCAGAAATTAACGTAAACGGTATTCCAAAAGGGTAACGAACCAAAACACCTTCTTGAGGTTGAAATTCAGCAACACTAAAAATGTCCCCACTTGGAGGGTCTGTTTCTTCAAAATCGGCAGATCTAACATTCTGACCAATAATATCTGACGCGCTCATGGCAGCATCATTCGTACGTGCTTGTTGAGCCATAAGATTCATAGAACCAACAAAAAGCATCGCAATACAAATAGAAAAAATTCTTAATCTCATAGTCTTATTATATTATCTATACTAACAACAATTTATTGACAATGAAAACACAAATCCGGTTGCCAAAACAACCAAATCTGTACTTAACAGTATTATAAACGCAAGTGCAAATGTAAACAAACTCATCAAAAAACGATTAGTTCACCACGACACTTCTATTAAACACCGTTTTATCACAAACAAACTTCATAATGTAGGCTCCGGAACTTAGCTTTTCAAGCGACAGCCTTTTTGTTATGGTCAAAGCATCAAACTTCGACGTTTTATAAACAAGCTGTCCCTTAACATCAAAAATCTCGATGTATTGAAGTTTCGATTCCGGACTGTCATAGTTGACAATTATATCATCAGCCGCAGGGTTTGGATAAATGGACAGCTGAACGTTGGCATCAAGCTCCACCGTTCCCACTGAATTGATCAGGGTGAATGACTTGCTCACAGCCTCAGCTGCACCACATTGATTTTCAGGATATACAGACAAAGTCACTTGTCCTTCATAATTTTCATTCCAATCAATATGCACGTGCTGCCCTTTACTATCTGCAACACCGGCTTCTTCCGGAACAATCGTCCACACATAAGTATCTGCCAAATAGTCTTCCGTACATTCAAAATCGGAGCTTAGCGTTTCATTAACATCTATACTTTCCGGAACATTAAGAATATCAACAATTCCCGGTATTGTTTCAAACGAAGCAGTTTGAGAATGACTTTTAATATCCCCTTCCGTTCCTTGAACAGTAAGCGTAAAATCCAAAGAACCTTCGCTATAATCTTCGGCAGAAGGCGTATATATAGGGTTTAGAATTGTTGCATCATCAAAGCTGCCGCTGCCGCTTGTTGTCCAAAGCACAGATTCATAATAAGCAGCCCTGCCATGCAATTGAACCGTTTGTCCATCACAAGCATCAAAATCAAGCCCTGCCCAAGCAATTGTTTTTTGTTCTTGTGGGAAAACGATATAATCAATCCATGCGCAATCCTGTCCGTCACCTCCATCATGCGACTTTATATATACCCATTTACAATTGTGATCCCCGTCACTAACATAGAAGGAAAAGCGTTCCCAATCCATCTCGCCACTCCAAACTGCCATCTCTTCCCTGTCAATGTAAAATCTTAAAAAATTGCGATTCAATTCCGAAGACACTTTTCTGTAAAAGGACACGCTATCATCGGCAACAGTAGTAAAATCAAGATCCAAGATTGTAAATTCATAAGCACCAATATCTCCGGATCGAAGTGAATATTCCCCTTCAAAAGACTCCTCCTTAGTAATTTTCCAACTAATATCTCCTATTGTTTGCCAATCAAAAGAAGTCATATCACCGGTTTCCCAGTTTTCAATCACTTTTCCTATTTCAATGTTAAACGTTTTTTCGACCCTGTACGCTCCGTCAGTAAGCACACAAGTAACAGGAATTGGAACTCCAATAGCGATGTTGTTTGCTGTTTCAATATCAAAACGCAGGTCGGCACGAGCATTAACAGCCAGAGAATCAAGGTCAAGCTCCTCATCAACAATCCGTATCCCCGGAAAATCTACACTTACAAAAGCCTTCAAGTCCAAGGCTTTGGCATGTCCCAAATTTTTATAGTTCACGACTAATTGTCCTCGTTCTCCCGGATCGAGGAAAGCGTTTCCATCGCCCTCAACTTCAACAGGAAAGCAACTAAAAATTTCCAATACCGGAGCATTTACCGTGAAGTTTAAATGCGACTCCCATTCGCCGACATCATTCTCGGCAACAAGCATAAGTTCTGCTTCATATTGATCGGGAACATCATTTGCCACTTTAAGCGTAAAAGCTTCTTGATTTTCCACAAATTGAGAAGGAGCAATATCGCCAAAATCGGCACTTGCTTCAATCAATTCAAAATACTCATTTCCGTCTTGAATGCGAACCTCAACATCTTCGGCAACGACATTTCCTACATTCTCCATCACAATATCAAAGGAAATCAACTCATTAAAATCCGCCATTCCATTTGCATTTCCGGCATGATCACTGAGAGAAAAATCATTTTTTATAACATAAGGGCCTTCAGGAAAAATAACAGCTATGGTGTTTTCGTAACGGAAATAGTTTTGCTTGGTCACAACAATATCAATCTCAGACCCCGGATAAATAAAATCAGTTTCCAAAACGATGGGTTCTCCTGTTCCGGTAGCTGTTGCTATCAGCTCTCCATCTTTCGACAAAGCTATCAATGCGCCCTCATCAGCCTTTAGCTCCCAGGAGATGGTTGTTCCTGCAACCACCTCATTCGGGTGTTCAACATCCAATTCTTGAGGTTCTTCGGTATAAACATTGAGAAATGCTCCACCATGATGATGAAACAAGTTGTAGGTTACTTCTTTATTACTCGTATTATAAGGCCATCCCGATTGGTGTAAAAAATATTTTCCGTAGGCATTTGCAAAACCGGGCAACACATTTCTGATTGCGGGCACATCACCTCCATAATCAGGCATAAACTCCGGCCACATGTAATCATACATTCCCCAAACATAGGCATCATTCACATAAGAATAAGAAACCTCTGACGCAGCCATAACACCAAGAGCACCACTTAGATTTCCGTTCTTCGTGTAGCGATGGAGCTTTTCTGCAAAAACTTGACTGCTATGATTGTACTTTCCGGTTAAGCAATTGATAGAAAAGATATACGTAAGATCTGTATTGGTGAGATAATCTATTTTTCCGTTCGTAAATGCAGGTTCTCCCCAGCCGTTTACATTTCCATGATCGCGATGCTGCAACATAAAAGCACCGCCATTGATCGCGTTGACAACATCTTGGTAAGTACCGTTATAAAAACCACCGATTTCAGCAGGTGTTTCGGTTAAATAGCCCAAGCCTGCGGGACCGAAATAATTAATTACGTTTGATGTGTTGGGAGCTGAACTCCACGGGTCAACATTTGGATTTCCTTCATAAACAGCATTTATCCTTACCAGATCTTTACCGAGATTATTTTTCCAAAACCCGCCAATTGCTTCTGAACAAACCTGAAACCAACGCTCCGTTTGCCACCCCAAAGCCGTAATAGGGTGATTGTAAAAATCCGGGTTGGTAGGCGGATTGCTTTCATACTCAATGAACTTACGAACCATCGTAGCCACTTGTGATACGTTGTGAGCAGCAATTCGTGCAAACACTATATCCGGAAGATGATTCCCCGTAACATCGGCATAGATATTGTCAGAAACACAATAACTGTCGTAAATAGGCGAAAGAATTTTAAACTGATCGCTTGCTCCATAATCGCCCAACAACAGAATCGCCGCAGGGGGTGTTGACCAATTTTCATAAATGCTATCCACATAATTCTCAATCAAATTAATATCGTTGCCTCCTATCTCTCCAAGCGTAACTACTCCGGTAGGAATACCCTGCTTGGTTCTGAATAAGCGTATGGAATCTGCCCATTTTATAAACTCGTCATTATTAGGGGTAATAATCAGATATTCATAACCCTCAGTATCTTTAGAAGCATACTCTTGCACTCTTTTGTCAAAGTCAATTTCAGGAAGTACGGAGCTGTTCAAAATGGTACTCTTGATAATAGGATCCCACCAACGATTTCGCAAACGATTTTCGCCGTACTGACCATTTCCTCCCTCAATGTTCACTCTGATTTTTATATTCTTGTAAGAGACCAATTCTTTTGAAACGGGATTGTATTGAAACGGCGTAATGCCGAGCATAACAACATTTACCCCTCGCAGTTGGGTGTTTTCGGACACAGTGACCGGATTTTCAGGGTAGAAAGCATCCAAACTGTAAATCACTTCATTTTTCTTGTAATAAAGATTCTCAGGTTCATCCTCAAAAGGAATGTGAGGAGCCGGTGCCATTTCAACACCTTGAATGGTTTCTTTCTCACAACTAAGAATCTCCACACTGGCGCGAGCATCGTTTGGTATGGCGAGATAATACCCCTTTCCGGGAAGGTTCGGATTGCCTTCATTATTAGGCAAAAAATATGATTTCAAAGCTATTTGATGAAGGTCTTCTCCATTGATTTTTTCATTGAAGATACGAAAATCATCCATGGAATAAGTCAACAGAATTTCATTATTTTTTTGTTGGCTTACCGTTAAGCCTGTTTTCCCCCAATGATTACTATTTTTATAAATGCCTGTTTGGCTGTATAAATGAACAGGAAGACTATAGGCAAGAATGAGCAATAGGTATGTGCTGAATAAATATTTATTTGTTCTCATAGCCTGTTTTTTTTGCTTCTAACCTTTTGCAATTAATATTGGTTATTGGCGGTTAGGATAATAAAAGCAGCACTAAAAAGTGCTTCTTACGAAAACAAAAGACCATCACGGCGGATGGTCTTTTATCTTCATTATTTATAATTTTATTTTATAATTATTTTCTTATAAGTATTCACATTATCACTTTGAATACTAAGAATATAAGAGCCTTTTGCAAATGCTGAAATATCAATATTCTCATTGATAAATTGAACATCCGCATACGCGTTGACCCAAATTTGTTCACCTAAGGAATTAAGAATACTAATTGTCGTATTTTCTTTATTCTTCAAGGCAAGTTCCAGTCTGAAAACTCCTTCGGACGGGTTCGGGTAAACATTGAGATTTGTCAATCCTGCGTTTTCATCAAATCCGACAGTATTCCATAACCACAATGTTTTTTCACTCATTCGCTCACCACAATCATTCGAAGCGATGTAAGAAAGAGTGATTTCTCCTTCGTAATCTTGATTCCACTCAACAGTTACATTCATACCGTCAGGCGTTAAAGTTCCGGCCTCAGCAGGATCAATTGTCCAGTTGTAGTTCAATGCGTACTGTGATACTTCACCTTCAAACAAGGTAGAATTTCCATTTACTAAATCAACAGTATCAATATTGGTCATAATTTCAGGCATTTCAGGTAGTGAATCAACAACAACATTCACAACACCTTCTCCTTCTGACGGACAACCATTTGCATCAGCCAGAGAAACGATTTTATACGCACCCTCAACAGCAAGCAATGACGCTGTAAAGTTTTCTTCCTCAGCTACAAACGTAAACTCTTCATCTGTTGAAAGGTTTTTAATGGTAAGATCCCACGGAGCAACACCACTCAAAACAGTCGTAATATCAAACATTTCTCCTTCACAAACTTCGAGTTCACCACTAATTGCGGCAGTTGCTTTTGGATTCACAGTAAGCGTTATTACTTGATGTAAATCGTCACACAAACCAACAGCTTGAACGTTCACATCAAAGGTAACAACACCATTAAGAACATCATTTTCACTAGGAATATAACTTACTTCCAGAGGGTTGTCAACATTAAAAACTCCATCACCATCGGTAGACCATTCTATTTCCGTGTAATTCTCAATCATCGGAGTGAATACCAATTCTTCGCCCTTGCAGGCAGCATATTCCGTTTCCATCTCGAACAATATTGCCGGAACAAAACTAACAAGCACATCATCAGACATTGTTTCACCATTCGAGCCGTATACAGTAAGCGTTAACGATGCAGAGCCGTTGTTGTAATCCTCCTCACTAGGTATATAAATGGCATTTACACTTGTTCCATCGGTAAACATTCCCGAACCGGAAGTTTCCCAACGAACAGAATCGTATAAAGTAGCCGATGCGATAAGCTTAACTTCGCTACCGACACAGCTTTCAAAGTCAGGTCCCGCATAAACGGTAGTTGAAAGCATTGCAGGTAAAACAATGTAATCGATCCAAGCACAGTCATCGCCAATTGATTGGGAATGATCTTTTTCATATACCCATGAAAAAACATGCTCGCCGGGACCAACAAAGAACACTTCTCTACTCCAATCAACATTACCGGACCATGAACCTTGAATGATTCCATCGATATAAAATTTAAAATAATCATAACCTTCTTCCGTAGAGAGCTTCTTGTAGAAAGAAATACTATCCTCACCTATCGAACTATACTGCAAGTCTAGCGTTGTTGATTGGCTATCTCCGGCACCTCCCGATTTAATTGAGTATTGACCTTCATAAACCTGATTTTCATCAATTTGCCACGGATGGTATTGATCATTCACCCAAGTATAATTTGAAAGGTCTCCGCTTTCCCAATTTTCAAAAATTAAACCGACTTTAACAGCAAACTCTTTAGTTGCAGCGTATTTCCCTGCCATTACAGTATTGATTAGTGCAACTCCTGTTCCACTTGGTGTATCGTCATCTATTTCGATTGTGAATGTAGCAGTTACTTCATCATTTGGAGCTAATTCTTCAAAAGAGTTTTCACTTTCTGTCAAAGTAACATAACTGCTGGTTGAAAACAGCGAAGAAGTAATGTCATAAGCAGCAGCAGCTCCTACATTCTTAAAGCGGATGGATAATTCACCGCTTTCTCCTGCATCAAAGTATCCATTTCCATTTCCGAGAGTTTCGCTTATTTCCATATCTAAAATACGAACTTTCGGAGCATTAACAACGATTGTGATGTAAGAGTTCCACTCCTCAGTACCATCTGTTGCCGTAATGGCAATATTTACTTCCTCTTGATTTGGAATCGCGTCTGAGATAGTCATTCCAAAAGCACCTTCCTTAATGACGCTCAAATCAGCAGGGATATTTCCGTAAGTTTCAGAAGCATCCGTAATCGTTACATAAGGATTATCTGTGGCAATGCTTACTTCTACAGCATCAGCTGCTTCATTACCCACATTCTTCATTTCCAAATCAATAGTTACAGTCTCACCATAGTCTGCCAAACCATTATTATTTCCTGTAGCGTCATTGATGGTAAAGTCTTTTTTTATCACATAAGGACCATCAGGAGGAATAACAAGCACTTGAGAATGGTATCTGAAATAGTTTTGTTTTGTAGCAACTACATCAATAACAGTTCCCGGTTGTTGAAACTCTACAGGAATATCAACAATACCTCCGGCACTCTCGGCAGCAGCGATTAACTCACCATCGATAGAAAGCGCAATGAAAGCACCCTCTTCCGCCTCTATTGCAAAGCTTGGCACACCACTTACCATCACATCATTGTGCGAAATTGCAAGCTCCTGTGGCACTTCGGAATAAACATTCAAGAAAGCACCACCATGATGGTGAAACAAGTGATAAGTAACCTCTTTGTTATCGGGGTTATACGGCCAACTTGACTGTTGCAAGAAATACTTGCCATAAGCAGAAGCAAACGCAGGAAGAATATTACGCTGTTCAGGAAACTCACCGCCATAGTCCGGCAGGAAGTTTGGCCACATATAATCGTACATACCCCAAACATAAGTATCATTCACAAAAGAATAAGAAACCTCTGACGCAGCCATAACACCAAGAGCTCCAAGCAGTTCATCTCCATTATGATGACGATGGAACTTCTCGGCAAACACTTCTTGACTATAATTGTACTTTCCTGTCAAACAGTTAATTGAAAACACATAAGTAAGATCGGTATTGGTAAGGTTATTAATAGAGTTGATATTAAAATCAGGCTCACCCCAACCGTCCTCAGAACCATGATCACGGTGTTGAAGCATAAATGAACCATTATTAATAGCACTTGCAACCTTACTTGCATTACCGCCGGTCCAACCATCCAATTCTGATGGAGATGCCGGAATATATCCCACTCCCGTAGGTCCGAAATAACCAACAACAGTCTCGGTATTTGTCGCCGTAGACCAAGGGTCTGTATTTGGGTTTCCATCATAAACTGCATTGATACGCACAGGATTTTTCCCTAACTCATTTTTCCAGAATCCCCCAACAGCTTCGGAACAAACTTGAAACCATCGCTCGGTTTGCCAACCTAAAGCAGTGATCGGGTGGTTGTAAAAGTCAGCATCGGTTGGCGGGTTTTTCTCATAATTAATAAACTTGCGAACCATCACCGACAGTTGTTCTTCATTGTTGGCAGTGATACGAGCCAATACAATGTCAGGCAAGTGATCACCATCAATATCTGCATAGATATTGTCTGATGCGCAGTAATCGTTGTAAATAGGAGAAATAACATTGTAATTTGCATCAGAACCATAATCCCCAAGAATCAAAATTGCAGCAGGAGCAACCGACCAACTGTGATAAATATTAGCAATATAATTTTGAATAACATTTACATTGTTTCCTCCAATTTCTTCGAGCGTAACAACACCTGTCTTAACGCCTTGCATATTTCTGAAAACGCGAATAGAATCTGCCCAAGCTTGATAAGATTCCGCATTCGGAGTAATGATCACATATTCATATTCTTCATTATCTTTTTGAGTAAATTCTTTCATTCGATTGGTATAGTCAATCGTCGGCAAAACCTCATCATTCAAAATAAGATCCTTAATCATAGGATCCCACCATCGGCTTCTCAAGCGAGACTCACCATACGTATTGCTTCCACCTTTATAATTGACTTGAATTTTAATATCTCGGATAATTTTTAATTCCTTTGTAACAGGGTTGTATTGAAAAGGAGTTACACCCACAAGCACTGTATTGATACCTCGCAGGTTAAAGCGTTTTGAAAGGGTAACCGGAGATTCAGGGAAAAATGCGTTTTTTGAATAAACCTTGTCCTTCTTTTTATATTCCAAAGGAGCATTCTCGGTGTCTAATGGAATCCGCGGAGCAGGAGCTACATCGACACCTTTAATAATTTCCCACTTCATATCCACTATTTCAATTTCCGGTTGAGCCCCATTCGGAATCGCAATATAATTTCCGCTACCCGGAAGGTTAGGCTCACCCTCATTGCTCGGAAGAAAGTGACTTGGAAGATTCACAGTATGCATTTGCTTCCCATTCACTTCAAGCTTACCTATCGAAAAATCTGTTATTGAATAGTTTAGAGTCATTGAAGATGATTTTTGTTCTAAAACAGAAAGCCCCTTCTTACCCCAACTATCTGAGTACGAATAATTACCAAGTTGTGCAAACATTGTGTTCACAACAAAAAGCCCCATAATTAATAAGGCTATCGGTTTAAATCGTGTTGAAATATAATACATAGTTATTTGGTTTAGTATGTTTTAAAAAGAAATCCACACAAAGTAAATAAAAATTTAAACGCCTTCTTTGATTATCAGATATTTAACTTTATCAAAAGCCCAGCGTCCTTGTCTTAGACAATCAATATCAAAAGATTAGTTGCAAATTTTTTTTTATGACTTATATTTATCGAATATTTTAAATAAGAAAAGTAAAGTGATAAAATTCAGCTGATATTATTCACTTTTAACAGTTTATCACACAATAAATCTTTAACATTCAACGCTTTTTATTCATCAAATAATAGCGTTGTGAAAAATTATAAAACTTTGAATCTATATCAACAAAAAAAATATTGGAAGTTAGGTTTAGCCATTTTAGCAGTTGGAATTATTACCCTTTCGCTCTGGTACACAAACATCATTGTATCAAAAATCTCGAATTCTGAAAGACAAAATATTCAAACCTGGGCTGATGCCATTCGGCAGCGTGCGCTATTGGTTAAAACTACGGGTACGTTTTTCAAAAAATTACAAGAAGAAGAACGGAAGAAAGTCGAAATTTTTAGTGAAGCCAGCAGACGCTTTGTTGACAATCCTTTGGATATTTCTTTTTATCTCAAAGTGATGCAAAGCAACACCACCATCCCCGTACTTCTGACAGATAACAATGATTCGATTTTGATTATGAACAACATCGAATTGCCTCCGGATGTACACTTTTTGACTGGTGAGCTGAAAAATGAATTTTCGCGCAACAAACCCATCATTTTTGATTTTTTGAAAGGTACAATCGTTGATAAAGGATCCAAAACCACACAAACCTATTATTACAAGGATTCTAAGTTGTTTACCGATTTAAAAAATTATATGGATGAACTTACGACCTCCTTTTTTGAGGAAGTTCTGGGCAATGCTGTTTCTGTTCCGGTAATCATCACTGACAGCACCCAAACAATAATTATTGATTACAGCAACATCAAAGAAAACATCAATGATTCTGTGGATCAGCAACACTTGATCAAGAAGATGCTCAACGCAAATACCCCGGTTAAATTTGAACTTCCCGATCGTGGAGTACAATATATCTTGTATGAAGAATCGTATCTTTTGCAACAGTTGAGGTATTATCCCTACATACAGTTTCTTGTAATCGGTCTGTTTCTTCTGATTGCATATTTCTTTTTCAGCTCGGCACGAAAATCTGAACAAAACCGTGTTTGGGTAGGTATGGCAAAGGAAACGGCTCACCAATTGGGAACGCCTTTAAGTTCCTTAATGGCTTGGGTGGAAATGCTGAGAATACAAGAAGTGGATGAAACTACCGTAGAAGAAATTGAAAAAGACGTGCTTCGACTTAACACCGTCACAGATCGTTTTTCTAAAATAGGCTCTATTGCATTATTAGAGAATCAGAATATTGTAAAACTGATTTACAGCTCTGTTGCTTATTTGCGAAAAAGAACCAGTCGAAAAGTAAAATACAGCATTTCATTCCCTGAAGATCAAACAATAAACATCCCTCTGAATCAGTCACTGTTTGAATGGGTTATTGAAAATCTTTGCAAAAATGCTGTGGACGCTATGGGAGGAAACGGCAAAATTGACATCCACATAAAAGAAGATGATTCTTCTGTATATCTTGACATTTCGGACACAGGAAAAGGAATTTCGAGAAGAAATTTCAAATCGGTATTTAAACCGGGATACACAAACAAGAAACGCGGATGGGGACTGGGTTTATCGCTCTCCCAACGCATTGTTGAGGAATACCATAAAGGTAAAATATTTGTGAAAGACAGTGTAATTGGTAAAGGAACAACCTTTAGGATTATTCTACCGAAAAAATAAGAGCATCACGCACCGACAACACCTAAGACTTCGAGGTGTTTTTGAGCGTTTTCTTTATCAATTTCCAATTGTTTTTTTAGCTCATCCAAGCTGTTGAAACGGCGTTCATCGCGCAGTCGGTTTTGAAAATATACGGTTACAAAGTCGAGATAAATATTTTTGGAAAAGCCAAACAAATGCACCTCCAAAGTTAGCTGACTGTGAGAGATGGTTGGACGTATTCCTATGTTTGCCATTCCCCCATACACGTTGTCATTCCAAAGCACTTTTACCACATAAACACCGTTGCAGGGAAGCAATACTTTCGGGTCTTTTATTTCGATATTGGCTGTCGGGAAGCCGATTTTTTTCCCAATCTGATTACCATAAATTACTTTACCAAAGATTCCATAATCATAACCCAACAACTCATTTGCCTTGTTGATATTTCCGGTCAACAATGCCTTACGGATAAGTGTAGAACTCACGGTTGCCGACTCTATATTAACTCTGGAAATTTCTTCTACCTCAAAGCCGTATTTTTCACCCAAAACCTTAAACCCTTCAAAATCACCCAAGTGATCACTTCCGATGCGCAAATCATAACCAATAATTAAAGACTTGGTGTTGAGCACTCCTTTCAGGTATTTTTCGGCAAATTGTTCAGAGCTTAATGCGGCAAACTCTTTATTGAAATTGATAACCACCAGATGATCAATTCCCGTGTGCTGAAAGCGGTCAACCTTATCGAGGTAGCTTGATATAAGCCTAAAGTCCTCATCATTTCCAAGTACGATTCGAGGATGCGGATTGAAAGTGATAATGACAGATTCTCCACCACACTCTTGTGCCCGATTGATTACCTGCTGAATAATTTGCTGATGTCCCTTGTGAACACCATCAAAATTACCAATGCTCACAATGGCATTTTTCACCTCTCCTAATGATGTAAAATCTCTATGTATTTTCAACTTCGTGTACTTTAATTAAATTAAACAAGATTGTTTTTTATCAAATAATCTGCTATTTGAACCGCATTGGTAGCAGCTCCTTTACGAAGGTTATCTGCAACAATCCAAAGGTTTAAACTATGGGGATTTGAAAAATCACGACGTATTCGCCCCACAAAAACTTCATCCCTTCCTTCTGCATACAAAGGCATAGGATAGACATTTTGTTCAACATCATCCTGAACGATTATGCCGGGAGTATCTTTTAAGGTCTGAATAATTTCATCCAAAGCGTACTCATTTTCAAATTCAATGTTCACCGACTCTGAATGTCCACCTCTTACCGGAACTCGTACAACGGTTGCGCTTATACGAATATCTTCATCTCCGAGTATTTTCCTTGTTTCATTAACAAGCTTCATTTCTTCACTCGTATAGCCATTCTCATCAAAGTCGCCACCATGAGGTATTACATTTAGGTCAATGGGGTAAGGGTATACCATCGTTGCATCTTTCCCCTCACGCTCATCACTCATCTGCTGAACAGCCGCCACACCCGTTCCCGTAACACTTTGATACGTGGAAATAACAAGCCGTTTAATACGATTTTTAAGATGTAATTGCGAAAGTGCGAGCACCATCTGGATGGTTGAACAATTCGGATTTGCTATAATCTTGTCTTCCTTCCGCAGGATGGAGGCATTAATTTCGGGAACAATTAAGGGAACATTCTTATCCATACGCCAAGCAGAAGAATTATCAATCACCGTACAATCTATTTTTGCAAATTCGGGAGCCCATTCTCGCGATGCTGCGCCTCCGGCGGAAAAAATGGCAATGTCCGGCTGCATCGCTATCGCTTCTTGCACAGAAACAATACTGTATTCTTTGGATTTGAATCTAACCTTTTTACCAACAGACCGAATAGATGCAACAGGAATTAATTGGTCTATCTTTAACTTTTGCTCCTCCAATACTTTTAACATAACCGAACCGACCATTCCTCCGGCACCAACAACAGCAATTTTCATACACAGCAATTTTGCCGCAAAGATAAAAAAAGACACGATGAAGTTAACATCTTCTGAAAAATCAAGATGATAGCCCTGAAGCCGGGTTATTCATCACTAACAGAGTTTATAGCTTTCTGTACCTTTAGATCGGTAAATTTTATTTTCTGATTTTAATTGCAACTCGAAAAGATGTTTTTTTTGCGTTTTATACTCCATTTTAAGGGTAAATTATCTAATATTTAACGACTGGACATAATTTTTCTACGATGGTTAATTTAGTTTTTTCAACTATTTTTTTATTAATCAACGATTTAATATTCGAATTCAGATAATTAATAAAAAATACACTTTTATTTTTTTAATTTAAAAAAGTATTTTATAATTTTATACCGTTATAAATTTCTTAGTTATGCACAAGTTAAAAACATTATTTGCTTTCAAAGTGGTACGCCACTACAGCCGTTTGTTAATTTTAATCTCTTCTGTAGTGGCATAGCAGGGCAAACGCATCT
>PDWJ01003258.1_pt1 | contig 23170 bp, 23 predicted proteins | sample 1430881 | NCBI WGS metagenome assembly PDWJ01 (sample SAMN01162460, study PRJNA174530) | Oral metagenome, whole genome shotgun sequencing project. | biome: Marine environment; feature: Marine mammal; material: Swab sample of the gingival sulcus; isolation source: swab sample of gingival sulcus... | reverse complement strand
TGTTGGCATCACGGTTAAAAGTTCCTGTGGCTTTTGTCTATGTAATGAAAGAAACCACAAAACATTATCATTTATACACCAGAATGGCCACGGCCAAGCAAAGAGATGCCCAAGGTCTGTTGCAAAATTATACCCAAAACATTGAATTTATTTTAAAAAGGTATCCTGAACAGTGGTTTAATTATTTTGATTTTTGGAATAAGGATTCAAGCGTATAAGGCGGATAAAAGCAAGAGGAACAGCCCCAATTATGAAAAATGTACTGCTCATATATTATACTCAATCCGGCCAATTGGAGGAAATAGCTAATAATGTATTGCAAAATATTGAAAATCAATCTAATGTAAGTCTTTATCGATATGAGATAAAGCCCAAGCCTTCTTATCCTTTTCCATGGACACCTCATACTTTTTACGATGTTTTTCCCGAAACTTTTTTACAGATTCCCATAACTATTGAGCCTCCGGATCAGGAATTATTAGAAATTAATTTTGACTTGATTATTTTAGCCTATCAGGTATGGTATCTGACACCGTCTTTACCCGTTACTTCATTTCTCAAAACCCAATTTGCTTTTGAGATACTAAAGGACAAACCAGTTATTACCGTTATAGGATGCAGAAATATGTGGATACAGGCACAAGAAAAGATGAAAAGGCTATTGGCCAAAAATAAGGCTAGGTTAGTTGGCAATATCGTACTGGTGGACAGGCACATTAATCACATTAGTGTCATCACCATAGAAAAATGGATGATGCGAGGCAAAAAGGAGCGGTATCTGGGTGTTTTTCCAAAACCCGGTGTATCTCAACAAGACATAGATAGTGCTGTTAAATTTGGTAAACCTATTGTTAATAGCTTATTATCAGAAGAATATAATGTGTTGCAAGAACAACTATTAGCAAAAAAAGCTGTAGTGGTAAAACCATTTCTCATAACAATGGATGCCCGTGCTAATGTCATTTTTAACAAATGGGCCAACTATATCCATAAAAAATGTGCTAATAATCCAAAAAAAAGAAAGAAATATATTGGATTATTTAGTTTTTATCTCAAATTTGCCATTTGGGTGATGGCTCCAATTGTTTTTATTGTATTTTTACTAACTTATTTGCCAAATAAAAACAATATTAAACTAAACATAAAATATTACAAATCAATAAAACTAAGATAGACCACCTTAATAAATGATGAAAGAGGTTTACATAACAAGAATTGCCAAATTTTTACCTAATAATCCGGTTTCCAATGAGGATATGGAAAAGAAGTTAGGCTGTATAAACGGCAAGCATTCTAAAGCGAAAGGAATAGTTCTAAGAAACAACAGGATTAAGACCAGATATTATGCCATTGATGATAATGGTAAAATTACCCACAACAATGCCCAGTTAACCAAAGCAGCCATAGAAAATTTATGTGACGATAGTTTTACGGTACAGGACATAGAATTACTCAGTTGTGGTACTTCCAGCCCGGATCAGATATTGCCTTCTCATACCGCAATGGTGCATGGTTATCTAAAAAATGGAAATTTGGAAATAAATGCGGCTTCCGGAGCCTGTTGCAGTGGGATGAACGCTTTAAAATATGGCTATATGGCCGTAAGATCCAACGAGGTAAAAAATGCTGTATGTGCGGGTTCTGAACGTACCAGTTCATGGATGATGGCCAATACCTTTGAAGATGAAGCAGCTTATCTGAAAAAGCTGGAACAAAAACCAATAATTGCTTTTAACAAAGAATTTTTACGTTGGATGCTTTCGGATGGAGCAGGGGCATTTTTGTTAGAAAGTGAACCCAAAGGCAAACAACCCCTTAAAATAGAATGGATAAAAGGTTATTCTTATGCCCATGAATTAGAAGCCTGTATGTACGCCGGTGCGGATAAACTTGAAAACGGGGAGCTAAAGCCGTGGAGTGAATTTAATGCCGAAAAATGGAGTCAACAGTCCATTTTTGCGATGAAGCAAGATACCAAATTATTGGGCGAACAAATATTGGTAAAAGGTGTGGACAGTTTAAAAAAATCAATGGAGCTGTATAAAATTACACCCGATGAAATTGACTATTACCTTCCTCATATTTCTTCGTACTATTTTAAGGATAAACTTATGGAAGAAATGCTCAGGCATGGTGTAAATATTCCATTGGAAAAATGGTTTATCAATTTAGAAAAAATTGGCAATGTAGGTGCTGCCTCTATCTATCTTATGTTAGAGGAGTTAGTGGAAACCGGAAAGCTTAAGAAAGGTGAAAAAATCCTGCTTTCTGTTCCGGAGAGTGCCCGATTTTCATATGCCTATTCTTTGTTAACGGTTTGTTAATCATATGAGTAACTTTAATAAAAACCTAAATGAGGTTGATGTAACCCAACTTATTCCCCAACGTACCCCCATAGTAATGGTAGATGCTCTCTTTAATTATACTGATAAAGAGGTAACATCTGGCTTAACCGTAAAAAATGGTAATATCTTTTTAAAAAATAATACTTTTAGGGAGCCGGGGCTCATAGAACATATGGCACAGTCCGTAGCTTTACATACCGGTTATCAATACTTTTTAAAGAATAAACCTGCTCCTACCGGTTACATAGGAGCTATTAAAAGTGTAAAAATTACTACCTTGCCACAGGTAAATGATAAACTGGTGACTACTGTTTCTATTTTGCACGAAATTATGGGTGTAACACTGGTTAAAATTAATACCGCCGTAAACAATACAATTATTGCCACCGCTGAAATGAAAACGGTGGTAGTTTAAATTTGGAAAAAATACATCAACACATAGACATAAAAAAATTTTTACCCCATAGGCCTCCTATGCTTCTGGTGGACGATTTGTTATACATTGATAAAAAAAGTGTTACCACAAGTTTTAAAATTAATGTAAATTGCATTTTTGTATCAGAAAATCGTTTTATGGCCTGTGGTTTAATTGAAAACGCAGCACAAACCTGTTCTGCCATTGTAGGACAAAGTTTTTTTAAAAAAAATGATCATAACGGAGACAGCAATAAAGTAATTGGTTTTATTAACCATGTAAAGAATGTAACCATAAACCATTTACCGGAGGCAGGCAGGTGTTTAATTTCCCATGCCGAATTAATCTCCCGATTGGATACAGGAGAGCAAACCGTATGTAAAATGCGATGTGAAATAAAAGAAAAGGAGCAAGTAGTGAGCAATTGCGAGATAACTTTGCTAATTAAGTCATTATGAAGAAAGAAGATGTACCACAGGATAAGAGTAATCTGGAATCAGCTAATTTTAGGGAATTATGCTATGCGGTGGATGAAGACGGCAATTATATCACAGCCAACAGTACCGGTTGGGAGCCTAAAACGGTAGCATTGGATAATGCCATAGCTGTATTAAAAGGACGTGCAGCAGCAGCCAAAAAGCAGGTAATGGCCGGTGTAGCCAGTCCGGTTGTATATTACATGGAAGTGTGTAAAATGGATTTACCTACTTTAGCGGCATATATGAATATGTGGAAATGGCGGGTAAAAAGGCATTTTAAGCCAAAAGTTTTTAAAATGCTTTCCAGAAGGATAAAACGAAAATATGCCGATGTTTTTAATATAAGCCTGGAAGAATTAAAAAATGTAGAAAAGCATACATGGAAATAACATTTACACATCATCAGGCAGCCCACTGTGAAAACGGCGTGGTGTCTAACCTTATGAAACACAATGGTTTCTCGGTATCCGAACCCATGGTTTTTGGTATTGGTTCCGGATTATTTTTTGTGTATATTCCATTTTTGAGAGTAAATCATGCTCCGGCCATTAGTTTTAGACCAATGCCGGGTATAATTTTTAAGCGTTTTGCCAGAAGAACCGGTGTAAAAATCAAAAGATTTAAGTTTAAAGATGAAGATAGGGCACGGAAAGTTTTGGATGACGAATTGTTACGACAGAATCCGGTGGGTTTACAAGTAGGTGTTTATAATTTACCCTATTTTCCGGATGAGTACCGTTTTCATTTTAATGCCCATAATTTAGTAGTTTATGGCAAATTAAATGGCCACTATTTGATTAGTGATCCGGTTATGGAAACCACTACAAAACTTACTGCCAAAGAACTGGACAAAGTGCGTTTTGCTAAAGGAGCCTTTGCTCCCAAAGGCCACATGTATTATCCGGTGGAATATCCCAAAGACCTTAATCTTGAAAAAGCTATCTTAAAAGGTATTCGCACTACATGCAGAGATATGTTGGCTCCTGTTCCTTATGTGGGTGTTAGAGGCATGCGAACTATTGCAAAACTTATTAGAAAATGGCCTAAGAGAAAAGGTGTTAAGGTAGCCAATTACTATCTTGGCCAAATTGTGCGGATGCAGGAAGAAATAGGTACGGGAGGTGGTGGCTTTCGATTTATTTACGGAGCTTTTTTACAAGAGGCTGCTGTTATTCTAAACAAACAAGAGCTGAGGAAACTTTCAATGGAGATTACTACAATAGGCGATAGCTGGCGAGATTTTGCGGTTAATTGTTCCAGATTGTACAAAAACAGAAGTGTGGCATTAGATGGCTATAATGAAGTAGCTGACCAATTGGTTGCTATTTCCAGACATGAAGAAGCGTTTTTTAAAAAGCTAAAAAAAGCGATTAAATAAAATCATGGAGGATGCTATTATTGTATTAAAACAAGTATCAAAGCAATACAAAAATACTTCAGATATTGCCTTATCCGCTATTGATTTAAATATATACAAAAATCAGATTCACGGTATATTAGGGCCCAACGGTGCCGGAAAAACTACATTGATTTCCATGCTTTGCGGTTTGTTAAAACCCAGTACCGGAATGATAACGGTAAACAGCCTTAATTTTTCAGAGCATCCGTTGGAAATTAAACAACAAATAGGCGTAGTACCGCAAGAATACGCTCTGTATCCCACTTTAACGGCTTATGAAAACCTGTTGTATTTTGGTGCAATGTACGGTTTATCCGGAAAAACATTACGAGAAAATATTGCAGAAAATTTAGAACTTTTAGGTTTAACCAAATTTAAAGATAAAAAGATAAAAACCTATTCCGGAGGCATGAAACGGCGGGCAAATCTCATAGCCGGAATTTTACACCGTCCCACTATTTTATTTTTAGATGAGCCTACGGTAGGTGTAGATGTGCAATCTAAAAATGCCATTATAAAACAATTAAAAAAACTGAATAAAAGCGGTACTACCATTATTTATACTTCACACCACCTAAGAGAAGCACAAGAATTTTGTACTCAGGTAACCATTTTAGACAAAGGAAGAATAATTACCGGAGGTTCGCCATCAGAATTAATTAAAAACACAACCGGAGCCGAAATTTTAGAAGATGTGTTTATCAGCCTCACCGGTTCAGAACTCAGGGATCATGCGTAAATTGTGGTTTGCTGCATATAAGGAAATAAAATTGTTGTCTAGAGATTTAGGCGGACTCATTATTTTATTTGCGATGCCCATCGCTTTAATTTTAACTATATCTTTAATTCAGGATAGCTCATTTAAAATATTAAAAAACAATAAGGTACCTATTCTTCTGGTAGATGATGATAAAGGGGAAATTGCAGCAACTGTGATATCTCAATTGCGAGATAGCAGTGCTTTTGAGTTAGTAACAATTTTAGGCGATAAGCCACTTACTGAAACCGATGCTAAAGATGCCGTTTTAAGGGGCGATTATCAAATGGCGGTGGTAATACCCAAAGATTTAAGCCGGAACATTTATCAGGTTATTGACAGAAATGTGCAAGTTATTTTAAGAGATTTTGGGGTTGGCGATAGCCTTATCGGGAAAAAGCCGGTTACCCGGCCTAAAGAGATAAAACTTTTCTTTGACCCGGCCACCCAACAGACTTTTAAAAGTATGGTACTGCTGCAAATAGACAACATGATTTCCAAAATAGAAACGGAAACCATTTATGCTGCTTTTTATGATGTTTTGGGTGAGGAAGGACTAACAGAAAATCCGTTTACAGCCGATAGGAATATGGTTCAGTTTAAAGAGATTAATCCGGGTAGTCAAGAGGCGGTAATCATACCTACTTCTACGCAGCATAATGTGCCGGCATGGACGCTATTTGCCATTTTTTTTATAGTAATTCCATTATCAATTAATATGGTAAAAGAAAAGAATCTGGGCACTTTTATACGATTGCGAACTCAACCTGTATCATATCTAACGGTTTTGGGAGGAAAAGCCATCACTTACTTAGCGGTTTGTTTTATACAATTTGTTATTTTATTAATTATCGGAAAATATCTTTTACCATACCTTGGTTTGCCCTCGTTTACCATTGGAGATAATTTTATTAAGATGAGTTTGGTAGCCATTTTTTCCGGTTTAGCGGCTATTGGTTTTGGAATATTGCTTGGTACTATCGCCACTACACCCGAACAGTCTGCTCCTTTTGGAGCTACTGCAGCGGTTATATTAGCCGCAATTGGCGGAGTTTGGGTGCCGGTGTTTATGATGCCCGATTTTATGCAAATCATTTCAAAAATTTCACCTATGAACTGGGGGCTACAGGCTTTTTATGACGTATTATTAAGGCAGGCCACTACCTTGGATATTTTACCGAAATTGGGATTATTGTTGTTATTTTTTGTAGTAAATGTTATCATTGCACTTTGGTATAACAAAAAACAAATTACAGTATAAAATGGAAAAGATTAGCCATACGAGTAAAATCAGAGTACGATTTAATGAAACAGACCCATTAGGCATCGTATGGCACGGCAACTATATTACTTATTTTGAAGATGGAAGGGAAGCTCTGGGCAGGGCTCATAATTTATCTTATCTAGATGTAAAAGCTGCCGGTTATAGTACCCCCATAGTAAAATCAATTTGCAATCATAAATTGCCCTTAAAATATGGCGATATAGCCACAATAGAAACTACTTTTGTCAATCATCAGGCTGCAAAAATGGTTTTTACCTATAAAATTTTTAACTCCGAAGGTAAGGTAGTCTGTACTGGTGAAACCGTACAGGTTTTTTTGGATGACAAAGGAGAATTGGCATTGACCAACCCTTCATTTTTTGAAAAATGGAAAAAAAAATTGGGATTGTCATAGAAATTACCTTTAGACGCACAACAGTGCGTTTTAATCTGGAAATTCTTCGCCCCTTGGTTTTAAGTAATTTTTTATTTGACAGTGCGTATCAACAGGTATTGCATCATTATTAAATTTAATGTATAAAGAATTGGACAAAACCTATCTATCATATAATAATATTATTTCCAATCTGGGATTTTCTACAGCCAAAAATGCTGAGAATGTATTAAACAAAATTTCCGGAGTAGCAAAACACACTCATAAAAGCTTGCCTTTTGAATATATGGCTGCAATTGTTGATAGGAATACTTTAAGAAAAAAATTTGAAGAATTAGCAAACCCAAATGAATATACCAAGTTAGAGCAAATGATAATTTGTTGATAAAAGGCAAACAGTACAAAAATGTGATTGTAACGGGTGGTGATTTGGCCTCAGCCTTTGTGCTTTCGGGATTTAATGCCTTTCAGGCTATGAGTGATGAAATTTGCAGGCCTTTCTCCAAAAATAGAAAAGGGATAAATATTGGCGATGCCGCTGCATCCGTATTGGTTACTAATGCCAGTGATATGCTTAGTCCGGATGCGGTAGAACTCATTGGAGCAGCCTCTTGTAACGATGCCAACCATATTTCAGGACCGTCCAGAACCGGTGAAGGCTTGTATCAAAGCATAACAGAAGCGATGAATAAGGCAAATATAAACGTCGGGCAAATAGACTATATCTCTGCTCATGGTACCGCAACTTTGTATAATGATGAAATGGAAGCCATAGCTTTAAACCGCAGTGGATTACAAGAAATACCTGTAAATAGCCTAAAAGCCTATTACGGCCATACACTGGGAGCTGCGGGATTAGTGGAAACCATAATTGGTATGCAATCCTTAATGCGGAATATATTGTTTACCTCATTGGGTTTTGATGAACTGGGTGTATCGCAACCCCTAAATATTATAGAAAACCCCATAGAAACGCCTTTGCGTATATTTTTAAAAACAGCATCAGGATTTGGAGGCTGTAATACGGCGGCTGTCTTTAGGAAAGTTTCAGTTTGATTATTGTGAAATACAGCGTGTGGAGTTAATCTGTGATGATAATAGTTAATAGATTAATAAATCATTCCATGAATATAAGCCGAAACAGAAACACTAACACCCTCTAATCAAAGTTGACGTTTTTTTTAACTATTATCTTTAATGTTTTGCCTAATTTTGTAGTTTGTTAAATGAAAAATACTACCTATATATCAACTGTATGCCAAATAGTAAACGGGTCGGTTTACATTGATGGCAAGTTGGATTATACCTGTGTTTCTGAGGATGATGTCTCAGAAATATTTAAGGAAATTTATCGTCAATATGCTATAAATTATCCTAAGTTTTTTAAAATGGATAACCTCTGTAAATTGGCTTTGCTAAGTACGGAAATCCTTATCCGCAATAGTAAAAAACTGGATTCCAAAACCGCTGTAGTATTATCCAATAATGCCGCCAGTCTGGATATCGACAGGAAACATCAGGCTACTATTAATAACATAGAAAATTACTATCCCAGCCCGGCTAATTTTGTTTATACATTGCCTAATATTGCCATTGGAGAAATTAGTATTATGCACCAATTACAAAGCGAAAACGCTTTTTTTGTTTTTGATGTATTTAATTCAGAATTTTTGAGTAATTATGCAACTACGTTGTTGGCTACAACCAATACCAATGCTGTTATTTGCGGTTGGGTAGAAATTGATGGCATAAATTACAACGGATTTGTATATTTGGTAAAAAAAGGCAGTAAAAACACAAAAAATAGCGATATTACCCAATTATTTAAAACCTCAGACTAGATGGAAGATTTAAAATTAGAACTAAAACAAAAAATTATTGAACAACTCAATTTAGAAGAAATTACCGTAGAAGACATTGGTGATAATGATGTCTTATTTGGTGATGGATTGGGTTTAGATTCTATTGATGCTTTAGAGTTAATAGTAATGTTGGATAAAGATTACGGCATTAAACTGACAGACCCTAAAGAAGGCCGAAAAATATTTGAATCTGTTGCTGTAATGGCTGAGTATATTCAAGAGCACAGAAGTAAATAGATGAGCAAAGGCGTTGCTATAACCGGTATGGGAATTATTTCTGCAATTGGTAACAATGTTGCGGAAAATTATCAATCACTCAAAAACAGCAAACATGGTTTGGGTACGGTGGAACAACTGAACACCATACATGAGAATGTGATTAAAGTTGGTGAAATAGGTCTAAGCAATGAAGTTTTAGCAAAAAAACTTAATTTACCTCAAACACACAATTACTCCAGAACAGCTCTTTTAGGGTCAATAGCAGCTAAAGAAGCTTTCTCCAATGCTGATGTAGATTTAAACGACGGGTTCCAAACCGGTTTGGTCTCTGCTACCAGTGTGGGAGGGATGGATATGACAGAGAAATTCTATTATCAATATCTTACTGACCCCACAAACAGAAGGTTTATCACCAGTCATCCGGCCGGAGACAGTTCTGAAAAAATTGCCCGTCAATTGGATATTAGCGGATATGTAACAACCATTAGTACCGCTTGTTCCTCAGCAGCTAATGCCATTATGCTGGGGGCTCGTTTGATAAATTCCGGGCGATTGGACAGGGTAGTGGCAGGTGGTTCGGATTGTTTGTCTAAGTTTACCATAAACGGTTTTAAAACCTTAATGATTTTATCAGAAGAATATTGTAAGCCTTTTGATGAAGAGCGAAGCGGGCTTAATTTAGGTGAGGCAGCAGCCTATTTGGTATTGGAGTCAGAAAAAATTGTAAAAAGCCAAAAGAAGAAAGTTTTGGCCTATGTGTCCGGTTATGGCAATGCCAACGATGCTTATCACCAGACGGCTTCTTCCGAAGAGGGCATAGGAGCTACATTGGCCATGCAGAAAGCTTTGCAAATTTCCGGATTATCACCAAAAAATATCGATTATATCAATGCTCACGGTACAGCTACCCCAAATAATGATTTATCCGAAAGCAAAGCTATCCATAATGTTTTTGGTAAAAATATCCCGCCGGTAAGTTCTACTAAAGCGTTTACCGGGCATACTCTATCTGCCGCAGGAGGTATAGAAGCAGTATATTCCGTTTTGTCTTTGCAACATCAGGAAATTTTCCCCAATTTAAATTTTAAAAAAGTAATTGAAGAAACAGGAATAGTTCCGGTAACGGCAATTACCAAGAAAAACATGAACCACATATTGTCTAATTCTTTTGGTTTTGGTGGAAATTGTACGGCACTTATTTTTTCAAAAAATTAGGCTATGAAAGTATTTATAAACGGTATAAGTAGTATATCTGCACAAAAAAGTGTACAAGATAATGGCATTTTTTCGGACACCATCTCTTATTCAGAAAACATATTACCCACCGTAAATCCGGTATATAAAGATTATATTTCACCCGGAGCAGCCCGTAGAATGGCCAAAGGGGTTAAAATGGGGACTGTGGTATCCAAAATAGCCTTACAAGAAGCCAAAATTTCTAATCCGGATGCCATTATAACCGGTACCGGAATGGGGTGTACTCAAGACTCAGAAAAATTTGTACGTGCTATTATAGACAATAATGAGCAATTTTTAACGCCAACTTCTTTTATCCAATCCACTCACAATACGGTTGGGGCACAAATTGCATTGGGTTTGCAATGCAACAATTATAATTTTACCTATGTAAACGATGCCGTATCTTTTGAATCCTGCCTGATAGATGCACAAATGATGCTTTCGGAAGGAGCTGAAAATGTGTTGGTTGGTGGTGTTGATGAACATGGCCAGCACACTAATGAACTTCACAAAATCATTGGCCATATCAAATCAGAAACAATAAAAAATTTGAATTTATTTGATACCAAAACAACCGGTACCATCTTTGGTGAAGGAGCTAATTTTTTTGTACTAAGTAGAAATAAATCCGCTGATTCTTATGCTACACTAATTGATACCGATATTTATAATCGATTGGAAAGAAGTGGCTTAGAGATGGCTGTTCAACAATTTATGAGAAAAAACGGGCTTACGCCTGATGATATAGATATTGTGATATTGGGAAACAATGGCGATGTTGAATTTGACCAAAATTATCAGCCCCTCACAAATGAATTGTTTAAAAATACACAGCAAGTAGTGTACAAACATTTGTGTGGCGAGTACAACACAGCATCTGCATATGGATTTTATTTGGCTGTAAATATTCTAAAAAGGCAAGAAATTCCTAAAGTTTGCCGGTTTAATACAATTGATAGCAATAAATATCAAAATGTTTTACTTTATAACCAATACCGGGGCAAAAATCACAGTTTAGTACTGTTGCAACATGCTAATTTTTAAGAGGGTAAATAGCGTTTTTCTTATTGTTGCGGTTATGGCTATTGCCATGATAATTTTTTCAAATTTTCCTGTATGGCCTTTGCTGGTAATAATTGTATTGTGGTTCATTCTTACGGCTTTAGGCTCTTTTAACATTCAATGGAATTATTTTTTGCCGGCATTGCATTACAATGCTAAGGTAACCGAAAAGTGTATTGCTGTTACCTTTGATGATGGTCCGAACCCGAAAATAACACCAAAAGTTTTGAATGTTTTGGATAAATTTAATGCCCGGGCTTCTTTCTTTTGTATTGGAAAGCAAATAAAAAAATATCCTGATTTAGCAAAAAAAATTATTACCAGTGGACATACCATAGGGCAGCATTCATTTAGTCATGCCAACAGTTTTGGTTTTTTTTCAATAAACAAAGTGTTAGATGAAATAAATGATACTAATCAATTAACAGTAAGGTTATTAAATAAAAAATTAAAGTTGTTTAGGCCGCCGTTTGGCGTAACCAATCCGGCTATAGCCAAAGCCACAAAACTATCCGGTTTAACTGTAATAGGCTGGAATAGGAGATCCTACGATACAGTTACAAAAAGTACGGAGAAGATTTTTAAAAGAATAACCCATAATTTACAGGCCGGAGATATCATTTTGTTACATGATACCAATGCCCGCTGTCCTAAGGTTTTGGAACAGTTATTGCAATTTCTTTATAAAAATGATTTTAAACTGGTTACTGTTGACCAATTGTTAAAAATAGAGCCTTATGAATAGATTATTTACGGTTGTTTGTTTCTTATGTTATGGATTGGGCGTTTTTGCACAGCAATCCCTTTCTGATGACGAAAAGTTAGTCTTTAAGCAAAAAGTTAGAGAAAAAGCCAAAACCACCAAAACCATAAAAAGTGATTTTACGCAAAAAAAACACCTCTCGTTTTTAAAAAATGACATTGTTTCTTCGGGAACTTTCTACTTTAAACAGCCCAACGTTGTAAAATGGTATTATATGAAACCTTTTGATTACAGTATTGTTTTTAAAAACAATAAAATGTTAATCAATGACAACGGCAAAAAAACTACGGTAAATACTGGTAACAATAAGTTGTTTAAAAACCTAAACCATTTAATAACCAATACCGCTACCGGTGAACTATTTGATGAAGAGAATTTTCATATCAGCTTTATAAAAAATGACAAACAATTTATAGTTACTCTCCGGCCCAAAGACGTAGAATTAAAAAAATATATAGCACAGTTTGAGCTATATTTCGGGATAAAAAATTATGTAGTAGAACAGGTAAAAATGATAGAACCGGCCAATGATTTTACGCTGATTACTTTTAAAAACAGGCAGGAAAATACCCCTTTAAAAGATGAAGTTTTTACGAACTAACATGCTTGTAATGTTTCTTTTATCAGCTTGTACGGTAAGTACCGTTAAACATTTAAAAGAAACCTCAACCGATATTACATCTTTTAAAAACCCTTATTTTGCAGATGCCGAAAAGGACTATGTTTATAAAACAAACATAACGGCCTATAGCCATCAGTTTGGTGGATTGATGATTATAAAAAAAATGGCCAACAGACATCATCGCATTGTTTTTACTACAGAAATGGGCAATAAAATGTTTGATGCTGAATTGAATAATGGCAATTTTAAGATTAATTTTATAGTGGAACAATTGGATAGAAAGGCTTTAATCCATACCCTTGAAAAAGATTTTAGCATCTTGTTGCAAGATAATGTTGATGTGGTGCAATCTTTCGAAAATGAGTATTTTAGAGTGTATAAAAGCTCGTTGGACAAACGTTTTAACTATTATTTTACAAACAAAACCAACCGACAATTGGAAAAAATAATAAACACTACAAAAACTAAAGAAAAAGTGGAAATTAGTTTCAAAAGTAAAGACGGTTTAACAGCTGATTTTGTTTTGATTGAACATAAAGATATAAAGTTAAAAGTACAATTGGTTGCTATTTAATCCGCATAACAATGTGGGTTAAATGTTGTCTAAATCCCGAAAGAATTAAAAATCCTTTGGGGGGGTAATTGAACCGGAATACATCTAATACCAAGTCTAAATATTAAAAAAATAACCCTATTTTTACCAAAAGTTAAAATCTAAGAAAATTGAATGTACTTATCCCTAATTTATACGAAACAAACAGCTTTAAAGAGATTGATAATAAGATAGTTGCAACTATTAGTATAAATAAAAATCACGATATTTTCTCTGGCCACTTTCCGGGAAATCCGGTAATGCCCGGGGTGTGTATGATTCAAATCATTAAAGAACTTACTGAAAAAGCATTGGGAGAGGAGTTATTTATGACGGCATCGAGTAACATAAAGTTTATGGCACTGATTAACCCGAAAGAAAATCCGGTACTACAAATTGAAATTGATTATGAGAAAAAATCGGACAGCTATAAAATAAAATCAACAACTACTATGGAGAAAACGGTAGCTCTAAAATTTACCGGTAACTACAAAATATCTAAAAAATGATAAAGTCAAGGTTCTTTTTATTCTTGGTAGCAGCACTTTTTTTTGCTCCTTTAGGTCATGGGAATACCTTGGTAATTTTACCCAAAAAACCATCGGTTGAGGTGATTAGAAATTTATATATAAAAGCTTCGGAGTCTGAAGAAAACACCGAAAAACTTTACAATATTTTAAAAGATGTGGATTGTGAAAATAATCCTACGCTCGCCGGCTATAAAGCAGCTTCCATGACATTGAAAGCGAAATATGCCGAAAAAATAATAAACAAAAAAAAATATTTTAAAGAAGGAGCGGTTTTGTTAGAATCACTTATCTCGGAAAATCCCAATAATATAGAACTTAGATTGATACGGCTGAGCATTCAGGAAAGTGTGCCTAAATTGCTTAAATATCATAAAAATATTAAAGAAGATGCCCAGTTTATCGTCAAGCAATTGGCACATGTAAAAGACAAGGATAAAAAAGAGTATATAAAAGCCTATGCTATAAAGTCCTATGCTTTTACAAGCGAAGAAAAAACCGTACTTTCGAAGCTATAATTCTTTTACCTGTTTTGTGAATCAAGATCGAACTATTTCTACATCTTTTCTGTTTCAAACTGAAAATTGTTGTGTGATTATACCTACTTATAACAATGAGAAGACGCTAAAGTCTGTTATTGAAGGTGTAATGTATTATGCAGATAACATAATTGTGGTAAATGATGGTTCTACGGATAATACCAAATCTATTTTATCTGATTTTGAGCAAATTAAAACCATTCATTTAAATAAAAACTCTGGAAAAGGCAAGGCTTTGTTTGCCGGTTTTAAAAAGGCTGTTGAAATGGGATATACTCATGCTATTACCCTTGATTCGGACGGGCAGCATTTCCCTGATGATTTGCCGCTTTTTATTGAAGAATTACATCAAAGTAAAGACAAAAATATCCTGTTGGTAGGAAGCAGAAACCTACAAGCTGATGGTATGCCGCGTAAAAATTCTTTTGCCAATAAGTTTTCCAATTTCTGGTTTTGGGCTATCACCGGAAAGGAGTTGTCCGATACCCAGTCAGGATTTCGGTTGTATCCTCTTGAGATTATTGAGAAAATAAAGTTTTACGGTTCTAAATTTGAATTTGAGTTAGAGGCCTTGGTAAAAACAGCCTGGGGAGGGCATACCGTTAAAAATGTTCCCATAAAGGTATTTTACCACCCTACTGAGAGGGTATCGCATTACAGGCCGTTTAAAGATTTTGTGCGAATAACTGCCATGAATACCTATCTGTTTACTGTTGCAGTGGTTTATATAAAACCCAAAGCCTTTTATAAACAGTACAAAAAAAAAGGCTTAAAACGCTTTTTTCTGGAAGACTTTTTGGGTAGTAAAGACAGTAGTCTCAAAAAATCCCTGTCTGTAGCTTTGGGAACTTTTATAGGAATGTCGCCTTTGTGGGGTTTTCACACCATTTTAGCTATTGTGTTGGCAGCTGTATTCCGGCTGAATAAAGTAATCAGTTTTGTGTTTTCCAACGTTAGTTTACCTGTTTTTATACCGTTTATTATTTATGGTAGCTTAAAAATGGGCGGTTGGGTACTAAACAAAAAATTTGTACTGTCTTGGGAACATTTTGACAAAAATTTTGACCTTAAATTGCATTTGGTACAATATATAGTAGGCAGTTTTGTGTTGGCAACCATTGTGGCAGTTTGTTTTGGAGTGCTGAGTTTGTTATTTTTAGGGATAACTAAAAAGATAAAATTGCGGTGGTAAATGGATAATTATTTCATTAAATTATACAATTATATCAGTAAGCATAAAGTGCTGTCTTTCATCTTATTGTTTTTATATTTATTATTGACAATTTGGATGGCTTCAAAGCTCCGGTTTAAGGAAGACATCACCCAATTAATTCCTCATTCCAAGCAATCTGATATTACCAAAAAAGTACTGGAAAATGTTTCTTTTTCAGATAAAATAATTATTCATATACAGCAAAAAGATGGTGGTACACTTTCTGATTTAACTAATGCAGCAAGTGCCTATGTGGATAGTTTACATACGCACAGTAAACCGTATATCAAAGAAATTCAAGGTATTTTTACCGAGGCAGATATGGGCAACACTTTAGACGTGGTTTATGAGCATCTGCCGCTTTTTTTAACGGATAAAGACTATGAAAAAATAACAGGTAAATTAAGTCCGGATAGCCTTGCTAATCAGCTTATAGTCAATTATAAATCATTAATTTCTCCAAGTGGTATAATTACCAGAAATCAAATTTTAAAAGATCCTTTGGGGCTTACTTTTCTGGGAGTGGAAAAACTCAATCGGTTAAAAGCAAATGACAGTTTTAATATTACCGATAATTTTTTGGTAAGCAAGGATAACAAACATCTTCTACTGTTTGTCATTCCAAAATATCCTTCCAATGAAACCGCAAGAAATACGGTATTTGTGAATCAATTAAAAAAAATTTCCACAGCTGTACAAAACCGGTTTGAGGATAGAGTTTCAGTTTCTTTATATGGTACTACGGTGGTGGCTGTAGCCAATGCCAAAAGGATAAAAACAGATATTCAGCTTACAGTAAGCATTGCCCTGTCTGTTCTTTTTGTACTGCTTATTTACTTCTACCGGAAATTATTATTGCCACTTATTTTGTTTTTACCCACCATTTTTGGCGGTTTAACGGCGGTGAGCTTTTTATATCTTGTAAAAGGCGAAATTTCTGCAATTTCATTGGGTATAGGGGCGGTTTTATTGGGTATAACCCTAGATTATGCCTTACATATTTTAACACATTACAGAAATAATCCATCGGCAACAGCTTTGTACCGTGGTGTGTCTAAACCCATTATTATGAGCAGCCTCACTACGGCGGTGGCCTTTCTCTGTTTGTTGTTTTTGCAATCAGATGCTTTGGCGGATTTGGGAATTTTTGCGGCTATAAGTGTATTGGCATCGGCGTTTTTTGCTTTGGTGTTAGTACCGCATTTATATAGGGTAAAAACGGTGTCAAAGCCATTTTCCGGTACCTTTATTGATAAAATTGCGGCTTATCCTTATCATAGAAATGTGGGGCTTGTGGGCATATTACTCTTCCTGATGCTAGGTAGCCTTTTTACCTACAATACGGTGCAATTTAACAATAATTTGGCTGCTTTAAATTATCAGTCACCGCAGCTATTAAAAACCGAAAAAGCACTCAATCAGTTGCTCAATACTCAGGATAAATCAATTTATGTTATTGCATATGCTAATGAAAAAGATTCTGCGTTAGCTGCCAATCTTAAGGTCTTTGAGTTTTTGGAAAATGCAAAAACCAATCACGGTATTAAGAATTTTAATGCTGTTGGCAATCTGTTATTGCCCAAAGCAGCACAACAAGAAAGAATTGACAAATGGAAAGCATTCTGGACACCGGAAAAACAAGCGGTAATTAAATCGGTATATGAAACAGAAGGAGCAGCATTAGGCTTTAAAGCCGAAACATTTGACCGTTTTTACACTTTTTTAAATAAAGATTTTGAACAAATAGACCCGGAATTTTTTACCCAAAAAACCAACTTGCCCGTTTCAGAGTTTTATAGTACTGATGAAGACGGGTTTACCACAGTGTTGTCTTTAATTAAATTAGATGATGCGGCTTCTGAAGATTTGGTACAAACCCTTAATAAGTTCCCCAAAACCCTTATAATAGACCGCCAGTCTATGAACGAAACATTTTTAGGCAACCTTAAAGAACGATTTAGTAGCTTGATAGGTTATTCGGTTTTGGCAGTTATTATAATGTTATTGTTGTTTTTTAGAAATGTTGAACTCACCCTAAATACCATTTTTCCTATTGGTATAACCTGGTTAATAACCTTGGGCCTTATGGGACTGTTTCAGTTCCATTTTAATATATTTAATATTATTATTACCACTTTTATTTTTGGTTTGGGGATAGATTACAGTATCTTTATGACCCAAGGCTTAAGAACAGCTTACACTACCGGAAAAAACTGTATGCCTACCTATAAAACGGCTATTTTGCTGTCTGTTATTACCACTTTATTATCTATGGGAGCCTTGATATTCGCAAAACATCCGGCTCTGCATTCTATAGCTCTTATTTCGTTAATTGGTATTCTTACTGCACTTTTTGTAGCCTATACCATCCAGCCGGTATTGTTTAACTTTACCATAAACTGGCGAAACAGCAAAGGCTTGGCTCCTTTACGATTGCGAACATTTTTGCATGCTATGGTGCTTTTTGTCTTTTATGGACTGGGCGGAATGTTACTCTCTGTGTTGAGTTTTATCATTATACCCTTGCTGCCTATATCAAAAAAGAAAAAGATGAAATGGTTACACGAGACCATGGCAAAGTTAGTAACGGCAGTGTTATACGGCAATCCGTTTGTAAAGAAAAAAGTAATTAATACGGTAGGTGAAGATTTTAAAAAACCGGCGGTAATTATTGCCAACCACGCTTCCTTTTTAGATACCTTAACTATTGGTATGGTAACACCAAATGTAATTTATTTGGTCAACGATTGGGTGTATAAATCGCCTGTTTTTGGTTTGTTGGCAAGAGTAACGGGTTTTTATCCGGTTTCCAGCGGATTAGAAGGTGGAATGAGCCATTTGCAAAAAAAGATTAAACAAGGATATTGCCTCGTTGTTTTTCCAGAGGCCAGCCGGTCTTATACCAATAAAACTGGAAGGTTTCATAAGGGGGCATTTCATATTGCAAAAGAATTAAAATTGGATATTTTGCCACTTTATTTACATGGTAATGCCGAAGTACTGCCCAAAAGGGATTTTATTATTTATGACGGCAGCCTTACGGTTACTGTGGGAAAGAGAATAGCATATAATGATGATAATTTCGGAAAAACGGCCAGAGAACGCACCAAAAGAATCAGTGCATTTTTTAAAGCCGAATATAAAAAAATTAGGAAGACACTGGAAGGGCCTGATTATTTTAGAGAGACTTTATTGAACAATTACCGATACAAAACAGATAAATTGTTAGAGCGGTCAAAAGCGGATTTTAAACAAAACAAGCAGGCATACTATCAATTGATGCGGCAAATTCCTTATAAAACAAAAATTTTACATATTGCTGACAATTTTGGGCAAATAGATATTCTATTGGTTAGTGATTCGGTCAGCCGAAAAATCACATCTGTTATTACGGATGATGAAAAAAGAAAAATTGCAGAAAATTGTTATACCGCTAAACATAGAGGTGTTACCTATGCTGATAATACTGAGGGTTTAATCTTTACTGATTTTAAAATACTACTCATAAGTAGTCCAAATTATTTTAAAGATAAGGAAGTAGATTTCTCAAATTTTTTGCATATTGGCGAAGTAATTATTTTTAAAAAAGCCATTTCCGAAAGTAAATTTATTAAAAATGACTATGAAAAAATTGTGGAAAACAACCTGATAACAGTTTTAAAGAAAAAATAATGCAAAAAAAATACGATGTAGTCATTGTTGGTAGTGGTTTGGGCGGTTTGGTTTCGGCAAATATTTTGGCGAGAAACGGCTACAAAGTATGCGTTTTGGAAAAAAATATCCAATACGGTGGCAATTTACAAATATTTTCAAGAGACAAAAGCATTTTTGATACCGGAGTACATTATATAGGCGGTTTGGCTCGCGGCCAGAATTTATACCAGTATTTTAAATATCTGGGTATAATGGATGAGTTGAAACTGGAACGTTTAAACCAGGATAAGTATGACGTTATTACTTTTGACAATGACCCTGTAGAATACCCACATGCACAGGGATATGAAAATTTCACAAACCAATTGTTAAAGATATTCCCTGAAGAATCCGAAGCCATCAAGACCTATTGCATTAAATTAAAAGAGACCTGTAACAGTTTCCCGCTATATAATAGAAGCTGGGGTACGGCCTATTATGATAATACGGAATTACTGACCTTAAAACTGGTAGATTTTCTGGACAGCATTACTGACAATGAAAAACTAAAGGCAGTACTGGCAGGCTCCAATTTTCTGTATGCCGGTACTTTAGAGTCTCCCTTTTATGTACACGCTTTATCTGTAAATTCCTATGTGCAAAGTGCGTATAGGTGTGTAAACGGCGGCGGCCAAATAGCTAGATTATTGGTTAAAAGGTTATTGGAACATGGTGGGGAGATTTACAAAAGAAGTGAGGTAACGGAATTTATTTTTGAAAAGGAAGAATTGGTAGGTGTACGCCTTAAAAATGGCAAGCCAGTATTTGGAAAAAAAATTATCTCTAATATAGAACCTAAACTTACCATAAAATTATTGGGTGAAAAGCATTTGAGGAAATCTTTTATAAACAGAATAAACAAGGTAAAAAGTGTTATTTCTGTGTTTAGTGTTTATATTGTTTTTACCCCTTGTAGTTTTGAATATTTTGATTATAATTATTACCATTTTAAAACCCCAGATAAAGTATTTACCGCCCAAAATTACACACCTGAAACCTGGCCAGAAGGCTATATGGTTTCATTAAACAGAGACCCCAAAAACCCTAAATATGCTCAAAACCTTACCGCAATTACATATATGCATTTTGATGAGGTAAAACAGTGGGAAGATACTTTTAATACTATTGCAGATGAAAATTGTAGGGGAGTGGAATACGAAAATTTTAAAGCGGACAGAGCCGCTGTGCTACTGGCAGAGTTAGAAAAAAAATTCCCCGGAATTAATAAATCTATTCATGCAGTTTATACTTCCACACCATTGTCTTACCGAGACTATATTGGTGTAAATAAAGGTTCTATTTATGGTTATGTAAAGGATGCTGAGAGTCCGATGAAGTCTTTTTTATCACCGCGTACCAAACTCAAAAATTTATTTTTTACGGGCCAAAACATTAACATGCACGGCATTTTGGGAGTAACCATAAGTGCCGTGGTTACTTGTGCGGAAATTTTGGATAAAGAATATATCTCTGAAACGATTTTAAATGACACCTTTTCGGAAAATAGTTAGCTTTAAAAGCATTTTTTTTAAAGTTTGTACTGCTCTAGCTTTACTATGGCTAATGGCTTCCTGCGGTGTAAAAAAATCGCTTTACCATCTGCCGAATTTAGATGGTTATAGTATAAGTAAATCAGATAGAACCGCTTTTTCGGATACCGTTATTAAGAACGGAGTAAATACTTTGCGTAAGAATAAATTTGGATTATGGGAAATGTACCTTAGCGGAAATGCCTTAGAACGCGGTTTGGCACATGGCATTATGGCCAAAGATCTGGTACAGCAACAAGAAGCTATTTTTTTTAATAAAGTGGAAGAGTTTGTACCTTCCCAATTTAAACAATATTTATTGAGAAAATTTTTAGCTTGGTATAATCGAAAGTTATATTTACACATTTCCAATGAGTATCAAGCTGAGATTTACGGTATTAGCCGTTATGCCAATGGTAGTTACGATTATTTAGCTACTCCATTTTTACGTAGTTTATACTTACATGCAGCACATGACATTGGCCATGCCTTGCAAGATTTAGCTTTAGTAGGTTGCTCTTCCTTTGCCGTTTGGGGTGATAAAACAACGGATGGCACTTTACTGGTAGCCAGAAACTTTGATTTCTATGCCGGAGATGATTTTGCAAAAACCAAAGTTGTACAGTTTGTACAACCGGACAAAGGGTATGCCTTTGCTTCGGTATCTTGGCCAGGAATGATAGGCGTTGTCTCCGGAATGAACATAAAAGGTTTAACGGCAACCATAAATGCCGGAAAATCTGATTTGCCGCTTCAGGCAAAAACACCTATTTCTTTGGTAACAAGAGAGATAATACAATATGCGAGTAACATAGAGCAGGCTATTGCCATAGCTAAGAATCGGGAAGTATTTGTTTCTGACGCTATTCTGGTGAGTAGTGCTATAGACAAAAAAGCAGTGATTATCGAAGTTTCTCCGGATAATTTTGGAGTTTACGAAATGCCCAACAGTAGTGAGTTGATTTGCTCTAATCATTTTCAAAGTAAGGCTTATAAAGAAGATAAAAACAACAATAGGCATAAAGCGGAAAGCCATTCTGTTTACAGATATAAGCGAATGGAAGAACTGTTGGTAGAAAAAAATAAAATTAACCCCAAGAAAGCGGCTGAAATCTTACGGGATAGGGAAGGCCTCCAAGGTGAAAATATAGGCTATGGCAATGAAAAGGCGTTAAATCAGTTATTGGCACATCACGGCGTTATTTTTAAACCGGAAAAATTACAGCTTTGGGTCTCTGCACCGCCTTATCAGTTGGGGCCTTTTGTGGGATATGATTTACATGAAGTTTTTGATTCATTGGCCAAAAATAATAAAGTAATGCCTTTGTATAATAAAGCCATAACCATTACCGGCGATTCTTTTATAGACAGTGAAGCGTTTAAAAACTATGAAGAATACAGAATTTTGAGCAGGCAGTTGAAATCAATTATTAGGGAAGATAAGAAGGTGGATATAGGTCTTTTGGAAAAACTTATAAAACTAAATGCCAACTATTGGGAGGCTCATTATCTGGCAGGATTATACAATTACAAAAAAGGCTACTATGCTGCTGCCATTCCACATTTAGAAACTTCTTTAAAAAAAGAAATTACTACAATTCCGGAAAGGAAAAATGTAGAACACTATTTAAAAAAGGCAAAGCGAAAAACAGGGAGATAGTCTTAAAACTAAGTATTGTTTTTCGGATGCTTATCATAACTAAGGCTATTTCTAATATATAATGTTATATATAATTGGGTAAATTTTCACTTCTACTGCTTTAAAAATCCCCTCTCTTTTTAAGGCTTACACAGTTTGTAAGATACTACCAAAATTTACTTGTCATTAATCTTTACTTTTAATCCAATAGACTTCATCGTTTATATGAATATATGTTTTACCGTGTTCTTCCGGAAAGTGAAACAGTTCCCGGTGTACCCAACCGTTATCATGATGAAATTCGATGGTGTATCCGTCTATGTAATAGGTACCCGTGTTTTTGCTTCCATCATTTCGTTTAGAAGATACACCTCCACCTACATTATCACCACTTACCACTGTAGTTCCTTCTGAGCCTTTTTTATCACTCTTGCTTACAGTTCCCGTATAAGGACCTGTACCGCCCATATCACCTCCACGCATTGTAAAACTGGAAATTTCAAATCTACCATTAGGCATAAACTTGTAATACCCCTTATGGGAAGTTGAGGTACCAAAAAAGTGATTTCCAGAAAATGTCCAATAGGTATTGTTTAAACGCAACCCTTTTTTGCCGGG
>PDWJ01001972.1_pt1 | contig 23179 bp, 17 predicted proteins | sample 1430881 | NCBI WGS metagenome assembly PDWJ01 (sample SAMN01162460, study PRJNA174530) | Oral metagenome, whole genome shotgun sequencing project. | biome: Marine environment; feature: Marine mammal; material: Swab sample of the gingival sulcus; isolation source: swab sample of gingival sulcus... | reverse complement strand
TGAAGAAATTAGAGGATTTTGTTTATCAATTCCTTCTGTCAATTTACTTGCCAGGGATATCCCTTAGAAGAGCGTTATGATTTTCTGAGGAAACTCTATGTAAGCTGAATTCTAACAAGCCGCTTCAAGGGACGGCGTGAAGCGTGCGGTTTTTGAATTTTTATTGGTGATTCGACAGTTACTCTTTTAATCCAAGTGTTGGGTTGAAATTACGCCGCCCCTGAGTTCACCGATATCCTGAGAATAAAGTTTTGAGCAGTAAAAATATTATTTTTAAAATCTGTTATTGGGGTTTGAATATATTTATCCCGGAGGGGTACGGGTCAGTTGAATCGATAATAAGAGTGCATTCACCAGTTATATGAGCATATGCACTTATTTTTGGTAAGATTTGCTTATCTATTTTGAGAAGTTCACATTCGAAGATACTGCCAATAATACTCTCTTGTCTCCAAGTTTTACCTATTGGCAGCATTCCTCTTTCATAAAGACAGATCATTTTTGCACTCGTGCCAGTTCCACAAGGTGACCTGTCGCAAGTATTTCCTGGACACAATACAAAATTTTTACTATCTGCTTTTTGTGAACTAGGTGGTCCAAACAGCTCAATATGATCTATGACTGCCCCGTTTTTGCCAGTGATACCATGTTGAAAAAGGTATTCTCTGATTTTCACAGCACATTTTGTCAGGAGATTGATATTACGTATATTTATATCAAGATTTTGATCTTCAGTGAGGAAAAACCAATTTCCTCCCCATGCCACGTCTCCAGTCATCCGACCATATTTTTCAATTTCTATCTCAACATTTTCATTGAACCTGTAACTTGGTACGTTGATAATTGAAACCTTTCCATCGGTATGCAGGTTAGCTCTAACCAACCCCACAGGGGTCTCTATGAGATGTAAACCTGGTTTTATACTCCCCATGTAATGTAGTGTCTTAACAACACCAATTGTTCCATGGCCACACATACCAAGATATCCAATATTGTTAAAAAATATAACACCAGTAGTATACTCTTGATTACTTGGTTCACATAACAGAGCCCCAACGATAATTTCTGAACCTCTAGGTTCATTAACAATTGCTGATCGAAATGTATCATGCTTTAGTTTAAAGACTTGTACGCGTTCTTGCATTGACCCTTTTCCAAGGTTAGGGCCACCAGAGATAATGACCCTTGTGGGTTCACCACACGTATGAGAATCAATAACCTTAATTTTTTTTAAAGACCCATCCATCTTTTTCATTTGTCATGAAAATTCTATTTACCTAACTAACCCTATACTTTTTTATTCATTATTCGAGTAATCTTTCATCACAATATCGTCTAAAAGAGTACGTAGAAAAGCTTCTTTTACAATTCCCAAATGTTCCCTCATTACTCGTTCAGCCTTGAATGCATCGCCATCGACAATATATTTCACGACACCCTTTGCTGTGATAATTGCCTTTCTGAGGTTTCCAGTAGATGATGTTTTCAAAATCACAGGCATTTTATTATTAACTTTGAAGTGAATATATCTAAGGAGATCACCAAGATCTGGATTTTTTGCAGCTTTTGCTATTTCCATATGAAAATTCATATCTTCCTTAAGGTACAAATGTACTTTGTGGTAGCTTCTTTCTAATTTTTCACAAGCTTTCGTAAGTATCTCGATTTGTTCCTCACTTATCACTTGTGCAGCCTTTTTAACAGCATAACATTCAAGTAATTCTCGTATTTCCATTAGATTATATATTGATGCATTGGCAAATAGACTGTTAGCAACAGGTTGTTCAATTACTCCATCGTCAATTCTTTCCGTAACAAAAGTACCTTTTCCTTGAATTGAGTCAATATAACCCATAACAACTAAGGCATTTATGGCCTCTCTTATAGAGCTTCTTCCTACTCCATACATTTTTGCCATTTTTTGGTGATTTGACAATTTTTCTCCGGGCGATAAAATGCCACATTCTATTTCATGCAAAATCTGTTTTACAACTCTTTCTGGTGCAGATTCTGGTTTAATTCTCATAAATCATACTTTAGAAATTCTTAGTGTCCTAAAATAATACGCGGGATAAATATTGTTATAAATGGTACGTAGGTAATCAGAAAAAGGACAAATAAATTCATTACAATGAATGGAAAAATCGCTAGGCATACTTTTTCGTAAGACTCTCCTGAGATAACAGATGCAGCAAAAAGACAGCAGCCAACAGGAGGAGTAGCCAGTCCAGTAATCAGGTTCACACATGTCATCGCTCCTGCTTGTAAAGGATCAAGACCGATTTGAGCATATAGTGGTAATAATATAGGAGCAATAAGTATTACTGCTGGGGCATAGTCCATAAACATTCCAAGCAAAAGTAATGCGATGTTAATCAATAAAAGTATTTGCCAAGGAGAAGAAGTGTTTTCTATCAAAAGATCAGCTAATTTCATAGGAATCTGCTCCATAGCGAGTACCCAACCAAAAAGTGCTGCAGCCGCAACGATGATCATTATGGCACCACTTTCGATAGCACTTTCCCTCATGGAAATCAAAATGCTAGAAATATTAAGGTTCTTATGGATAGCAACTCCTACAAACAACGAATAGAAAACAGCAATAGCAGCAACCTCTGTTGGGGTACAAAAGCCTGAGGAGATGCCCCCAATGATTATTACAGGAAGCATGAGGGCCCAACTTGCCTCTTTTGTAATAGCTATCAATTCTTTGGTTTTCAGCTTATTTTCCCGTTTTGGAAAATTATGTTTCTTTGCATAATAAACCACAACAAACATTTGAAATACGCCAACAAGAATGCCAGGAATTATTCCAGCAAGAAAGAGGTCTCCAATAGACACATTGCTGACAGCACCATAGAGGATAAAAGCAATACTGGGAGGGATTATTGGTCCCATAGTCGAGGAAGCTGCAGTAACAGCAGCGCTAAAAGCTTTGGGGTAACCTTTTTTGTGCATTGATGGAATCAAAACAGACCCAACAGCTGATGTATCAGAAATTGCTGCCCCGGTGCACCCACCGAAAAACATACTAACTACAATATTTACATGTGCGAGGCCTCCACGTAAACGGCCAACGAGCATGTCAGCAAAATTTATAAGAGAGCCAGTAGTTCCTGTAATATTCATGAGCTTACCAGCCAAAATAAAAAGAGGAACCGATAGAAATATAAAAGCATCTGTCGACCTGAACAATTTGATAGGTATAAGCAAGAAGGAAAGATCTGGGTTTAAAAACAAGTAGGTAAAAGAGGATGCCAATAATGATAAAACAATGGGAACACCAAGAATCATGAAGAAAAAAAACGAAATGATCATTATTATGGCATATCCCATTTTAGGCTCCTGTGTGTTCTCTGTTTAGCCAGATATACATCAGCTTTTCAATTGAGAAAATTAGCATTAATATTCCTAATAACGGTATAGACATATACATCCAACCCATTGAAAGGAATTGCATATATGCAGCATGAACGTCCCAAACTGATACGACTTGCTTGCTGCCGGTAATAATCAGCACAAATGAGAGAATGATAATTATCATATATGCAAATAGAGCCACTGCTTTTTTCAGTTTCAGTGGTAACTTATCGGTAATCAGGTCAATTTTTGCATGGCTACCATCCCTGAGAGCTACGGCTGTTCCCATAAATGTTAGCCACAAAAAAGAGTATCTTCCCACTTCTGACGACCAAGCCAAGGAGTAGTCAAAAATATATCGAGATATAACATTAGCAAATATTACAGGCGCTAAGATCATCATTGACAGCAGGCATATAAATCTAGCCAGATGCCAAGCACCATTAGACAGATTTTGTATCAATGTTTGCACGTGCCCAATCCTATTATTCGATCGGAGTCAAAAAAAACACTCCGATCGAATAAGAAAAGATTACAAAAGTTCTTCAGGAATCCCCGCTTTAGGTGCAGCTGTTTCAGGATTTACAGCCTGAATTTGATTAAACCACGCTTCCCAGTGTGGATATTTTTTAAACCATTTATCATAGACAGCTTTAGAGGCCTCAATAAATGGTTTCATATCTGGATAAGTAACTCTTTTACCTTGCTTTTTAAGCGCTTCAAGCACTTTTTTATCATTTTTATGGCTCCATTCTATCTGGAATGCCAAGGTTTCCATTGCTGTCGCCTCAATGATTTTCTGCTGTTCAGGAGACATAGAAGCAAACTTTGAAGGTGACATAAGGAGAACAAAACCTGACCAATAATGAAAAGTCATAGCTACAGATTCTTGAGCTTCAAAAAAACCTGTTGTATAACTTAAGTATGGCGCATTATCTTGACCTTCAACAGCTTTCATCTTTAAAGAAGTATAAAGCTCACCCCAATCAATTGGTGTCGGTGCTGAACCAAAAGCATTATACATATCTATAAAAATAGGGTTCATCATACAACGAATCTTGAAACTTTTCATATCTGCAAAACTTTCTATCGGCTTGTTGCTTGTGATACATGTTCCAGTACCATCTTCATTAAGTCCAATAGCTTTAACACCTAATTTATTCTCCAAACCATCTAGTATTTTTCTTATTGGATAACTATGTAGTCCAGCCTTAAGATGTGCTTGGTTTTTAAACAGAAAAGGCAGGTTAATAAACTGAAGATCTTCATAAAAACCAGAAACATTTCCTGTAGATGTAAGGCTAAAATCAACAACACCTTCTCTGAGAAACTCAAGCAATTCTTCCGGACTTGCTGTTAAGGAACCACCTGGAAAAATATCGATAATAATTTCACCATTGGTTCGCTCTTCTACCAATTTTTTAAAAACCTCAACTTGCAGCTGAATAGCACTGCTGGTATTGTTTTCGTGAGCAAATTTTAGTTTCACTGGTTTTGATACTCCTAGATTCACCAAACCGAAGATTGACATCAAAAAAATCGATGCGGTTACAACAGCAATTTTTTCAAGTCTATTCATTGCATGCCTCCTAGGTTCTAAAATTTTTATTACACTCAAAGACATTTGAGTGCCAAACTTACCCTGTAATACCAATTCACAATCACAGCAGCAATCACTGGAACCCTGCAAAGGATAAAACAATTATTTACCGAACGCTTTTCTGGCTCCACAGTAGCATGCGAAAACAACCTGCGTCAAGAAAAATGATATGATGATATGATGTATTTAGATATTATAAACAAAATACATCTGATGTATACATTTATCTATCTGTTATTACATTAGTTTCAAAAATACGAACCATTTTCATTACCGACTACAGTTTCCAAGGCGGATAAATATTACTGGTCAAACGGAAATAGAAAACAGTGAGTTAAGCACTAAGGAAGGTGTCCCAAAAAAACTGGACTATATCTTACACATCAGTCAGACTCAAAAAGCAGGATGATCTGATAATGGGTAAAAAGCGTTAAAAACAGAGTCCCCAATTCAAGGCCAAAGTGAATCTGGCAGCAATTCAAAACGACGAAACGATCTCTCAGATAGCCAGTCAGTTCGGCGTTCATCCGACAATGATTTCCTGCTGGAAACGGCAAATCGCGGAAAGAGAGCCGATATCTATGACAAAACAAGAACTCAAAGCAACAGGCGGAAACCATAGCCAATGAGCTGTTCCGACAGACAGGTCAATAAAGGGTGAAAACGATTTTTTTTAGCACGAAAGCTCGTAAGCTGAGCATAAAACAAGGTCAAACGACGCTTGAGCCATACAATTTGTCGCTAATTAAGGCGCGAGAGTTTCAAAATAAACAAAAAGCGAGTCCAGCGGTTAACGCGGTTGATGGGCATTGAAACGGTATCTCCCAAACCCGGGACGAGTCGGTCCCATTCCGAGCATAAAGTGTATCCCCATCTGCTCAAGGGGCTGACCATTATCCGACCAAATCAGGTCTGGGCAACGGATATCACCTGCATTCCCATGAAATGCGGATACAGGTATCTTGCGGCGGTTATGAACTGGTACAGCCGCAACATCTTGTCTTGGCGGCTCTCCAACCCGATGGATTCAGCGTTTTGTATTGACGCTCTGACGGAAGCGATAAGCCGGGCCTGCAGAGATTTTTAATACTGATCTGTGAGCTCAATTCACCAGTCATGCTTTTACTCGACGGATACTTATTGACTCTGTTATGTATAATCATCCTTCTTCAAACCATATTTTTTCATCTTATCTGACAACGTTTTCCTTGGAATCGCCAAATCCTCCATTACCTTCTTAATAGAACCATCTGCTGAAGCAAGCGCTTGTTCAATCAGGCTCTTTTCGAAAGCATTAACCTGCTGGGCAAGGCTTCTTGCTGCAAAATGTGCTGCTGGAGACATCATTTTTTCCACTGACCACTCATTTTTCGCTCCGAGCAGCACATATCTTTCCGCTACATTCCGTAATTCGCGAACATTTCCGGGCCAGCCGTATGCCATCAGAGCGTTCATCTGACTGCTGTCCGGCAACGGTACTTCCTGCTGATAACGGTGGGCGGCAACCAGGACAAAATGATGGAAGAGAAGCGGTATATCCTCCCTGCGTTCCCTGAGAGGCGGAATAAAAATACGGACTACGTTGAGCCGATAATAGAGATCTTCTCTAAATGCTTTCTGAGCTGCCATCTCCTTCAGATCAGTCTTGGCAGCGGCAACGACCCTTACGTCAAGTGGTATCGGTTTATTGGAACCGGTTCGTTCAACGATCCTTTCCTGCAATATCCTCAAGAGATGCACTTGCAGACGTAAGGACATGGATTCAATCTCGTCAAGAAGCAGGGTCCCTCCATTGGCATGTTCAAATTTGCCGATTCTCTTATCCCGGGCATCGGTAAAAGAACCAGCCTCGTGGCCGAACAATTCGCTTTCGATCAGTGAATCGGAGACAGCACCACAATTCACCGCGACAAAATTATAGCTGCTCCGGCTGCTCTGTTCGTGCAGTGAACGGGCAACCAGCTCTTTTCCGGTTCCGGTCTCCCCGGTAATCAGGACATCAGCACCGGTATCGGCAAGCTGGGCAATGGTTGCCCGCAATTGATCCATCACTGTAGTTTTGCCAATAATACGTGGACCCGGCGTTTTTTCCGCCTTCAGTTCACGTTTCAGGATTCTGTTCTCAAGGGTCAGGGATCTCTTTTCAAGTGCCCTTTCAACCGTTTTGACCAGCCGTTCAGGCGCATACGGTTTTTCAATGAAGTCATACGCCCCTTTTCGCATGGCCTGTACCGCCGTTGAAATATCTCCATGTCCGGTTATCAGAATTACCGGCAGGTCCCGGTCTCTTTTGGAAGCTTCTTCAAGAAATGCAAGCCCGTTCATTTTCGGCATTTTTATGTCACAGACAACAACACCTTTCAGTTCGGTTGTCACCTGGTCCAACGCCCGTTCCGCACTGTCAAAAGAAATAACGTCAATATTGGCAAGCTCGAGCGTCTGAGTGTTGGCCAGTCTGATATGCTTTTCATCATCTATGAACAAAACCGTATTACATTTTTCCATGTGTGTCTTCCATTGCCGGTAAGATAATGGTGAATCGTGCGCCTGCCGCGACCTGTTCCGCATAAATTTCACCGTTCATTTCCCTGATAATCCTTTCCGTTATCGTAAGACCGAGACCAAGACCTTTTCCGGAATGTTTCGTCGTAAAGAACGGTTCAAATATCCGCGGCAAATCATCCGTTTTTATACCATCGCCACTATCGGTTATTTCGATGACCACCTCATGTCCCCTATACAAGGCAGAAACCACGATCTCTCGTCTATCGCGATCTTCAACAGCCTGCAGACCATTTCCGAGAACATTAACCATTACCTGCTGCAACAGGACCTGATTGGCATGAACGGCCAGATGTTTCGGAGTTATACTGATATGGATTTCGGCCTGTATTTTCTTGATGGCAGGGGCAAGAATCTCAAGAGCACCATCCATTACCCCATGCAGCGGGACGGCCTCAAGCTGGCCGCTGGTTTTCCGGGCAAAGACTTTCAACCGGGCACAGATCTGGGCCATTCTATCAGTGAGTTCACTGATCTGGGCCATATTCCACTGGGCATCTTCGTATCGTTTCTTTTCAAGCAATTGCTTTGCATTATCCGCGTAGCTTCTGATCGCTGCTAAAGGCTGATTCAATTCGTGGTTGATGCCCGCTGATAACTGGCCCAGCGTTGCCATCTTGGCAGCGTGCATCAGTTCTGAACGGGTTTTCTTCAATTTTTTTTCCGTTTCCCGCCGCTCCCTGATCTCCTGCAGCAATCTGCGATTACTTTTTGTTAATTTTTTCGTTCGCTCGTCAACCCTGCTTTCAAGCGCTTCATTTGCCTTCTGCAATGCCTTTCTTGCCTGCATCTCAAAACGTTTCAATTCGGTAAGCCGTAATCTGCGCTGATTGAACAGAACCAGCAGAAGATAGCCAAGAAAAACAACAGAGCCGACCAGAATATTGACCCCGATGATTTTTTCACGGATCGGCTGAATATTCGTCAGAATCTGGACATTCCAGCCAGCTTCCTTCATGTATCTGTTCTGCTTGAGAAATGTGGTGATTTCATTATGTTCATCATAGGTATTGATGACCGTACCAAATTTGTAATGGTTTATTTTCTTTATCTTTATCGTTTCGAGATCGGAATCTGGATAGCGGCGGCTGGCTGCCACCATGGCCCTGGTGGCAGGATCAATATCCCCAAAGACCTTGAATCGCCAGTTTTGGTTTGTTGTCAGGAAAACGATGTTTTCCGGGTCCAAAACGACAAAGGTTCCTTCGTGAGGACGCCATTGCCGTTCGACGACATCGATATCTATCTTGATCACGACAGTACCGAGTATTTCCCTTTCTTTCCTTACCGGATAAGCAAAATAATATCCCCGTTTACTCGATGTTGTTCCCAGAGCAAAATAACGCCCCAGACGGCCCTGCATCGCCTCCTGAAAATAGGGACGATAATGGTAATTTCTGCCGACAAAGGGATGTTTTGTTTTCCAGTTACTGGCAGCGATGGTCAAACCTTCCCGATCAGTCAGATAGGTGTCGGAAGCATTACTGATTTCGTTTATGGTTTCAAGATAGGTGTTGAAGGCCTCAATTCGCTCTTTACTCCCCGGATTGTGGAGAAAGTCAACCAGATGTTCATCACGGGAAAGCAGCTCTGGCAGGCTTTCATATTTCTCAAGGACACCCTTGAGGTAGGTTATAAACAGTTCGAGCCGAATCTCCCCTTTGCCGGATAATGCAGCCAGCTCCTTTTTATAGGTATAGGTCGAAACGCCAAAAAGCAAAATTACCAGCATGGCGCAAACAGTAGTCCAGCCACTGACAGAGCGTATTGCAAGAAAACGGGCTGCTCTCATTATCAAATCAACATATCATTTGGGGATATCTGTTTCTTTTTTTCAGACGCAACGCTTATTCCCTTTATTAATTGATTTTGAAAAAAGGTTTTAGATTTATCTTTCTGCAATGGCGGGTAAAACAGGATGCGGCTGTCAGCTATGAATCCTGGTTAACAATAGCTTCACAACTCTGTTTTACAGTTACCCGCTGTCCGGAACGGTCAACGGGTAACCGGCTGTCATTTTGAACATCTATCCTGCATTTATGTGTTGAGTCCAAGTCCTTTTCGTTTGGCCTGTATCCGTTCGGTAAACCTATCAGCTGTTTTCACCGGATCTGATTCTATAAAGAATGAAGCCCCCACAAGATCTTCAAGACCGGAAACAGCTATATTGGTTACCGTTTCGGAACCAAGAATATTTGGCGGATGACCAAGATGGGTATAAATGCCTGATGAAACAGCGTAAAGTCCGATGGTTGCCGCCTTCTCGGAATACCATTCAGGGGCTGAACCGCCAACCGGCAGATCTGAAATATCAACATTCAGCTCCTTGGCCAAAGCGGCACACAAGGCAATGATCCTCGAGTTATCGACACAGGAACCGTAGTGAAGAACAGGAGGAATACCAAGACCGCCGCAAAATTCCTGCAGACCGGGACCGGCCATCTCAATCGATTGAGGGAGCATGACCCCGGCTTTTCCTGCCGCTGTTGTCACACACCCGGTAACCAGCACCAGGATATCACGTTTGATCAATTCCTTGATCAAGGCAACATTGAAAGAATCATGTTTGATTTTGGGATTGTTACAGCCAACAACCCCAACGGCCCCTTGCACCTGTCCTTTGACAATCGCATCTATCAACGGCTTCAGAGAACCACCAAGAGCAGAAATTACCGCTTCATTTGAAAAGCCGGTCATTAACGCTACCGGTTCGGTCGGTATTTCTACCCGGCCGGGGTCTCTTCGAGCATAGCCCTCAACAGCAAGCGAAACAATTTCCCTGGCCTGGGTCTGAGCAGTACGGGGATGAAAATCATAGTGGATCGCTCCCTTGAATCTGGCCTTTTGCGCGGTGTCAATAAATTGCGTATGGTAGCAGCCTGAGATCTGCACCAGGCTTGGCATAATACATTGATAGTCAACAATGAGAGCCTCTACTGCTCCGGTGAGAATAACAAGCTCGGTCATCAGATGATTACCCGCAATGGGAATTCCCTTACGCATCAGCAGTTCGTTCCCGGTACAACAGAGACCGACAACATTTATCCCGGTTGCCCCCAGTTCCTTCGCTCTGGCAATAAATTGCGGATCCCGGGCGGCAGCAAGTATCATTTCCGAGACAACAGGATTATGTCCGTGTACCAGAATATTTACCTTGTCTTCCTTGATTACCCCAAGATTTGTCGTGGACATACTGGGCGTCGGCGTCCCGAAGATAACATCGGAGAGTTCAGTACCAATCATGGAGCCGCCCCAGCCATCGGCAAGAGCCGTACGGGCCGCATGCAGCAGCGTGTTTGGCGCGTCGTTATCAACACCCATATGAGTACGGTGCATCATCTCTGCTATTTCACGGTCGACACCACGGGGCGTCACCTTCAGTTTTTTCCATTTTTCTCTGCGAATCTCCGGCACCCGACACAGCAGTGAGATTTCAGACTTGCGAGAGCCGAAATCTTCAAAGAAACAGTCAACCAGATCCCCGCCAACATCAGAGACAGAGCGATTGGCTGTCTCAATTCCGACCTCCGAGGCAATACGGAGCAGTTTTTTTTCGTCTGTGACCTTATAGTCCTCGGCCTCACCGGCAAAAATGCCCCGCAGCACCTCGATGAGGTCACGGCCATGGTCGGAGTGTGAAGCTGCACCCCCAGTAATAAATCGCCCGAAATTCCGGGCAACAATAACATCGACATCAGCACCGCAAACACCACGCGGCATTTTCGGGGTAATACGACAGGGTCCCATCGTACAATTACGACAGGTTGTGCCCAGTTCACAGAATTTACAATGCGGTGTCTGATTGGCAAGCCGGTCGTGCACCGTTTCGATGCCCTCCTTTTTTGCCTTGTGCAACATCGCTTGCGCGTCTTGCCAAATCGATTGTTCTTCGATTGGTTTCGGTTCTTTCGGCATGATCTCCTCCTTCGCGATTATTAAAGTTTGAGACCTGAAAAAGATCTCCGGTAAAGGAAATTCCTTACCACCTTAAGCACATGTCTCTGGAGATGTGATCCTGCAATCTTTCTGCATCAAGAGTCTGGCAACCCTTTCAAACCAAATCCCGGACTCAAACCGTCACGCCCCCAAAGAGTATCGGTTTCCGGTATTTTTTATATACACACAACGGAGATGTTTAACGCATACAGTACATGGAACCTGCACGACATAATCGTATCATAACTGAAATCTACTAAACTTTTTGCCTGAAGGCGAGTTATTTTCCCTATTCAGCAGGAGGAAACGTATCAGCTTATAATCGGTTGTGCATAACAGGCAGCAGGGGATTTCTGACCGAAACGGCGCATGCCCACCGTTCCGGTACAAGAGGTCTGTAATCATGATTGAAATAGTCAAACTTTTGTTCAGCGTTTTTGACAAGGTTGTTTTTCCAACCTGACGCGGGCCGGTAACCATGATGTTTTTTTTTCAGATGCGTCAGGACAGTTGTGGCAGTAATATCCTGTTGACGACACGACGATATATGAATTCTACAGAAAAGATGTTGCTTTATCGGTACTATACTCATCGTCAGAAAAGAAAAAAGAGGTCACGGAAAGATGATGCGATTTTTACAGCGGCAGACAAACCTGAAGCAAAACGATGATTGGAACTCTTTCTGGAGGGTTATCGAAAAACTGGCTCATATTCTTTTACTTTTGTTGCTTTTTTTCTGATATGGTACATTGTTTCTGTCAGAGGCAGATAATTAACAACTTTAATCAAGGAGCGTGTATGAAAAAAACGACATTAATACCATATCTTTTTCTTGCTGTTTTTCTAACCTTTAGTGCATCCGGATGCAACCAGCCTTCAAGTACCGCTGTGACAGATGTGAAGCCGGCCGCCCAGGTAAAAAAGGAAAAGAATACGTACAAGGGCCCGATTGCCGGACGTTCAAACAAAGCAAAAACGATTTCCATCACCGTCGGAAAAGGCGACAAAGCCAAGACAATGATGGTTAAATTTGATGATAAAACGAAAGGTCTTGAATTTGCAAAAAAAGGAGAGGCGGCAATCATCAAATGGGAACAGCGTGGCTCTGATCAGTTCGCTACGATTATCAAGCCAAAACTGGCAAAACTGCCTCCCGGTGTCACAGAAATCAAGGTTGATGAACTTCACAAGCTGCTCCAGGATCATGTACCACTCACCCTGGCTGACGCCCGTCCTGAGAAGCGATATAATCAGGCACACCTCCCCGGTGCAATCAATATCCCGGTGCCTCTTCTTAAGGAAAAGAAAGCGGAGGTACTGCCTCAGGATAAAGACAAACTGCTTATCTTTTATTGCGGCGGCTATACCTGAGGGATGACCTCAAAAAACGCCGGTCTGGCGAAGAAGCTTGGTTATACCAATGTCCGGGCATTTCTGGGTGGGGAACCTGTATGGGGAGAAAAGAGGTATCCGGTCTTTTCCACGAACCACTATGTAAAAAAGGGAAATATTGTTCTTCTTGACCTGAGAGAGGGGTCGGCCCCGGTTGAGGGAAGGATCCCCCGTTCTGTCCAGATCTCTTATGACGATCTTGATGAACGAATGGACGATATACCCCGTAACGCCCCTGTTGTTCTATACAGTGACAACGCTGAGGACGTTCAGGATGCCTATGAAGACATGAAGGATCGCGGGTTCAAGGTTGTCGCTCTGGTACAAGGCAATTACCAGGGCTGGGTCACCTCAGGGGAAGCCATTGAAAAAGGACCGATTTTCTCAAATGAAATTAAATGGATCCGCAAGCTCGGAAAAGGAGAAGTGTCTGTTGCTGATTTCAGAAAGGCAACTCTCGGTGAAGACAAGGACGCCTTTGTCATTGACGCCAGGACTCCCGATGAAATCAAAAAACTTGGTATTTTCCAAAATACCGTCAATATTCCCCTTGATGAAATTCCGAAGCGTATGAATGAAATACCAATGGACAAAAAAATATATATTCATTGTTCAACGGGAGCACGTGCTGATCTTGCATATCGGGAACTTCTCAAGAATGGCTATAATGTAAAATTTCTGCTGCTCGACATCAGTGATCCGGAATGTGACTGCCCGATCATCATTCCAGAATAGCTTTTTTCTGCGAGGAACAGCGGTAAAAAGGAACAACCGGATAACCGGTTGTTCCTTTTTTTATCAGGCATTTATGGTAACCCTTGACAAGGTAATCATTCCATCATCCTTTACCAATACAATCTTATGAGCACAGAAGAACAAAAGATCATTTATTCAATGATCAACGTAAGCAAGTTTTACGATCATAAACCGGTTTTAAAGGACATATCCCTGTCTTATTTTTACGGTGCCAAAATTGGCGTTATCGGACTGAACGGTTCCGGCAAAAGTACCCTTCTCAGAATTCTGGCCGGTATTGACACAGAGATAGAAGGACGAACATCGATTTCTGCCGGGCTGAGTATCGATTACCTCGAACAGGAACCGCAGCTTGATCCGGAAAGAACGGTCAAGGAAGTTGTTGAGGAAGGTGTTCAGGAAACGATGGATCTGTTGGCTGCATTTAATGACATTAACGAAAAATTTGCTGAACCGATGAGTGATGACGAGATGCAGGCGCTCATTGAAAGACAGGCAAGCGTTCAGGAACAACTTGATACCCTTTCTGCCTGGGATATCGACAGCAGACTCGATATGGCAATGGATGCATTACGTTGTCCACCATCCGATACCAAATGTGGCATCCTTTCCGGAGGAGAAAAACGACGGGTTGCCCTTTGTCGTATTTTACTTAAAAAACCCGATATTCTGCTCCTTGACGAACCAACCAACCATCTTGATGCGGAATCTGTTGCCTGGCTCGAAAGACATCTTCAGGAATATGAGGGTACCATTATCGCTGTGACTCATGACCGTTACTTCCTGGACAATGTTGCTGGCTGGATACTGGAACTGGACCGCGGAGTTGGCATTCCGTGGAAAGGGAACTACTCGTCATGGCTGGAACAAAAAGAAAAACGGTTGGCTGTAGAAGAAAAACATGAAAGTAATCGACGTAAAACCTTGAAACGTGAACTTGAATGGATACAGATGTCACCAAAAGGCAGGCGTTCAAAATCCAAAGCCCGAATCAGCTCATATGAACAGCTGCTCTCTTCCGACACCGATAAACGGGCTGAAGATCTTGAACTGTTTATCCCTCCCGGCCCCCGTCTTGGTAAAAAAGTCATCGAAGCAGTTGATGTCCGTAAATGTTTTGGTGATCGTGTTCTGGTCGACAACCTTAACTTCATGCTCCCCGCTGGAGGAATTGTTGGCGTCATTGGACCAAACGGTGCCGGCAAAACGACCTTGTTCAAAATGATCATCAAGAGTGAGCAACCAGACCAGGGAACAATCACCCTTGGCGATACCGTCAGGCTTTCCTATGTCGATCAGTCCCGTGATTCCCTTGATCCCGAGCAAACGATCTGGGAAGCCGTTTCTGAAGGTCAGGATAGTATCTGGCTGGGAACGAAAGAGATCAATTCAAGGGCCTATGTGGCAAAATTTAATTTCTCCGGCTCTGACCAGCAAAAAAAGGTGGGACTCCTGTCCGGCGGTCAGCGAAACCGGGTTCACCTTGCCCGGATGTTAAAGGAAGGCGGTAATGTCCTCCTTCTTGATGAACCGACGAATGATCTTGACGTCAATACACTGCGTGCTCTGGAAGAAGCTCTGGAAAACTATGCGGGCTGTGCCGTTGTAATCAGTCATGATCGCTGGTTTCTCGACCGTATTGCGACCCATATCCTCGCCTTTGAAGGAAATTCGGAAGTGGTCTGGTTTGAAGGAAACTACTCAGATTATGAAAAAGACCGAAAGAAGAGAATGGGAGCCGCTGCCGATCAACCGCACCGGGTTAAATATCGTCAACTGACCCGTTGACCACCGGTCTCAGCCAGTGCATATCTGCATCAAATGCACCTATGTCGTAAGGATATCTTTTTAAAGACGATATGTGTTCTTTTAACAGGGCAGATTCATCACTTTTTGCAGAAGCTCTTCCAGTTCAGCACACCGCCTTTCAGCCACAACAGTGCTGCCAGCACGCGCATCGATCTCGACCCTGGAAGCAATATCCCTTATTGCTTCCATTCCCAGACTGGCAGCGGCACCCTTTATAGAATGTGCAGCGCAGCAGATTTGTTCAGAATTCTTTTCTTTTATCCCTTTTTGCATAGAAGCAAGATCTTTCTTACATGAATCATAAAATATATCGATCAGCTCATGAAGCAGGTCCAGGTCACCTGCCACCTGCTCCACAGCAAAATCCTTATCCCAGTTCAAGCTGTTCATCAAAGGCTCCATTACCGTTTTGGCGTTCCACTGCTCATTTTCAGAAGCTATTCTATCATATGGGTGATGGTCAATGCAATTCAGGGAATAAAAGACAGCAATAGTCTTTCTGCCTGCTCATCTCTGACCGAGGTCAACAAGCCCCTGCCTGATCACCTTGACTTGATTACCAGCACAACTGACGACGGTAGATCCAGGACAATGATCTGACACACCGCCATCAACAACAAGATCAATGGTATTTCCAAAATAACGCACAATATCCTGGTATGACCGTGCCGGCGGCTGCCCTGAGATATTGGCACTGGTCGCAGTGATCGGACGCTTCAGCTCCCTGCAGATTGCTCTCGGATAGGGACAGGATGAAACCCGAACACCAACGGTTCCGGTCCCTCCCGTCAATATCGGTGAAAGAGCTTTTTTCGCTGGAAACACCAGCGTCAATGGACCGGGCCAGTATCTGTCCATCAATGGAAGGAACGGATCCGGAACCTCCCTTGCCAGATCCTCAAGTTCATCTCTATGGTCTATCAGTACCAGTATCGGTTTAACCGAAGGTCTTTTTTTCAGAACGAACACCCGCTCGAGAGCTGATTCATTAAAGGCATCTACCGCAATACCATAATAGGTTTCCGTTGGAATCGCTATCAAACCACCATCCCTGAGCACATCGGCTGCCAGCTGATGATACGCGGGATTATGAACGGAAACGCAATCAGCCTTCAACCTTTTTCGCTTTATCGTAAACTTCCTGAATCATTTTTTCCCGGTAGGCAGCAAGACGGGTGGCAAGTTTATCATCGTGCAGAGCGAGGATTCTCACCGCCAGAATGGCCGCATTCTTCGCCCCGGCCTTCCCGATTCCCATCGTGGCAACAGGTATCCCCGGAGGCATCTGCACCGTCGCGAGCAAGGCATCGATGCCACCAAGAGAAGATGCATCAAGCGGTACACCGATGACAGGAAGATCGGTGTGAGAAGCGATAACACCGGCAAGATGGGCTGCCATTCCAGCGCCAGCGATAATAAGCTGAATACCCTTCTCGGGAGCACTTTTCACAAATTCTTCAACCTTTGCCGGTGTGCGATGGGCAGAGGCAACGGTCATTTCATAACCAACCCCCATTTCTTTTAATACATCGGCAGCTGCTCCCATAACCGGAAGATCTGAATCACTGCCCATCAAAATACCGACCATCGCTTTATTTGTCGTTTTCTTCATTTTCCTTATTGCCTTTTCTCCAATGTCTTTTCTGAAATAACATCCGTCCCAGTCAATATCTGCAACAACTTTATAACCTTTCTCAATCGCGGTCTGAAGATCCTTGGCAAGAGCAGTCACTCCGAGAACGCGACCGCCAGCCGTTGACAGACGACGCTTTAAAATCGCCGTGCCCGCATGAAAAATTTCCACATCCGGTACCGATGCCGCTTTCGTCATTCCTGTTATCTGTTTGCCATTCTGATACGCTCCCGGATACCCTCTGGAAGCCATAACAATACAAACAGCGGGACGCGGATCAATTTTCAACTGTATCCGCTCAAGCGTCCCATCAATAACCGCTTCAAAGATATCTACAATATCGTTCTCAAGCCGCATCAGCAATGGTTGAGCCTCCGGATCACCAAACCGGCAATTAAATTCAAGCACTTGAACACGGCTGCCGGCTATCATCAAGCCGGCATAAAGCATGCCCTTGTAAGGCCTTCCTTCAGCTGCCAACCCTCTGATGGTTGGCAGCATAATCTTTTCCATCACATAATCAGCTATCTTTTTGCTTACCACAGGAGCAGGTGAATAGGCGCCCATTCCTCCGGTATTCGGCCCCTTGTCACCTTCAAAAACTGCTTTATGATCCTGTGATGAGGGAAGTGGTATAATTGTTTTCCCATCGGTAAAGGCGATAAAAGATGCCTCTTCCCCCTCGAGAAACTCCTCGATGACAACAGAATCCCCCGCCGCTCCGAAGGCCTTTTCTTTCATAATCAAATCTACCGCTTTTTCCGCTTCAGCAGCGGTCTCGGCCACCATAACACCTTTACCTGCGGCAAGGCCATCAGCCTTGATTACAACCGGCATCCGACATCGATGCAGATATTTCTTTGCCTTCTTTTTTTTCCTGAAAACCTTATATTCGGCTGATGGGATAGCATATTTTTTCATAAATTTTTTGGTAAAAACCTTGCTGCCCTCTAAAATCGCAGCCCTTTGATTTGGTCCAAAAATTCTGAGATCTCTCTTTTCGAACAGATCAACGATACCCGCTACCAGCGATGATTCGGGCCCCACAACCGTCAAATCAATTGATTCTCTTTCAGCAAAATCTGCAAGTCCGGTAATGTCTGTAACATCAAGGGCAACACATTCGGCAATTTTTCCAATTCCCGCATTACCGGGAGCACAATAAATCTTTTTAACCCGGGGACTCTGAGCTATTTTCCATACAAGCGCATGTTCTCTGCCACCAGAACCAACCACCAATACATTCATTTCTGCCTCTCTTGAATAATAAGCTGCTTTACAAATAACCTTTCAGTTTTGCCTATAACAGCAGAAACCAGACAATCTGTCAAACCTTATCATTATTTTTTTTAAGACGATAACTATACCTCTCTGATTTTTCATTTTGTCCTGGCAATTGAGCTGATAACATTGTCTCTTGAGACACCGTTCTTATACCAGCATTTTTTACAACAGGATCTGTTTCCTGAAACAAGGATGAAAAAAAGGAATCAGCAAGAAAAAGATGCTTGAGAATGAGCCGCAGAGATGTGCTGCCCTTCTTTTACGATTGACAAATTTCCGGTGAATTATTAAATGAATGAGCAGTCATTCATGTCCTACAGGTAAATACGTGCTGACCATCATGAAAAATATAGACAAACACGGAAAAATAATCATTGCCGCCACCAAGGTTTTTGCAAAGAAAGGTTTTTTCAACGCCCGAATATCCGATATTGCCAAAGAGGCAAAAGTCGCTGACGGGACGATCTATCTCTATTTTAATAATAAATTTGACATACTCGTCTCTGTTTTTGAGGAAGAAATAGGAGCAATAATTGAACAGATTCAGAAAGCCATTGAAAAAGAAACCGATCCTCAGAAAATGCTGGCAATTTTCGCTCAAAAACATCTGACAGCAATGAAACGAAACAAAAATCTGGCAGAAGTCATCCAGGCTGAGATACGACAAAGTGATAAAATCGTAAAAGAATACAGGAATACGACCTTTCAGTCATATATGAATATCGTTTCCGATATCATTAAACGCGGGCAGGAAAAGAATATTTATCGGGAAGATCTGGTACCGGATATCGCCAAAAGGGCATTTTTTGGCGCCCTTGATGAGATTTCAAGGATCTGGACAACCGCCGCCTCATCAGACGAAAGCAGATATTCAGTCGACGAAACGATACAGCAGGTACTGATCATATTCCTGGCAGGCATGCTCGCAGACCGATAAAATATATCTGCTGTTCTAGGCACTCTCCGAAGCATTAATCTCAATCACTTCAAATTCCCTGGTACCTCCCGGAGTATTGGCTATGACATCGTCCCCTACTTCTTTACCAAGTAAACTTCTTCCCAAAGGAGACAGAACAGAAATCGATCCTTTTTTGACGTCGGACTCTTCCGGTCCCAGGAGCTGATAGGTGACTTTTTCATCGGTATCAAAATCAAGCAGGCTGACAACCGTACCGAAAACGGCCTTATCGGTACTGACAGCCGAACAGTCAATTACTTCAGCCCTGCTCAGTTTATCTTTCAGTTCAAGAATGCGTCCTTCAATATGTCCCTGCCGATCCTTAGCAGCATGATATTCAGCGTTCTCTTTTAAATCACCATGCTCACGGGCAACCCCGATAGCCCTGGCAATCTCAAATCTATCAATCGTTTCCAGTTGATTTAATTCTTCTTTCAGTCTCTGAAAACCGGTTTTTGACATTGGTATTCGTTCTACCATACTTACCCTCCAAAACAAAAAGCCTGCTGCAATCTTGGACAAGGCTGCAGCAGGTAGAATCACCATACGTCGCTTGAATCATCACCGATGATAGATAGATGAGGCATGCCCCTCATTTCCTATCATATCCTTCCGTCCAATGGAAAAGGAATGTCCCTTTTAATAGAAAGCGGGGGTGAATTTCAAGAAAAATATTCATCCCTAGAGAATGAACCGACTGCAAAACCAGGAAACAGCTCCAGCTGCACAATAAAAAACCAAGGTGCCTCTGGATTAACAGAAAGTACACACTTGTATTTTATAACGATACGGTTACAATGGATTGATACAAACCGAATTTTTTTAGCGCCTCAACACATATTACGTGCTCCCTTAATAACGGTAGTTTTTTTTAATCAGATCGTTTTACTGTCAGAGCATGGCGCTGCTCAGAGAAGAAGGTAAAACCGTTTGGGGTGTCAAACTAATGAGTACGCGTCAAAAGGGCGTGTAAAGGAGGAAGTCATGCTTCAATACCAACAGTTTGTCAATGGATCTCTGGTTGCATCCCACTCCGGGGAAACGATAGCGGTTGAAAATCCCTATACCGGAGAAATTATTGCCCAGGCACCTCAGGGTGACGCCGTTGATGGGGAACAGGCCTTGCAAGCGGCACAAAATGCTCAGGACAGCTGGGCAGCTTTGCCTGCAATTACCCGGGCTTCCTGCTTGAAAAAAATCGCAGAAACAATCAGGGAAAACCGTATAGAGCTTGCCCGGCTTCTTGCCAGAGAGCAGGCAAAGGTATTGCCTCTTGCCCAGATTGAAATTGATTTCACTGCAGATTATTTCGACTATTATGCCGGATGGGCACGGATTTATGAAGGAGAAATTATCCAGAGTGATCGTCCCAATGAAAATATCCTTCTGTTCCAGCAGCCTTTGGGTGTCGTTGTTGGCATTTGCCCCTGGAACTTCCCTTTTTTTGTGATGGCCCGCAAGGTTGCTCCGGCATTGTTGACTGGTAATACCATTATTATCAAACCAAGCAGTGAGACACCGGCAACGACTCTTGAGTTTGCCCGACTGATTGCCGATATTGATCTTCCTCCCGGGATTCTCAATATTGTTTCGGGGAGTGGTTCCACACTGGGTGAGACGCTTGTGCGTAGTCCGATTACCGGAATGGTCACCCTTACCGGAAGCGTTGAGGCTGGTACAAAAATCATTGCTGCAACGGCTGAAAATATCACGAAATGCTCACTTGAGCTTGGCGGCAAGGCTCCAGCGATTGTTTGTGCTGATGCCGATCTTGATCTTGCCGTAAAAGCAGTCGTCGCTTCCCGAGTAATTTTTAGTGGCCAGGTATGCAACTGCGCAGAACGCGTTTATGTGGAGAAAAAAATTGAGCAACCGTTCATCGAAAAACTGATTGCTGCGATGCAGGCCGTAACCAGCGGAGATCCTTTTGCTGAGCCAGCTCCTGATATGAGTTCCCAAATCAGCCGTGACCAGCTCGAAAAGATTGCAACCATGGTAGACCGTGCACGACAGGCCGGCGCAGAGGTTCAGTGCGGTGGCAAAACCGTTGACAGGGAAACAGGCTATTTCTTTGAGCCAACAGTTCTTACCGGTTGCCGTCAAGATTCAGAAATTGTCCGGAAAGAAGTTTTTGGACCCGTTCTTCCAGTGCTTTCTTTCACTGATTTTGACGAGGCTATCACGCTGGCCAATGATTGCGAATATGGTCTTACATCTTCTATTTACACCACAGATCTCAGCAAGGCATTCGAGGCGGTTAATCGCCTCAGGTTTGGAGAGACCTATGTGAATAGAGAAAACTTTGAGGCAATGCAGGGTTTTCATGCTGGCTGGCGTAAATCGGGAATTGGTGGTGCAGATGGCAAACATGGTCTTTATGAATATCTGCAAAGCCATGTTGCCTATATCCAACGTTGATTCAAGACAGATACGCTTTACTCCCCGTTGAACTAATCGGAGGGTAAAGCGTATGAAAACGGCTGCAGTCTCAGGTCAGGTTAACTGCTTTGAATACCGCACCAGCCGCCCCTGAAAGAGAAACAGACTTCGATTTCAGGGAAAATAAAATCAGATCTTGATAATACCAATCTTGGTAAGAAGAACTGCCAGCATCGCTATTGGAGCAATGAAACGAATGGTGAAAAACCAGATTGGGAAAATAACGAGAGAGCGGCTCCCCTCTTCTGTAATTTGCAGTTTTGCAATTCTTTTATCAAGCACATACCCCACATAAATAGCAATAAGCAATCCACCAACAGGCAGCATATAGTTGCTGGCAACATGATCCAGAGAATCAAGGATTTCCTTACCTGGCAACAGTTTTATCTTACCCAAAGTGGAATAGGACAGGGCTGATGGTATTCCCGCCAGATAAACGGCAATTGTCATGAGAATAGTTGCCTTCTTCCGGTTGACCTTCTTTTGGTCGATCATAAAGGCCGTTAAAACCTCAAGCAGGGAAATTGCAGATGAAAGTGCCGCAAAAGCAAGGAGAATAAAGAAAACAACAGAAAGAAGAGAGCCAAGCGGGATGGTTGCAAATACCTGAGGTAAGGTTTCAAAAATAAGCCCCGGTCCGGCACCTGGCTCCAGGCCAACGGAGAAGACGATGGGGAAAATAGCCAGACCAGCAACGATGGCGACAAGCGTATCGAGAAACACAATTCTTATGGCCATCGGATAGATGGGTTCATTTTTGTCCATATAGCTTGCATAGGTTACCATTGCACCCATAGCAAGGCTCAGGGTAAAAAAGGATTGACCGACAGCTTCCAGAACACCGCTCAATGTTATTTTGGAAAAATCAGGGTATAACATAAAGATAAATGCCTCTTTTGCACCTGATGTTGTCAAGGCATAAGCCGCCATAACAAAAAGAATGATAAACAGTGTCGGCATGAGAATCTTGTTCGAGCGTTCGATACCATTTTTTACGCCACCGATAACAGAGAGTAAACACAACCCCATGAAAATTGAAAACCAGAGCATCTGTTTCAGCGGGTTGCCGACAAGTTCGCCGAACATATCGGAAATCGCCTTTGCATCCTGGGAGATAAATGCGCCCGTTACCGATTTAAAAAGGTAATCGAGTGTCCATCCAGCAACAACACCATAATATGACAGGATGATAAAGGCAGCCAGCAGATTAAGCCATCCAACTCCCCTCCAGAATTTACTCTTCGGTGTCAGCAAAGCAAATGACCCGACAACATCACGTTGAGAATGACGGCCAATAACAAACTCGGCCATCAAAATAGGAAGACCGCAAAAAAGAACTGCCAGTAAGTAGACCAAAACAAAGGCTCCGCCGCCATTTTGTCCCGTAATAAAGGGAAACTTCCAGATATTACCAAGTCCAACAGCAGACCCTACCGCAGCTAAGATGAAT
>PDWJ01001971.1_pt1 | contig 23183 bp, 17 predicted proteins | sample 1430881 | NCBI WGS metagenome assembly PDWJ01 (sample SAMN01162460, study PRJNA174530) | Oral metagenome, whole genome shotgun sequencing project. | biome: Marine environment; feature: Marine mammal; material: Swab sample of the gingival sulcus; isolation source: swab sample of gingival sulcus... | reverse complement strand
ACTCGAAAATTAAAGCTAAGCTACTGTTTCTTAAAACTTTTTAACTCAGCTTCCCATCCAAGAAAACGCGCATTATAAACACTCATTATCCCGCGTCAAGACTTTACTCTAAAGTTTTTTTAATTTTTTGACAAGCTGAATTCAGAGTGCAGATTGCAAGCGCTTCAACACCTGCACCGCACGCGCACTTTCCAACGGAGCACCCTGCTCATTACTAACCACAATGAGCGAACTATCGCCCATATCGCCCACAATAATGCGATAAATATCACCTTTAGGCGTGGCCTTGTCTCGTGACAGTACACTATCGGCTAAACGCCTAATAAAGTTAGTTTCTTCCTGTTTGGGCTTAGCTCGAGTGCTAATAGAATAAATACCCAAGTCACGCTGCTCATTAATAATATTTAAACCTAGACGCCCTAATGCCGTACCAGTTTGCAACCAAGTCTGATCAAAACCTGCTTTAACTGATAAAGCCGGATTACCATCAGCCAAGCGCGTTAAAGCACTCTTTACACTATCGGAGCGCCCTTGTTGGGTATGTTGGCTGGGACGCACTTGCAAGGCCTGCGGGGTTTGAGTCAACTGAGCATCCCCAGCCCGCGCTCTAACCGTATTGCTCAAAGCATAGGTATCATCAAAATCAGGGCGGCTCAAACCAGGCGGAACATCTAATCGAGTGACTGTTCCGCTCTTGTTACGATAATCCACTGAGTCAGATACATTATCCAAACGCAAGCTGTCCAATAATGAACAAGCAGAGAGAACAAACGGCATACTTAGCAACAGAAAAACATAGTGGAGTTTGTTATTGAATTTCATTGACGACATCCTTTACTTCTTATTCCAATTCAATACCCGCTTGCTGCATAGCTGACAGCAGCTTGGGACGCAAAGACTCAGACAAAGGTAATAAAGGCAAACGAATACCCTCACTGCCGAAGCCCATACGGTGCATAGCCCATTTAACCGGAATAGGATTAGGTTCTAGAAATAAGGCATGATGCAAAGCTTGCAGCTTGCTGTCCAGCTCGCGCGCTCTGCCAAAATCGCCAGCCAAAGCCGCCGCACACATCTGGTGCATCAAAGCCGGAGCAACATTCGCCGTGACTGAAATCGCTCCCCTACCACCTATTTCCATAATAGCTAAGGTAGCACCATCCTCACCACTATACACCGGCATCGCATCACCGCATCGCTCAATAATTTCATGCGCACGCTCTACACTGCCCGTTGCATCCTTAATACCCACAATATTGGCCATATCAGCCAAACGCGCAACGGTATCAGGCAATAGATCACTGGCTGTGCGTCCAGGCACATTATAAAGTATTTGGGGAATATCAACTGCTTGCGCAATGGCTTGGTAATGACGGAATAAACCTTCTTGAGTAGGCTTATTATAGTAAGGCGAAACCAATAAAGCGGCATCCGCGCCATCTTGTTGAGCGGCACGAGTCAGCTCAATGGCTTCGGCAGTGCTGTTTGAGCCTGTACCCGCAATGACGGGCACTCTGCCTTTAGAAAGCTCCACCACACGCTTGACAACATGGCAATGCTCTTCGTGGGACAAGGTAGCGGACTCGCCAGTTGTACCCACTGCCACAATGGCATCTGTACCATTTTCAATGTGAAAAGCAACCAGTGCTTCCAACGCCTGCTCATCAATAGCCCCACCCATTGTCATGGGTGTGACCAATGCAACCATACTGCCGCGAAACATGGATTCCTCCGAAATAATAATCTACAAAACATACTACTGTTGCAGCCACGCAAACACAAGCACTATGCCTTGCAGCACTCATCTAGCAACCATCTGTTTTCACTGTCACTTCCACAGTGTAATTTAAGCCCCCAGCGGGTGCATGTTTCCAAGAAACATCCAGACGGCATTGTTGCTTATCTAATGCACACCCTGGTGCTGGCATATTGATAATACGCGCTTCACCGTAGCGGCGTTTCTTGTAGATAATCTTGGCTGATTGAAACTTAACACAAGAGCCAAATGAAGTCGGTGCTTTCAGCACAATAACATCACGTCCTTTACCACCGGCACTGGCATCGTAACTAAACTGACCAGCACTAAAAGAAACTTGACTATCAGCTGCGCTGGCAACGGTAAAACTACCACCCAAAACCAGCACTCCCAAAACCATTAATTGTATTGCCCATTGCTTAAACATTTTTACATTCCTTCTACATTACAGCTTAGTCATTCACGTTGCTGCTCTTATCCATGTGTAGCGGCTCGCTCCGACTTTTTAATTTCACTTGTTAACGGTAATAAAATCACGATGCACGTCCCTTGCTCGTCGGTATTTAACTGAAACTCAGCTTTGATTTTTTTGGCGCGATAGTGCATGTTTTTCAAACCATTACCCTCACCCTGCTGAGGATCAAAGCCTTTACCATTATCTTTTATTGTTATCTTAATATGACCATTTCCAGCCTCATCTGTTACCGGATAAGCAGATAAATGGATACATGTTGCGCCAGAATGTTTTAAAGCATTACTAAATGCTTCCTGCAAAATACGCAGCAAATTCAATGCTCGCTCCGGCCCAAAATCAGTCAAATTAGGTAGTTCTTCTACTTGCCACGCCAACTCAACTTGGCAAACATCAAGCGTTACGGCAATGCGCGTGCGGAACATACCCAACATGGCAGGCAAGTCGGTACTCGCATTACCCAATGAATCAATCATCAAACGTAAGTCATTGAGCGCATTATGGGCGGCTTCGCGCAAATGCACCCGATCAACCGGCTCACGACGCTCTAATTGGCGTAACATGCTGGTTAAATAAACTCCAATACCATCGTGCATATCGCGCATAATGCGAGAGCGTTCATGCAACAACACCTGCTCTTGCCCCAATAAACGAATCGTTTCGTAACTTTGAGCAATGCGGCGGGTTTTTTCCTCAACCCGTTTTTCCAACTCCTGATTAAGTCCAAGCAATTGCACATTAAAATCCTCCATCGCACGCAAAGACTTAATAAAACGCTGCAACAATATCCAAGTGAATGACAGCAGCAAAAAAGGAGCGCCAAAATGCAGGAAGCGTCCATAAACCAATGAACCCATACCCCAACCCACTAGCTGGTCATACAAACCAAATAATAAGATCACGCCGCCCACTGCAATCAAAGCGTATAGCTCACGGCTATGTGTTTGCACGGCTCGAATCCAAGCTAGACATACAATATAAAGCACGCCTAACAAAGCTAATGGACACCAAACATATAAAGCCAATGGATAAAACCAGTGTTGCGGTACTAAGAGCATTAACACTGCTAGTACCCATGCACCTACCCACAAAAACCGTTCCAGTAAAACATGAGTTTCCTGTAAAAAACGGTGAATAAAAAACACACTAGTCACACTCAACATGCCGACACTAGTAAATGTCATCCAATCCCATAACCAACCTGCAAACGGCAGCTTTACAATAAAGTGGTCTAGCGTATGAATACTCCAGAACAAACCTCCCAATGCAAACAAGCCATATTCCACATCTTGGCGTCGATACAGCCACAACACCAATATAGACATAGAGACTATTAACAGAATCAGTGTGACTATCTGTGCCGCAGTCGTTCGAAAAAAGTAATAGTGCTGATAACCATCCTTCAACATCTCCACCGGCGCCATCAATACGGCATCCAAAAAACCAGCATGGGCAGGCTCAGACACCAAATAAATATCAATGGCATTCACTCCCTTTTGCAGCAACCCATCAGGAATGGAAAACAGTAATGGTCGAGAGGCATTACGTGCCACAGGCGTTTCAAAACTACCTCCCCAACCCAATAACTTGCTATTGACAAATACTGCCGGATTACCGCCCGTGGCAGGTAAGGCTAAACCCCATAAGCCCTCAGGCACTGTCGCAAAATCATAAGTCAAATGATAAACAGCCCGCCCTGACATCAATAAATTGGGATCTTGGCTATCCTTACGCCACTCGTGGGGTAAACTGACTGCATGTCCACGTGTATCCCTGTCCGCCAATAAAGTATCCACACAATCAAACAAGATATTGGACAAAGTATCCTCAACCACCTCAGCCGTCGCTAAGCTGTCCGAAATAGACGCTTTGCAATGATCGGTGTCCGCCACCAAAACGGCCTGCTTAATAGGAATACTGTCTTCGTGTGCTTTAAAGCGTACCTGTAACACCTGCCAACCCACCACCATGCACAATAAAGCAAGCCCTAAAATTAGCCACAGTGGCAAATAAGCAGCGCACTTAGCCCAGAGTGCACTTAACTTGTGCAGTGTTAGCTGACGGGTCATTACAACTGCGCCAACATTGCTTGTAAGGCTTCTTCATGCGAAAAGCCCAAGTCCAACATATTCTGGATCGCTTGCTTATCATCCAATTCGTAACTCGCTTTCGCTGCGGCAAAAATAGCATTTGCCTCAAAGCCCACTTGTTGCAACACGTGCATACCTTGTGGGCAATCTAGGCTAAACACCATACTGACAATATCCAGTATTTCCTGAGCACTTTTACCACCCGCCTGCAAAGCACTCGCAATTTGTTGAGGGTCTTTTTGATTGGAAGCCCCTTGGGCTGATTGCCGAATACTAAGCTGCCCCATACGCCAGCCTTCAAACACCGCTTCATTGCGCGAATTCACTTCCAATTTGTGATAAATACGCTTGATGTGTGACGCTACCGTGTGTGGTGATATATCCAGTGAACGAGCGATTTCCTTATTTGAGTAACCCCTTGAAATATACTGTAATACCATCTTTTCTTTCGGGGTCAGTAAAGCCTCATTATCTGTAGACTGAGCAGCCATTGCTTCAGACACTTCACCCTTCTGAAAATAATCCAGAATATAACGCGCTATCGCAGGACTAATGGGCGAGCCACCTTGCAATAATTGGCTAATAGCATCTGCAATATGTTCAGGCGACTCATCCTTAAGCAAATAACCGCCTGCTCCGGCTTTAATCGCCTCTACCACACTGTTTTCATCCCCGAAACGGGAAATGACCATAATTTCCACATCTGGATGCTGCGCACGAGTCTGCTCAATCAATTGCTTACCATTACCATCCGGCAAACCCAGATCCGTGAGCAAAACATCAAACTCACTGGTCTCCAACCAGCTACTCGCTTCTGCATAAGTCGCGGCCATACCCAGTAATTCAAGGTGCGGCTGGCTACGAATAATGTCGGCCAAGCGCTGCAAAGTACCATGATCATCTTCCACCAAAAATACGCGCTGTATGGTTTTATTGTTCATAAGCAATTTCCTATAGCAGTATTGAAGAGGCAGACATCTTCTGAATGATTCATTCGAGAATCTATGTTTCCGCACCTTAGTTTCATTCCTTAGTTTTATTTTTATAACCAAAAATAGAAAAACTACCTACCCCTTAAATAGGGGAGTAGACAGCACAGTCAAACACAGCACATCTTGCAAAATGGCATAATTTTTAAACTGAGTTACACAACTTGCTGAACGCTGAACACTTATGACTATCAAACTCCCCCAAATAAGGGAGCTAAAAAAATACAGATAGCCTCATCTAAGGGATACAGCAAACCCTCAACCTACTGCATCATAGCTCGCAGATGGTTGCACGCAGTAACCAATCAGAAAGCTAGAAACATCAATATGGATGTTCAAAACTGAAACTAACTGAGTTAAACAAAGAGAGAAATATCATGAAAAAGTTAAACGTTTTGCTAATGAGCGCTGTATTGGCTGCCGCCGCTTCACAAGCTCAAGCTGATCCTAACGATAATGCTGTTTATTTCCAGGCACCCGCCATTGCGGGTAGTGGCTGCCCAGCAGGTACGAGTGATTATGCTATTACACCAGATGGTCAAACACTCACTATCCTGTTTGATGAATACATGGCCTCACCTGGCATGGCTACTTGCAATATCGCTGTCCCTGTTCATGTACCGAATGGCTTCCAAGTCTCACTGATGACAGCGGACTACCGTGGTTTTGTACAAGGACGCGCTGAATTGAGCCGCTCCTACTTCTTTGCCGGTGAACGTAGCCCTCGCAAGCGTACTCGCTTTAACTCCAGAACAGGCGAGGAATACTTAGAGCGTGACAACCTGCTGACTACCAGTAACAGCTTCTCCAAATGTGGCGCTGACGTAAACCTGCGTATTAACAGCCGCATTCGCACTTACAACCGTAGCAGTTTGATTAGTGTTGACTCGCTTGATCTGAATAATGGCATGGTTTTCCACCTGCAATATCAACCTTGCTAATAAATGACTACATTTTAATTGCACTCTCCCACCCTCAATGCCCGCAACTCCTCTGCGGGCATTATTTATATACTTACCGCTAACACAAAATAATCATTCAAAATATTTAATCTACATTAATTGAACTTTACTCCCCTATTTAAGGGAGCAAAAATCGAACATACTGACTTATACAGGGGATACACCTTAGTGAGATTTTCCTGCATCCTAGATCACAGATGGTTACACACAACACACCATCTAAAAGGAGGAGTTCATCACTCCAAGATGAAAAAAACTTCAGGCAAAACTAGCGAGGTATCTGCCATGAAAAAGTTAAATGTTTTACTAATGAGCGCTGTATTAGCTGTTGCCGCTTCACAAACTCAAGCTGCCCCTAGCAATAACACCGTACACTTTAAAGCACCTGCCATTGCAGGGAGTGGTTGCCCATCAGGCACAAGCGATTATGCTATTACACCAGACGGCCAAACACTGAGCATCCTGTTTGATCAATACATAGCCTCACCCGGCATGGCCGCTTGCAATATTGCTATCCCTGTTCATGTACCGAATGGCTTCCAAGTATCACTACTGACAGCAGACTACCGTGGCTTTGTAGAAGGAAAGGCTGAATTGAGCCGCTCCTACTTCTTTGCCGGTGGCAACGGTCCCAGTAAGCGTACTACACTGAAGTCCAGTGGTGGCAAAGATTACTTAGAGCGTGACAAATTGGTGGCTTGGAGTCATATCTACTCCAAATGCGGTAAAGACGTTAACATGCGCATTAATAGTCGCATTCGCACCCTTACCAACAGCAGCATAATCAGCGTGGATTCGCTTGACTTGAACAATGGCATGATTTTCCACCTGCAATATCAACCCTGCTAATTAGCAGACTATTAGCTTTAACTCCATTATTTGTTGCACTTCACCACTTAGCCCGCAGTACACTGCGGGCATTCAAGGGCAACTAAACCGCTATTTTAAAAGATTATAGATTCTAGAGGGAAAAAAAATGAAAAAGCTTAATACTTTACTGGCAGGTGTCATCATGGCAGCCGCTGCAAACAGCGTACAGGCAGCACCTAGCGATAATACTGTTTATTTCCAAGCACCCGCCATTGCAGGGAGTGGTTGTCCAGCAAATTCAAGCGATTATGCTATTACACCAGACGGTCAAACACTCACTATTCTGTTTGATAAATACCTAGTCTCACCCGGCATGGCCGCTTGCAATATTGCTATCCCTGTTCATGTACCGAATGGCTTCCAAGTATCACTACTGACAGCCGACTACCGTGGCTTTGTGCAAGGAAAGGCTGAATTGAGCCGCTCCTATTTCTTTGCCGGTCAACGTGGCCCGAGTAAGCGTACTACACTGAAGTCCAAAGACGGTGAAGATTACTTAGAGCGTGACAACGTGCTGACTGCGAGCAATAGCTTTTCCAAATGCGGTGAAGACGTTAACTTGCGCATTAGTAGCCGTATTCGCACTCGTACCAACAGCAGCACCATCAGCGTGGATTCGATTGACTTGCAGAATGGCATGATTTTCCACCTGCAATATCGGCCCTGCTAATACCAATTTGACTACACCATTAAACCGTCGGATAATAATAAAAAACAACCGTTGTAAACCCGCCTCACCAGCGGGTTTTTTAGTGCCTGCTCACTTAAATCCTCATTGCTTCCCATGCAAACACCACTTAACCTAGGTCACACGATGCAATCAAACAGGACAAACTGAATATGACAAATCCCATAATCGGCGAAACCGTAACAGACTTTTCAGCTCCAAAAACGAGGTGTACTGCGCCAAGCGTGGCACAAAGTCAAAGTACCGAATCATGTTGCCACTGTACTGGCGGCTGTACAAGCACTCTGACAGCATAACCATCACGATCTTGCCATGATAAAAAAACGCACAGAACCCACCCACAGCAAAAAATTATTTGTACTGGACACGAATGTTTTAATGCACGATCCCACTGCTCTGTTTCGTTTTCAGGAGCATGATATTTTTTTACCTATGGTCGTACTGGAAGAATTAGACAAGGGCAAAAAAGGGGTCTCCGAAGTAGCACGCAATGTACGCCAAGTCAGCCGCTTTATTAATGACTTGCTACAGGAAAGCCGTGAGCAAAACGGTAAAACTTCCTTAGAAGCAGGCATTTCCTTAAAAGCAGACACTATCTTCCGCAACGGCCAAATTCCACACGGCCGTTTGCTTTTCCAGACTGAAATGAATGTGGTTCCTTTACCGCTGACTCTGCCCGGTGATTCACCAGACAACACTATTTTAAGTGTGGCCTTACACCTGCAAGATCAGTATCAAGATCGTGATGTCATTTTAGTCTCCAAAGACATTAATCTGCGTATTAAGGCCACGATTATTGGCTTAAGCGCCGAAGACTATTTCAATGATCAAGTCTTAGAAGATGCGGATCTATTACCCAAGGGCTATTTCGAATTACCGGATGACTTTTGGGAAACACATGGCAAACAAATAGCATCCTGGCAAGAAGCAGGACGGACATTTTATCGCCTACATGGTCCGCTTACTGATGAATGGCAAGCGGGCATGATGTTATATGAGCCAGCCGAGCCGGGCGAACAAGCGTTTCAGTGTATTGTGCGCAGCAAACAAGCTGATCACGTGCTCATTGAAACCCTACATAACTACACCGAACAACATCATGCTGTATGGGGCATTATGGCGCGTAATCGTGAGCAGAATTTTGCCCTCAATCTATTGATGGATCCAGATATTGATATTGTCACCCTGTTAGGTGCTGCGGGTACTGGTAAGACCTTGCTAAGCTTAGCTGCCGGTCTGGCGCAAACCTTGGATGAACAGCTTTACAAAGAAATTATTATGACTCGGGTGACTGTGCCTGTCGGTGAGGATATTGGTTTCCTACCCGGCACGGAGGAGGAAAAAATGACACCGTGGATGGGAGCACTAATGGACAATCTGGAGGTACTCACTCAGCCTGATAATGGTGGTAAGTGGGGGCGCACCGCAACGGATGAATTTTTAATGAGCAAGATTAAAATCAAGTCACTCAACTTTATGCGTGGCCGTACCTTCCTCAATCGCTACATTATTATTGATGAGGCACAAAACCTCACACCCAAACAAATGAAAACACTGATTACCCGTGCCGGTCCTGGAACTAAAGTGGTATGTCTTGGCAATATAGCCCAGATTGACACGCCTTATATTACTGAAACTTCGTCCGGCCTCACTTATGTGGTGGATCGTTTCAAACATTGGGAACACAGCGGCCATATTACACTACAACGAGGCGAGCGCTCACGCTTGGCAGATTTTGCATCATTAAACTTGTAATACCAACACAAGACTTTGTATGCTTAAACAGTCCCTATCAGCCTCTCGCCCATAGGGATTTATAAAAGAGTCACCCATGTTTCAATTGCATCTATCCCTGCTCGATTGGCTGGCCATGCTGTGGTTTGCTGTATGCTGGCTAGGCTATACCCGTTATTCTGGCTTTCATTCACCGCGCCCAAGAAAGCGCTTACAAGATGCTCTGTACGTACATATCCGAGCTTGGATAGCCACACTACATCAGCGAGATAACCGCATTGTCGATACAGCCGTTATTACCAATATTGAACGTAGCGCTACCTTTCTCGCATCCAGTAGCTTGCTGATTATTGCAGGTATTATGACTGCACTGGCTTCCACAGAAAAAGTCACTAACTTTATGTCTGGTCTACCCTTGGTAACCGCTAATCATCCACAACGTTGGGAAATCGGTTTATTGCTGATGCTGATGGCATTTGTCTACGCCTTTTTCACCTTTACTTGGTGTATGCGCCAATGGGGATTTGCGTCCATTCTAATCGGCAACACGCCAGAAAAAAGTGATGAGCGTATCAGCAGCAGCCAGCGTTTAGAACATCAAGAAGCACTGGCACACGTTATCTGGCTAGCGATTTATCATTTTAATGCGGGCTTACGTGCCTACTACTTCAGTTTAGCCCTACTGGCTTGGTTTCTTCACCCTATTGCTTTCATGATCACCAGTAGTTGGGTGGTCGCTGTGTTATACCGGCGCGAATTCCACTCGCACACACTTGATGCACTGCTAAGCGCTAATCCGCTGGCACAAAAAGATACTCATCCCCCCATCCCCGAGCAGGATCAAAACTGATCAACCTGTGTTAGCATGCCCGGCTTCTTTAATCGCCCCCGACAAAGAAACATGACAAGAACCGAACAACTGCAAACTGCTTTAAAGCAGCGCATTCTCATATTGGATGGTGCAATGGGCACCATGATCCAGCAACACAAACTAGAAGAAACCGATTATCGCGGAACTCGATTTACCGATTGGCCCAGTGATCTTAAAGGAAATAACGATTTATTAGTACTTACCCAAGCCACTATTATTCGTGGCATTCATGCTGAATACTTACAGGCTGGTGCGGATATTATTGAAACCAATACCTTCAATGCCACCCGTCTTTCTATGCATGACTATGGCATGGAGGCGCTTGCGTATGAAATAAATGCCACTGCTGCCCAATTAGCCCGTTCAATCGCAGAAGAATACAGCACGCCAGAAAAACCTCGCTTTGTCGCGGGTGTGCTAGGGCCTACTAGTCGAACCGCTAGCATCTCACCTGATGTTAATGATCCGGGCTTTCGTAATGTCACTTTTGATGAACTGGTTGATAACTACACGGAAGCAGCACACGGCCTTATAACAGGTGGTGTCGATATTATTCTGATTGAAACCATTTTCGATACCTTAAATGCTAAAGCTGCTGTCTTTGCAGTGCAAAAAGTGTTTGAGACACAAGGCATTGAGTTGCCTATTATGATTTCAGGTACGATTACTGATCAATCTGGACGCACCCTCTCAGGGCAAACGACTGAAGCTTTTTATAATTCATTAGCACATGCTAATGCACTGTCATTTGGCCTTAATTGTGCACTAGGGCCAGACTTATTGCGTCAATATGTAGAAGAAATGGCGCGGGTTTCCAGTGCTTATGTCTCTGCCCACCCTAATGCAGGTTTGCCTAATGAAATGGGTGAATACGATATGGATGCCATTGAAATGGCAACTTATATCCGTGAATGGGCAGAAAGTGGCTTTTTAAATATTGTAGGCGGCTGCTGTGGAACGCGCCCAATACATATTAAAACCATCGCTGAAGCCCTTACAGGCATCGCCCCACGCGCCCTACCCAATATTGCTCCAGAAATGCGTTTATCTGGTTTAGAGCCCTTTAACATTGGTAAGGATAGTTTATTTGTCAATGTGGGCGAACGCACGAATGTCACTGGTTCAGCACGCTTTCGTAATCTGATCAAAGCAGGTGATTATGATACCGCTCTGGAAGTTGCCTTGGAGCAGGTGGAAAACGGTGCTCAAGTCATTGATATCAATATGGATGAAGGCTTGCTGGATGCAGTAGCCGCCATGACGCGCTTTTTAAACCTAGTAGCGGGTGAACCGGATATAGCCCGTGTACCTGTCATGATTGACTCATCTAAATGGGAGGTTATTGAAGCCGGTTTGAAGTGTATTCAAGGCAAGGGTATTGTCAATTCAATTTCCCTCAAAGAAGACGAAGCCCAGTTTATTGAGCGAGCCAAGCGGGTGCGGCGTTATGGTGCGGCGGTCATTGTCATGGCATTTGATGAAGTGGGTCAAGCTGACACGTATGAACGCAAAACAGCAATTTGTGCGCGTGCTTATCGCATTTTGACAGAGCAAGTCGGCTTTCCACCCCAGGATATTATTTTCGATCCCAATATCTTTGCTATTGCCACCGGCATTGAAGAACACAATCACTATGCGGTGGACTTTATTGAGGCGACTCGCTGGATTCGTCAGAATTTGCCACACGCCAGTGTATCCGGTGGTGTGTCTAATGTATCTTTCTCATTTCGCGGTAATAACCCTGTACGCGAGGCTATCCATAGCGTCTTTTTATATCACGCTATCCAAGCTGGCATGAATATGGGCATCGTCAACGCCGGACAAATGGCAATCTATGATGATCTGCCTGCCGAGCTACGCCATGCGGTGGAAGACACAGTTCTCAATCGGCGCGACGATGCTACTGAAATAATGCTGGAAATAGCTCCCAAATATCAAGGTGATGGCCAAGCAACTGACAAACGGGAGGATTTAGCCTGGCGAACGTGGCCAGTCCAAAAACGCTTGGAACACGCTCTAGTTAAAGGCATTGATGCTTATGTGCTTGAAGATACTGAAGCCGCTCGTGTGGAGCTAGGCAAGCCTTTATTCGTGATTGAAGGCCCGCTCATGGATGGTATGAATGTGGTGGGTGACTTATTTGGCGCAGGTAAAATGTTCCTGCCTCAAGTCGTTAAATCAGCGCGTGTCATGAAAAAAGCAGTCGCTTATTTACAGCCTTATTTGGAAGCTGAAAAAGAAGGTGGTGGGCTGGAGGCTCAAGGTAAAATCCTTATGGCTACGGTAAAAGGTGATGTGCATGATATTGGTAAAAATATAGTGGCTGTCGTGTTGCAGTGTAACAACTATGAAGTCATTGACTTGGGCGTTATGGTCGCTGCTGAAAAGATTTTACAAACTGCACGCGAAGAAAAGGTGGATATTATTGGTTTATCTGGCTTGATTACACCATCACTGGATGAAATGGTGCATGTCGCTAAGGAAATGCAGCGCCAAGATTTCCATATCCCATTACTCATTGGTGGCGCAACCACCTCTAAAATTCATACGGCTGTCAAAATCGAGCCGCAATACCCAAATGATATAGTGGTGTATGTGCCTGATGCTTCCCGTGCTGTAGGTGTGGCCAGTCAGTTATTGTCTAAAGAACAAAAATCAGCGTATATCGCTGGTATCCGTACTGAGTATGAAGCTGTACGTACTAAACGGGCAACTCATCAAACCGAACGCAAATTAATTGACTTAGCAGCGGCAAGAGCTAATTGCTTTAGGGGCGATTGGGACAACTATATTCCACCGCATCCAGCAGCTTTAGCTTTACCCGCAGAACACTCAGCCGATGCAGGACTGTTCCGTCAGATTGTTGAAGCTGGCAACACTATTTTGATCTGTGACGATTATCCATTAGAGCAGTTATTAGAACGGATTGATTGGACTCCATTTTTCCGTAGTTGGGAGTTGGCAGGGCATTTTCCAGCAATTTTGGATGATAAAATAGTCGGTGAAGAAGCACGCCGTGTGTATGGTGATGCCCAAGCTATGTTGGAAAAGCTGGTCACGGAACAATGGGTACAAGCTAAAGCAATTATTGGTTTCTTCCCAGCCAATAGCGTGGGTGATGATATAGAGTTGTATCAGGATACAAGTCGTAGTGAAATCTTAGCGACTTTGCATCATTTGCGCATGCAGATGGATAGAAATGGACAACAGCCGAATTTTTGCTTGAGTGATTTTATTGCCCCCAAAGGTTTCAATGCCTCACAAGAGGATTACTTAGGTGCTTTTGCGGTTAGCACAGGCTTCGGTATTGAAGCCCACTTAGCCGCTTTCCGCGCCAAGCATGATGACTATAGTGCAATTATGCTGGAGGCTTTGTGTGATCGCTTAGCGGAGGCTTTGGCTGAGCGCCTGCACGAGCGGGTACGCAAAGAATTCTGGGGCTATGCAGCGAATGAAACTTTGGATAATGATGCAATGATTGCAGAAAAATATCAGGGTATCCGCCCTGCCCCTGGCTATCCTGCCTGCCCGGATCATACTGAAAAAGCAACGCTGTGGCAGCTATTGCAAGTGGAAAAACAGCTAGGCATGACACTGACCGAATCCTATGCCATGTACCCTGCCTCATCAGTCTCTGGCTGGTATTTTAGCCACCCTGAAGCGCGTTATTTTGGTATTGGCCGCATTACACAGAAACAAGTGGCAGACTATGCGCAGCGCAAGGGAATGACCGTGGAAAATATGGAACGCTGGTTAGCGCCAGTATTAGGGTATTGAGGGCAGTTTTTTATTGGCAGGCTCGGCTTCATTGTTTAAATGAGGCCGAATACAAACTGTTAAGCTTGCTATCACTTCGATACTTACACATCGGTACTTACACACCTGTAATCGGCATAATATTGGCTTCAGGTAGCGCACCTAGACAAGCTTAAAGAAAAAGGCCGCCCTAAGAGCAACCTTTTCCTTTCAACGTAATCCTAGTTGGTAGGATCAAAACGAATAATTATTAAACCTCTTCACTCCCTTGATAAGAGGAAAGCCGAGGATGTTCTGGGTACATTTAGGCACAGCTTCTCAAGACACTTTTGGATCCAATTCCCCCGAGGCATATCGCTGGAACATAAACTCCAATGACAAAGGCTTGATTTTGTCAGCCATACCCGCAGCACCAAAGGCTTCATAACGGGCTTTACAGACTCCCATCATTCCTTTAGTCGATTCTTTTAGGAATTTGCGTGGATCAAAATTGGAAGCATTTTCATGCAGGTGACGGCGAATTGAGCCGGTTGAGGCCATACGTAAATCCGTGTCGATATTGACTTTACGCACACCATACTTAATGCCTTCCACAATTTCTTCGACTGGCACGCCGTAAGTCTGCCCCATGTCACCACCGTAGTTATTGATAATGTCCAACCAATCCTGTGGTACAGAAGAAGAACCATGCATGACCAAGTGAGTGCCCGGAATGCGCGCATGAATCTCTTTAACTCGTTGAATCGCCAAAATATCGCCTGTGGGTGGACGGGTAAATTTGTAAGCACCGTGTGAAGTACCAATTGCAATGGCCAAAGCATCAACGCTTGTTTTCTTCACAAAATCTGCCGCTTCTTCAGGATCAGTCAGTAACATGGAATGATCCAACTCACCTTCAGCACCATGACCATCTTCCTCGCCCATCATGCCGGTTTCCAGTGACCCCAAACAGCCCAACTCGCCTTCAACAGACACACCACCCGCATGTGCCATTTCAACAACCTTGCGTGTAACCTCTACATTGTATTCATACGCGGAAGGTGTTTTCATATCCGGCATGATCGAACCATCCATCATCACCGACGTAAAACCGGATTGAATGGAGCGCAAGCAAACCGCAGGCTCAGAACCATGATCTTGGTGCATAACGACCGGGATATGAGGGTACATTTCCACGGCTGCCAAAATCAGGTGACGCAGGAAAGACTCACCTGCATAAGCACGCGCACCCGCAGAACCTTGCATAATGACAGGTGCATTCGTTGCATCCGCCGCTTGCATAATGGCGTGAACTTGTTCCATATTATTTACATTGAATGCTGGCATGCCGTAGCCATGCTCAGCAGCATGATCCAGCAATTGCCGCATGGAAATCAAAGCCATAATATCTCTCCTAAACTTATTTCGATTAAAAACCCTTGCTCTGGCTATCCATTATGATGCTCACCCACCCGCAATATCTTCATCTGATTTGTACCGCCACGCGCCCCCATTAAGTCACCTTTAGTCACCAACACCATATCGCCCTGATCGACGATCTTTTCTGCCATCATCAGCTCAACAGCCTGACGGTTGGCAGCCTTAGGATCGGTGAGCGGCTCATCCAACAAGACAGGATAGACACCTCGATAAAGACTAACGCGCCGCGCCGTAGCTTCCCGTGATGTCAAGGCATAAATAGGAATGCCAGAACTAATCCGCGACATCCATAAAGGTGTCGAACCTGACTCAGTTAGCGCTGCAATAGCACGCACCTGTAAATGATTAGCGGTATACATTGTTGCCATTGCAATTGCTTCATCAATACGCTGAAAACGTTCCTCAATACGATGATCCGAAGTGCGTGCAGCAATAGCCCGCTCCGCTTCCTCACAGATAGCCGTCATCGTCTTAACGACCAAAGCGGGGTGCTTACCCACAGCCGTTTCACCGGACAGCATGACGGCATCCGTACCATCAATCACCGCATTCGCCACATCAAACACTTCTGCACGGGTCGGAATAGTATTTTCCGTCATGGTTTCCATCATTTGTGTCGCAGTAATCACAACACGATTCAACTCACGGGCGCGCTTGATTAAGCGCTTCTGAGTCAAAGGCAACTTGGCATCGCCAATCTCTACGCCTAAGTCACCACGCGCCACCATAATTACATCAGAAGCCAACAAAATACCATCCAGATCAGGCGGACGTACTGCTTCCGCACGCTCAACCTTGGCAACCAAAGCCGCCGAACCACCTGCCGCTTCCAACAAACGCCGTGCCAAATTCATATCCTCAGCATTGCGCGGAAAAGACACCGCCAAGAAATCCACATCAATCGCCGCTGCAATACGAATATCTTCCATATCCTTATTGGTCAACGCGGGTGCAGACAAACCACCACCGCGCCGGTTCAAGCCCTTATTATTGGACAGAACCCCACCATTGATAGCTTCGGTATGAATCTCCTGCCCCTGAATGGCGAGCACCCTCAACACAATGCGGCCATCATCCAGCCACAACTCATCACCTGGGCGAACATCATTAATCAGCTCTTTATAACCCAAGCCAACACGTTCCTGTGTGCCATCACCATTGTCCATGCTGGCATCCAGAATAAAATGATCACCTGGCTTGAGCATGATTTTACCATCGCGGAAACGTCCAATACGCAATTTAGGACCTTGCAAATCACCGAGAATGCCTACCGTGCGCCCTACTTTTTTGGCAGCATCACGCACCAGTTGTGCCCGCGCGGCATGCTCTTCCAGTGTGCCATGTGAAAAGTTCAACCGAACCACATCAACACCAGCACACACCAAGGCTTCCATAGCCTCTGGCGTATTCGTAGCAGGTCCCAAGGTCGCTACTATTTTTGTCCGTCTCACACAATGTCCTCTTTAACCTGAGAAAAACAATCCGAAAAAAACGCAGTCAAACCGCCTTTGCTCGCTTTTCCAGCATAGCCACCGCTGGCAACGTCTTACCTTCCAAATATTCCAAGAAAGCACCGCCTGCGGTAGAAATGTAAGAAACCTTGTCATAAATATCATATTTTTGAATAGCTGCAATCGTGTCACCGCCACCTGCCAGCGTAAACGCATCCGTCTCTGCAATTGCCATCGCAATGGCCTTGGTACCTTCACCGAACTGATCAAATTCAAACACACCAACCGGGCCATTCCATATCACTGTACCGGCTTGCTTGATAATATCAGCCAGCTCTTTAGCTGATGCCGGACCAATATCAAAAATCATGTCATCATCTTCAACCGCCCCCGCACCCTTGTGGACAGCAGGCTCATTTGCATCAAACTGCTTACCCACTACAACATCTACTGCAATAGGAATACTAGCACCCCGATCTGCCATTTTCTGCATTAGCTCGCTAGCCGTACCAAGCAGATCAGCCTCATACAAAGACTTACCCACATTATGGCCAACAGCTTTAAGGAAGGTATTGGCAATACCGCCGCCTACCACCAACTGATCGACCTTTTCAGACAAAGCTTCCAGTACGGTCAACTTGGTCGACACTTTAGAACCACCGACAATTGCTACCATCGGACGCTTAGGATTCGCTAATGCCTTAGCCAAAGCATCTAACTCTTCAGTTAGCAAAATACCTGCTACCGCTACCGGCGCGTAAACACCAACACCGTGTGTTGACGCTTGAGCACGATGCGCTGTGCCAAAGGCATCCATTACAAATACATCGCATAAAGCAGCATATTGTTTAGCCAACACGTCATGGTCTTTTTTCTCGCCCGGATTAAAACGCACATTCTCCAACAAAACCAATTGACCATCCGCCAACTCGGGAGCTTGCTGCAAATAATTCTTAATCAGCTTCACCTCCTGTCCCAGCTTGTTCGTCATATCTGCTGCAACAGGCGCCAATGAATACTGCTCCTCATACTCGCCCTCAGTCGGACGCCCCAAGTGTGACATCACCATTACCTTTGCCCCCGCAGCCATAGCATGCTGAATAGTCGGCAAGGAAGCGGTAATTCGCGCATCTGAAGTGACTTTGCCATCCTTTACAGGCACATTCAGATCGGCACGAATCAGAACACGTTTACCTTTCAGGTCAATATCGGTCATTTTGGTAAAAGTCATGGAACTCTCCTTGGATTCAAATTATTCAACGCAAGCCACCCTATGGCCTTGGTTGATACCCCCTCGCCCCCAATCCTTCCTTCGCAAAGAGAAGGATTGGCTTAGCCTTAATAAGCTGATTTTCTTAGCCATTTTCCCACTGAAAGAGAGAATTGGGGTGAAGGTCTAAACGACTACCCTTAATGCTTTGCCACATGTTCCACAAAGCGCATCATATTGCAGGTATAACCATATTCATTGTCATACCAAGACACTACTTTCACAAAGGTGTCATCCAGTGCAATACCCGCTCCTGCGTCGAAGGTAGACGGTGCTGAGCAACCACGAAAATCAGTTGCCACGACTTTCTCATGGGTATAATCCAAAACACCTTGCAACGCGCCCTGAGAAGCGGCTTGCATGGCTTTGCAAATAGCGTCATAAGACGCACCTTTTTCTAGCTCTACGGTCAAATCAACCACAGAAACATCAGAAGTCGGCACGCGGAAAGCCATACCAGTCAGCTTGCCATTCAAGGCTGGCAGTACTTTACCTACCGCTTTAGCTGCGCCGGTAGAGGAAGGGATAATGTTTTCCAGAATACCGCGCCCCCCACGCCAGTCTTTCATAGAAGGACCATCAACCGTTTTTTGGGTAGCAGTAGCCGCATGAACGGTAGTCATCAAACCGCGTTTGATTCCCCAGTTATCATTCAAGACCTTAGCAACAGGTGCCAAACAGTTTGTGGTACAAGAAGCCGCAGACACAATGGCTTTGCCGTCATAGCTGTCATGGTTAACACCGTAAACAAACATAGGTGTGCTGTCCTTAGACGGTGCAGACATCACTACTTTCTTCGCACCTGCATCAATATGCTTCTGGCAACCCTCCTCAGTCAGAAAGAAGCCAGTACATTCAACCACAACATCCACACCAATCTCATCCCACTTCAGGTTGGCAGGATCACGCTCAGCTGTCAGACGAATATTTTTGCCATCGATAATCATGGTGTCGCCTTCCACCTTAACATCACCGGCAAAACGGCCATGAACAGAATCGTATTTCAGCATATAAGCCAAATAATCATTATCCAGCAGGTCGTTGATACCCACGACTTCCATATCGGCAAATGCTGCTTCCTGAGCAATAGCGCGCAGTACCATACGACCGATGCGACCGAAACCGTTAATGCCAACTTTGATTGTCATAATCTAAAACTCCTAAATTCTTCTAAAAATCGTTCTAAAAATCATAAATGCGCGCCTCACCGGGTTTTACAGCAAAACCCTATTGCTTGCCGCTCACAGCCTGTTTTTACAGGACACTTTCCACCGCTTCCACGACTTTAGGCACAGTAAAGCCAAAATAGTCAAACAAAGTATTAGCAGGCGCAGATTCACCAAAAGTATCCATACCCACGACCTTACCCTGCAAACCCACAAACTGATACCAAGCAGCGGAGACACCGGCTTCAACCGCAACTCGAGCCGTTACAGAAGCAGGCAGTACGGATTCACGATAAGCTTCATCCTGAGCCAAGAAAGCATCCACGGAAGGCATGGATACTACCCGAATCTTTTTAGCTGACAATTGCGCCGCAGCACCCATTGCCAATTGTACCTCAGAACCTGTAGCAATAATAATCGCCTCCGGTGTGCCTTCGCAGTCCTTCAGAATATAAGCACCTCTGCGAATAGCGGCTATTTGCGCTGGGCTACGTTGCTGATGTGGCAAATTTTGCCGAGTCAGAATCAAACTGCTCGGTCCATCCTGCTTTTCAATTGCTGCTTGCCAAGCAACGGCTGTTTCCACGCCATCACAAGGCCGCCACACCGACATACGCGGAATCATACGCAAAGTAGCCGTTTGCTCAACCCCCTGATGCGTAGATCCATCCTCACCCAAACCGATGGAATCATGGGTATAAACAAAAATAGAGCGAATTTTCATGAGTGCTGCCATGCGTAAAGCATTGCGAGCATACTCGGAGAACATTAAGAAGGTCGCACCATAAGGAATAAAGCCACCGTGTAAGGCAAGGCCATTAATTAAGGCACTCATACCAAATTCACGCACACCATAGGAAATATAGTTCCCACTAAAATCCTTATCTGAACCATGAGCAGCGTTGATGTACTGGCTGCACTTATTAAAAGTGTTATTAGACGGCGTTAGGTCAGCCGATCCACCCAAAAATTCTGGCAATAACGGCGCAAAGGCATTCAACGCATTTTTAGACGCAACGCGGGTCGCGGGTGACTCCGCTTTAGCATTGATTTCAGCGATTATCTCACTAGCAGCCTCAGCCCAGTTTGCAGGTAACTGACCTGCCATACGGCGTTCAAACTCAGCCGCTTCCTGCGGATAAGCAGCACGATAAGCAGCCAATTTCTCATTCCAACTGTGTTCGGCTTGTGCGCCCTTTTCCTTCGCATCCCAAGCAGCATAAATTTCCGCAGGAATGACAAAAGGCTCATGCTTCCAGCCAAGATTTTCACGGGCAGCCGCAATTTCTTCTGTACCCAACGGCGCACCGTGCACATCATGCCCACCTTCTTTATTAGGCGCACCTTTACCAATGACTGTTTTGCAACAAATTAGCGATGGCTGATCCTCCTCCAAGCGGGCATCACTAATCGCAACGCGAATAGAATCCGCATCATGCCCATCCACATCACGAATAACATGCCAGCCATAAGCCTCGAAACGCTTTGGCGTATCATCCGCAAACCAACCCACTACATCGCCATCAATAGAAATGCCATTGTCATCATAAAAACAGATCAGCTTACCCAAACCCAGTGTCCCTGCCAGCGAACAAGCTTCGTGGGAAATCCCCTCCATCAAGCAACCGTCACCTAGGAAAACATAAGTATAATGATCAAGCAATGGGTGATCGTCCTTATTAAACTGAGCAGCCAATATTTTCTCAGCCAGCGCCATACCAACCGCATTGGCGAGACCTTGCCCTAATGGTCCTGTCGTTGTTTCAATACCAGGAGTGTAGCCATATTCAGGATGACCTGGTGTTTTGGAGTGCAATTGACGGAAGTTTCTAATCTCTTCCATTGGCAAATCATAACCTGTCAAATGCAGTACAGCATAAGGCAACATGGAACCATGCCCATTGGACATCACAAAGCGGTCACGATTAGACCACTGAGGATTTTGCGGATTGTGGGACATGAAATCATTGAATAATACTTCAGCAATATCAGCCATGCCCATGGGTGCTCCAGGGTGGCCAGAATTAGCTTGCTGCACGGCATCCATAGCCAAAACACGGATAGCATTGGCCAGTTCGCGACGATCTGTCATGAAAACTCTCCTTATATTTTCGAAAAACGATATGCCCCGAACCTAATATAACAGCAATGTCTCGGAAAACTGCGGCAAATTGAAACATTTTGATACCGACTTCGGAAAACTGCGGCAAATTGAAACATTTTGATACCGACTGTGGCACAACAAGGTTCATGGAATCTGATCAAACACACGCTTTCTATACCCACTCAATGCTATACTGCTCGTTTGTTCAACTCAGCAAAAGCACCATGAAAAAAGCGCTGAAACTACCTCTATGGATTCTACAACTATTTACTACCGCTAAATCATTCCGTGACAATCCGGTTCTGGGCAGTCCAATACTGAATAAACTGGGTTTACATGTTATCAGGGTTGTCGTCGCTAATGGGGTCATGACTGCACGTATGTGGTTGCTGGGTTTTGGCGTAGACGCCGCAGACCGCAAAAGCTACCGCGAAAATGGCTTTATTCACAAGGAAAACTTTGTTCCTGAGCCTTTATTTAGCCAGATTGAAGCTGAAATCCGCGCTTTCAAAGGTGATGTACGACAATGTCATCAAGGCGACACGCAAAATCATCGTACCCTACTCGACCCCGAAACACTGCAACACTTGCCCCACACACGCACCTTACTGGAAAGTCCCGAGTTCCAGCGTTTATTACGCTATACTGCCGGTCACACGCGCATGCCCTTTTTCCACATCGAAAACATCCATAATGGTGTCACCAAGGCTAAAACCGATCCGCAAAAAAACTTCCACACGGATACCTTCCATCCCAGTATGAAATTCTGGTTGTTTCTCGATAATGTTGACGAACACAATGGACCATTTACCTATGTACCCGGCTCCCATAAGCTGACCCGCCAACGATTAGCCTGGGAATACCGCAAAAGCCAACAAGCACAGCAGGACTCTGATAGTTATACAGCACGCGGTTCTTTCCGCTTTAATGCCCAAGATTTCCAAAGCCTGCAACTAGCGCCGCCCAAAGCATTTAAGGCAAACAAAAACACCTTGGTCATTGCTAATACCTTTGGGGTGCATGGCCGTGGAGAAGCTGACCCTGGCAGTACACGCTTAGGTATTTGGGGCATGAGCCGTACTAATCCTTTCCTACCCTTTCCGGGTACAGGCTTAAAATTATTCGACCGCTTGCAATACGACGTTTTTAACTGGATTCGCCACTTAGAGGATCAGCGCGCTGCTAAACGTGGTGCCAAAGCCGCTTGGCATCGTGTCGATTAGCCAATAAATATAAAATGCTTAACCAATATACTAAAACAGATTTTATACCAAACTTTAATACTTTGTTTCTGTTTAGGTTTTTCTAAACAGCCTCCTGAGCATCTCAAAAGTCAGGCATTTCCTGACTATAACCCCCGCCAGACCACACGCTCAAACCCCAAAGCCACAATCGCAAAACAGTGTAAACGTTGTGGTTCTTGGTAACGTTTAACCAGCACGTGTTGGTAATCGGTGAGTTGCTGCGACGCTGTCTGTAAGGCGACTTGTACCGGTGCAAGTCGCGCTAATTCATCACGCGACATAGCGCTTAACTGTTCACCCGTTAAGCCCAGTTCGTTCAGTCCCAAATACTTAAACTCCAT
>PDWJ01002197.1_pt1 | contig 23197 bp, 21 predicted proteins | sample 1430881 | NCBI WGS metagenome assembly PDWJ01 (sample SAMN01162460, study PRJNA174530) | Oral metagenome, whole genome shotgun sequencing project. | biome: Marine environment; feature: Marine mammal; material: Swab sample of the gingival sulcus; isolation source: swab sample of gingival sulcus... | reverse complement strand
GCTCACTGCATAAAAAGCGGCGGTGAGTGCTGATAATATGCAGCCCGTTCCGGTGACCATGCTCATAAGCTCGGAACCGTTTTGTACGTAAACAGCAGCTGAAGGGGTTAAAACTATATCCTCCTGCCCGCTGACCAGAAGGCAGGACGCTTTGCCGGACAGCAGCTGCTCTGTTCTGGATGCAAGGAGGTTTTTCTGATCAGGCCTTGCAGTGGATGCCCGCCCGTGATCGATGAGAATTTTCCTCGCATCTGCCGGAGATATGGCGTTTTCCACTCCATAAGTTGAACCGGTTGAGGCGTCTTCGTCTACAAGCGAGCATATTTCAGAAGCATTTCCTCTGATGATTTTGGTTGGAGCCAGGGTGCATAGTTCTCTCGCAATTCCGGTCCTGTGCGGCCCCGCACCGGAGCCTACAGGATCAAAGACCACAGGCTTACCTGAATCCTCTGCCAACTTCATCAGTCTCTCCATGGCAGTCACTCTGTCTTTGGTAGGAGTCCCCGTATTTATGCAGAGCGCATCAGAAATTCCAGATAAATACTCCAGATCCTCATCTGCCCAGGACATGGTAGGAGATGCTCCCAGAGCCAGCAGGGCGTTGGCTGTCTGGTTCATGACTACAAAATTGGTGACTACATGAACCAGGGGGCGTTCAGCCCTTATTTTTTGAAGCAGCCCATAGATTTTATCGGCACTTATTGGGTTTTTCATCGCAAACCTCCTCGTTTACCAGTGTAAAGGGGAATATGAAATTCGGTGCAGATAAGGTGAAACGAGGAAGTACAGCCTGAAGGATATCCGCTTCCCTGCGTCGGTATTACCCGCATCAGGTTCCAAGGGTCAGGAAAACTTCCTTCTCAGCTTTTGCAAGCTCCCCCAGCAAAATTGACCGCTCTTATATGCCGTGTTGTGAATAGATTGTCAATGGTTTCTTTTCATAAACCAGCATGGCTGGAGCAGATAGCCTCCAGCCATGGTAAAAGGATGGAGATCAGGACTGCGGGAAGTTACCATCAGCTTTAAGGTTGATTTTCGGATAAACCAGCATGGGTGAAACAGATAGCCTCAGCCACAGCAAGAAATGAAAATCAGAACTTCGGGGGCTTACCAGCTCCCTGGGCGCGATTTTCGAATAAAAAAGAGGGAACGTCTTTGTTAAAGCCAAAGTATTAAGTTAGGTTGTGTATTTTTTATTAGGTATATTCTGTAAAATTGTTTGACACGAAAAATATTATTTTGTACTTATGGCTCCACAATATGAAAAATATTTTTATTATTTTCTTTTGTTATGGGAGAAATTATGGCACCCTTTATTCCTGTAGCCTGTGGGCTTGCAACCGTAATTAGTTGTGCGTTAGCCGTACAAACCGGAAAAGGAACCGCAAAGACTATTCAAAGGAGAAAGAGGCGCCATGCCCGAAAAACTAGATCTGGAAACTAAAAAAGAGATTGCCAAGATTGGTATGACTGCATCCCTGGGAGTTACAGTCCTCTCTGCAATGTATTTAAAAAACAGGACTATGAGGCAGGTGCATACAGGAGCTGGTCTTGCGCTGGCGGGGTTTTGTCTCTGGCACCATTTTCTCTATCAGCCCACTAAATCCGCCAAATAGTTTTCTGCCTTATCCGCTTGTTGTATCTCCGGGCTCTTTTCCCGATTGATTTCTGACGCGGAAGGGGTCTGCTTTTATCCCCTGCCTTCCTTTCTGTTCTCTTCATGTAATTTAAAATTTAAATCCGGGAGCGTCCTCACGGATTCAGGCAGGAAATAACGGCCACATTACAGTCTTTACATATTATTGCAAATCCATTTTTCATATTTGGGGTAAAACACCTGCCGTTTTGTGTTAAAAAAAACAGGATGTAACGGCTGTTTTTTTCTCTTTGCGGCTACATGGGGTTGACTTTTATCTATCCTGACTGTAGATTTAGTCTAAAATTATTAGGATTTTTTTATGCGGCCTAACTTTCATTATTCTATTCTACCGGGGTTATCATGACAAAAGAAAATACCTTAACAGCAAGTCAGGAGGATTATCTTGAGGCCATTTATCACATATCTCAAGAGAAGATGGCGGCACGAGGCAAGGATATTGCCGACTATCTCAATGTTCGTGCTTCTTCTGTTACCGGAGCATTGCGAACTCTTGGTGGCTTGGAGCTGATTAACTACGCCCCTTATGATCTGATTACTCTTACAGACAAGGGTCGCAAGGTAGCAAAAGATATTGTAAAACGGCACTCAGCGCTTGAGCAGTTTTTTATCAACGTATTAGGGATTGATAAAAAGCAGGCGGACGATGCAGCCTGCAAGATGGAGCATACAATTCCCAAGGAAATTGTTGAGAGACTTGTCAAATATTCTGAATATGTAGAAAAATGCCCTAAAGGCGGTATTAACTGGGACACCGGATTCGGGTATTATTGTAAAAACGGGTGTACTACTGAGGATTGTGGGCGATCTAAAGGATAACGTTCGCAAGTAGTCACTGTTCTGCAGTCTTACACCTCTCTATCTTTCCGCTGTTTCTCCGAAAGTCGACCTTAAGGTAGGCGGTAACTTCTCGAAGTTCCGATTTTCATTCCTTTTTGTGGCTGGAGGCTATCTGTTCCGGCCATGCTGGTTTATCTGCAACCGGGGTGTTTGTCCTGACCTTGTAACACCCTGGTTCCATTTTAACTCCATCTTATGTTTTCCACCTATTTTTAAGTTAGGCGCTTCCAAATACATATTGACTTCTTCGTTCGAAACCTATATTTTCGCAAGAAATAAAACTTACCTAATATACTTTAGGTTGAGGAAATAACTTTTACGCCGGTTTATTTGTCGCCTGTTCCTTATTGATTTTTAGCTATCTAAAGTGCTGGTGTTTCAGAGAAAGCTTGTTAATGTAGGTACAGAGCGAACTTATTGTAATGAAAACGAAAAAACATCTTAGTGCCAGTGCAGAGGATTATCTTGAGTCTATCTATGTTTTCTGCAAAAAAAATGGTGTTGCGAGATCAAAAGAAATCATGGAGCGCCTTAATGTCTCCGGTCCATCAGTTACCGAGGCTTTACAAAGTTTAAGCAAAAAGGGGCTTGTCAATTACACCCCGTATGAGGCTATTACCCTGACTGAGGCTGGAGAGAAAATCGCCAGGGATGTTTTGCATCGTCACGAAACCCTGAAGGAGTTTTTTGCAGAGGTACTTGGGGTGGAGCCAAAGCTTGCAGAAGAAGGAGCATGTAAGATGGAACATGTCGCTCCACCTGAGGTTATTGAGCGGATGGTTCTCTATACCACGTATCTGAAAGATGAATGTCAGGTATGTGAGTGCGAAAAATCTCTCCGCTTTGAAGATTATCTGCAAAAAAATTCTTATTGAGTCAGAGGTTAAACATGAATCAAAGTCCACTTCAGCCTGTTCAGTCGACTGCTGCAGCATCCTGGTTTTCAGGAACGCTGCTGCCCAATCAAAATATCCAGCCCTCGACTCCGTTTAGTCCTTTAGGAAGCGTTGCGGCAACATTGACTGTCGCAAGTGCCGCGTCCATCGGTTCTAACTGGGTTGATGTGCGAAGGGGAGGGATGTCCCGAACCAATGCTGTTTTAAACGGTTTTGCCAAAGGGGTTGCCGCAACGGTTATCCTCAATTCTACAGCGAGAAGCACGGCTTTGCAAGTTGGTCTGGCCGCAGGGATACTAGCCGGAGCGGCCTATACAATTGACTCCGTTATGAAGAAGAGCAGAAAAGAACTTTGCCAGGTACCGGAGGTCACAGATAATGAGCGGTGACATGAAGATGAAGTTTACTATCGCTCATGAACTGGAACAACGGATTCGGTTCAAATCTCCCTTGTTAAAAAGAAAAGAGATTGATCCTGATTATTTTGAAGCTGGCATCGAGTCCATCCCCGGAGTGGATTCTGTCCGTATCAATACCGGGGCGGGCTCGCTGGTCGTTGAATACGATGGAAGAAATTCTACTCGTAATACGATTCTTTGCTCAGTAGGCGATCTGCCCAGGGACGTATTTAATGGTAATGGCAAAGGGAAGACATTGCAGTCGATTCTGTCTGTGGCCGGACGTGGGCTGTTAACGGTTTCCATCCTGTTTTTACCTAAAATTATTGGCGGACCCCTGGCCATAGCGTTTTCTGCTCCTATTATTTTCGACGGCATTGTTACTCTGTGGAACCGGGGCGTGAAGGTTGAGGTTCTTGACGGTGCTGCTGTACTCTTCTGTCTGGTTCGCAGCGAGTTTTTTGCCGCTAGTACCATTGTTTTTCTTCTCTCGGTGGGAGAATATCTTGAAGAACAGAGTGAAAACCGAACCACCGGCTTGCTGAAAAGCCTGCTGAAACCACAGGTTGAAAAAATTTGGGTGGATGTGGATGGCCAGGAAATCGAGATTCCCGTTGAACAGGCTCGCATTGGTGACCTGGTAGTTTGCGGGGCAGGGGAATTGATCCCTCTTGATGGTACTGTGATTCGCGGTGAAGCTCTTGTTAATACAAGCTCTATTACCGGCGAATCTGTCCCTGTTCATGTTGAACCTGGCATGGAGGTGCTCTCCGGTGCCGTGGTCGAAGAAGGACGAATCGTTTTTAAGGCGAGCAGGGTTGGTACCGACACCTCCATGGCTCGTATTTCCACTTTTCTGGAAAACTCCCTGAGATACGAATCAGAATCCCAGAAACGTAGTGATGAGCTGGCAGATAAACTTGTTCCCGTCACCTTTGGACTTGGGTTGGGGCTGCTTGCTGTAACTCAGGATCTCGCCAAGGCTGCTGCTGTGCTCACAGTGGATTATTCCTGTGCGATTAAACTTGCCAATCCTGTTGCGGTACGTGTGGCTATGTTTACCGCAGCCACTGAAGGGGTTCTATTGAAAGGTTCCCAGGCCATGGACAGCCTTTCCCGTGTTGACACGCTGGTTTTTGATAAAACAGGAACACTTACCAAAGGGCAGCTGCAGGTTACCGACCTGCATGGTGTCGGTATTGATGAGGATGAACTTCTGACCATCGCCGCCAGTGCCGAAGAGCATTATTCCCATCCTGTCGCTGACGCCGTAGTCAGTGCTGCAAAAGAAAAGGGAATCAAGCTTCCGCCAACCGGTCAGGTCGACTTTATCGTTGCTCACGGAGTTTCTGCATATATTGACGGCAAAAATATTCTGGTGGGTTCCAGGCATTTTATTGAAGACGATGAAGCTATAGACTGCTCCGCAATTTCAAAGCAGGTTGAAGAGCTGCAAAAAGAAGGGAAATCAATTCTCTATGTAGCTCGTGAACAAAAGCTGGCCGGCATTATCGGTTTACGGGATGAGCTTCGTCCTGAAGCTGAAGATGTTCTGGAAAAACTCAAGGAGAGTGGAATCAAAAAGATCGTCATCCTGACGGGAGATGCCAGGCTGACTGCCGATGCTCTGGCGGCCGAGTTACCAGCAGTTGATGAAGTCTACTCGGAACTTAAGCCTGAAGATAAGGCTAACATTGTAAAAAGGCTGCAGGCTGAAGGCTGCAAGGTTGGTTTCACTGGAGATGGGGTGAATGACGCCCCCGCGCTGGTTTCTGCCGATGTTGGCATCTGCCTGCCTGACGGGGCTGACCTGGCAAAGGAATCCGCGCAGGTGATTTTGCTGCAGGACAGCTTATATTCCTTACTCGCTGGTCGACTTATAGCCCAACGAAGCCAGGAGACTATCCAGCATTCTTTTTATGCTGCCGTCGGACTGAACTCCGTTTTTCTGTTCCTTGCAACCCTGGGACGGATTATGCCGGTTACCGCGGCCCTGCTGCATAATATAAGTACCGTTGCCATTCTTGGTTATTCAGCCGTACGGGGAAAGAAAAAAATGATTGGGGAGTCTGTTGAAGACAAAGAAAAAGCCCAGACAAAGCCATAGGAAATCCCGAATATTATGTATACCTCACTACTAGATGCCCCTGTTAACGAAGAACTCATCGTTTTAAAGGTTACTTCCGCTCATTTGTATAACTGGCTGCAGCGGACAGGAGTTTTTATTGGCGGTCGTTTGTTCAGGCATGATGAAGAAATTGATTACCATCCTGTCCGGGTAAAAGCGGATAAGGGTGAAGTGGTTGTTCCTGCCGGTCTTGGGATCAAGATCTTTATTCATACAGATAAGGGTGAAAAAAAGCCCCTGGTGGAAATGAGAAAAAATGAAACTGGCCATGTCGAGAGCATGTCCTGCGGTCAGGGATGCCTTGCAGGGTTGAAACATCTGGGGTTTGACTATGATACAAAGGTTACTTTTATTCGTGTGCTGCCCCATATGGACTACCTGACGGTGTTAAATTTTTCCGAAAGGACAAGACTTTCAGAAGGTGAGGCTGCACGAATCTGGGGATATTGTGACGGAGAGGAACCAACCCAGTTTTATTTTGCCAGGAAAGGAAAACCTTTTGTCGTAGAGGAGATAATTGGCGGGAAAAAAATAACCTCACATCTTGAAACTCACGGGGTGCAGACAGGAAGCAGATTGATTCTGGAGTCTATTACCCAAACCCAGGAAATTCACGCCCCCGAAACAAACCATATAACGGTTTCGAGTCCTGGGGGATTACGACTTTATCTTACCCCCTCTCAAGCCGGAAACGTGGTTGTAAAAACCGCTGCTCAGCAAGACAAAAGGGATGCGAGCAGCAGTGATTAACGGATAAGAAAACGCGTGGTTATGCCTGATTTCCTTGACCTTGAACTTCAGACTGTGCGTCATTCCACATTGTGGAGTACTTTTCCCTGGTGGCAGATAAGGAATCATCGACTTTCATCTTTGTCTTGTAGACCGTTTTCATCGCTCCCTTTAATGCGCGGTCACATACGGATTCCTTGTCAATGTTTTCCTCTTCTTTCATTCCGGCTTTTTTCCCGGCCTTGTAGGTTACGTAACCTGCCGCTCCGAGAACAGCCCAACCGAGAGGATTGCTTACCAACGGGAGTAAAATTACTGGATTTGACATTATATATCTCCTTTATCATTTTGAGTGTTTTTTACTGGCTCAGGGACTTCGGTGATTTGAGCGGCTGCGGCTTCTTCTTCCCCTTTTTTCTTTCCTCGTTTGTAAAGGGCGTAGCCGCCGAGTCCGAGAATGACCCAGCCCACCGGATTGGACGTGAGTGGAATGTACAGCATAATATGTCTCCTTGAATATAATTGATATGATTCTGTTGCTTACAAAAAACAGTATGTTTTCCTGTCCTTTGACTGAGATAGTATTACAGAGGAGAAAAGCTGTCAAGTATTTAATTTTACATGGTTTTTGTTTGTAGTTGAGAACAAAATTTTAACCCCCTAAGAAACACTTGCCGAGGCTCTGTGCTTTTTGGGGGAATACTGTATAGGTTGAATTATGAATGCTCCAAGCTCCACCAACGGATGCCGGGTTACAAGGTCTTTATTAAAGAGTGCCGGTGTACGTGTGAAACAGTCCATAGTTGGCAGGATCCGTGTTCGGGTAAAAAGTCTGGAGAGACAAAGCCGTCGTGCAGCCTGGATGCAGAGACGGCTACAATCGCTGGTTGGTGTTACCCAGGCGGAGACACGTTTTGTTACCGGCTCGGTTATTGTTCTTTTTGACACAGAGAAGACAAACTCACGGGAGATTCTTGGAGAGATTGTTGAACAGATTTTTCATCCTGTCAGTTATTCGGATCCTGACGTCCGCCCCCTGCTCAACAATGCCGTGTCCTGTGCTAACTGTGACTGTGGCTCTGAGGTTACTTTTTCTACCAAGCTGCGCAGGGTGGCGTGGCTTACGGGTGCAATGGTCTATTCTGTTATCCGGCTTTGGGTTTTTCGTCTCCCTCTGATCCAGACTCCGCTCAGCTTAATCGGCATAGCGGCGATTGCGGGAACTGTACCCCTTGTTAAGGAAGCTGTGGCCGACACTCTGGAAAAGAAAAAGGTTACACCCAAGCCCTTTCTTGCCTTTGGCGCAATTGCGACACTCTTCATGGGTGAATTCTTCTCTGCCCTCCAGCTTGTATGGATTTATAACGTAGCCGAGTTAACGGAAGATTATGTCGCTCAACGTTCGAGGAAGGCTATTCGCAATATCCTGGAAGTTGCACCTGCCCATGCCTACGTAATGGTTGATGGAATGGAGGTTGAGACTGCTGTTGCCGATATCAAGCCCGGGGATGTGGTTGCCGTACACACCGGAGAAAAAATTCCGGTGGATGGCCTGGTAAAGGATGGTGAGGCGCTTGTTGATGAAGCATCCATCAATGGCCGCTCAGAAGCTGTTTTTCACGAGATTGGAGATAAGGTCTGGGCTGGAACCATAGTCAGCCAGGGTGTTCTTTTTATTGAGACAACCAAGACCGGGGAGGATACCTATCTTTCTCATATCATGAAAATGGTGGAGACTTCCCTCAGCAACAAGGCTCCCGTAGAGCAAAAGGCAGATCAACTGGCATCACGATTAATGAAGATCGGCTTTGCGGCCACTGCACTTACCCTGCTGCTAACCCTGGACCCCATGCGTGCCCTTACCGTTATGCTGGTGATGTCCTGCCCGTGTGCAACTGTCCTTGCCGCCTCTTCTGCTGTTACTGCCTCTGTGGCCAATGCCGCCAAAAACTCCATCCTCATAAAAGGAGGACTATATCTGGAAACTGTGGGGGAGGCAGATGTCTACTGCTTTGATAAAACCGGAACTCTCACTACCGAACAACCGGAGGTAATCTCGATTTATGGAAGAACCCCGAATTTAACCGAAGATACAATCCTTGCCATGGCGGCAACTGCGGAATCCCACAACCAGCACCCAATGGCCAAGGCCATTCTTGAAGAAGCCTGCTCCAGGGGGTTGAGTCCTGAACCCCATGCCGTGTGCGATTTTAAGGCGGGCCGTGGGGTGTTGTGTACTATCGGCGGGGATGCGGTGATCCTGGTTGGAAATCGTCAGTTCATGAAGGAAAACGAGATTGATGTTCAGTGGTTTGACCGCAAGTCTGCTCAACAGCGAAGCATGGGTAATACCGTCGTTTTTGTCGCTAAAAACGGTAAGGTCCAGGGAATGCTGGGAATTGCAAATCCCGTCCGACCGGAAGCAATCCGGGTACTTCACTGCCTGAAAGGAGACGGCGTAAAAAGAATTGAGCTGGTAACCGGAGATAATGAAGAAGTTGCACAGTCCCTGATGCAGATTTTCCCGTTTGATGATTGCCGTGCAGATTTAATGCCCCAGGGAAAAGCGGAAAGGGTCAAGGAACTGAAAGCAAATGGAAATTCTGTTGTTATGGTAGGTGACGGTGTAAATGATGCCCTCGCCCTGACCAATGCTGATATTGGTGTTGCCATGGGTGCAGGCGGAGCAGAGGTTGCCATGGAAGCAGCTGATATCGCCCTTGCGGACTCAGATCTTGAAGGGTTGATGAAAGTGCGTAATCTGAGTCATCAGACTTTGAAGGTCATTGACCAGAACCATTATCTTGCCGTATCAACAGATCTTATTGGAGCTGTGCTGGGTATGCTTGGTGTTCTCTCACCTGTAATGGCGGGTATGATTCATATACTGCATACTGGCGGAATCTTGCTGAACTCCAGCCGTCTGATGTCCTGGAAGGCACCGACTGAACCGATGGGAGTCTGCAAAAGCTGTGGTAAAACAGATGGTCTGGATGAACAATTTATGAAAGTTGACGGCTGTGACAATTGTGGCGTGAGATGCGATCAAAAGGGTTGTGGCTTCCCGGATATTTAGCCGCTGTGTTTGGGTGAGTATGCCCTTTTGTGGGGTAACAGCACCGGAAGGGAAGGGCAATACTGAAGACAGTGTAAACGGATTTTTACTATCAAGGATAAAAATGAAATTTGTAATAACGGGCAGCAGCCGGACAGATTTTACCGCCTATGCCCCGATGCATAAATTCAAGGGGTGGGCTGTTGAGGGCATAACAGGCTGCTTCGACATTGATTTTGAGACTATGGCTGTCAAGCAGATTGAGGCGTACGCCCTCAATGAATTTTTTGACACTGGTTATGCTGATAGAAACAAGGCGATGGTAGAGTTTTTCAATTTTAAAAAGAATAAACAATCATCCTTCATAATGACCGAGTGCAGGGAGTTCAAAAAACTTTCCGGGACAAAATATAAAATAACCATGCTCGGAGTTCTTGAGTTTGTTGGTATCAGAAGACAACTGCCCATCACTTGTACCTTGACCAGGAACAAGAACTTGTTGAACGCATCCATGAGTGTCAAATGGTCCTTTAAGGCCTATGGTATTAAAGCCCCGCAACTCCTGTTTTTAAAGGTACGGGACATTGTTGATATTTCGGCTGACCTTGAGTTATCGGCCTCAGAATAGGAGTATGTTTTATGGAAGAATACACAAATGAGTTTATTGTCGATCAGTTTCTTGATAATATCAGGTATTTGAAAATTGCCCACCATGTCACGGGTCGAATTCGTGTCAAGGCAACCTGGAGCGGGGCTAAAAAGCTGGCCAGCGAAGATACAGATCGTTTGGAGAGTATTATTGCCAGGATTCCAGGAATTACTGAATACAGGGTAAACAAAAAGGCTCTCAGCGTTGCCATTACCTATGATCCCGGTATCCTGCCCTATGAATTGTGGGAAGATGTTGGCAAACTTGGAGAAAACCCGGTAAATCGTGATGGAGTGAAGATCCGGCTAATGGAAATTCTTGAGGGATGAGCAGTTGATAGAGGAGGTTGTTATGGAAGAACTAAAAAATGAAACAGCAGTCCCGGAAACAGGGCCGGAGAACACTCCTGGTAGCGAATCGATGGCTGCAGAAAACCCTGCCCTTACGGCAGAAAACAATAATGTTCAGAGAGCTGAAATACAGCCGGAGATGAATATAGTTTCTGGGGGAGTTGTCCCCCCTCCCGACTCTGCTTCTCTCCGGGAACCAGCTGCCGGACAGCAAACCCAACAGGTTGACCCCTTGCAGCAACCGTCAGCTCAGCCGCAGCAGACAACGCAGCAGCTTCCACCGGGTTATGCGGTGGAGCCTGGCACAGGCCGGATCGTTTTTACTGGTCAGGTATATCAGCAACCCCAGCAGATGTATCAGCAGCCGCAACAGCCGGTTTATCCCCAGCCCGGTGTTGTTTACATGCCGCAGCCAACTCCCGAGGAACTTGCTGCCCAACAGGCTGCCGCCCAACAACGATATGGAATGATTGTTAATTCTGTCGAACAGTTCATGGCAGGGGAGGCAACGGTCTCTGATGTTGTCAAAACCCTTTACACAACAACCAGCCAGGATGATCAGCTATGGAAGGGCGTGGTGGTCGGTGCTGCAGCGGCAGTACTTCTTACCAGTGCCCCTGTCCGTGAGGCTATGGGAAAAACCCTTGTAGGGCTTTTCCCGGGCTTGAAAAATGCAGAAAACGCAGGAAAGGCTGCTGGCACTTCCTCAGCTGCAAAGAAAACAGACGATACAAATTCATCAACATCTACAAATAAGGAGTAACAGATGGACCAGGTAAACAATACAACCGCAGATCCGATCTATCATCAGGGGACAACAGTACCTCAATCAGAGCCTTTACATCAGTATACGACAACAGATTATCCGTTTGTGCAGCAACCTGTATATCCAGTGAAACAGGATCTGCTTGGAGCCGAAGTTGTCGCTGCCGGTGTCATGGGTCTTATTGTTGCCGGAACCGGGAGCCTGGGGGCTAACCTGCACCGGGTTGAAGAGGGTGATATGTCCATGACCGATGCCGCAACCAACAGCTTGATCAAGGGTGCAGCCGGGGGGGTAGCGGCGGCAGCTGCCACTGCAGCCGCAAAATCACTTACAACCGGTGGTGTTGCAGGTCTTGCTGTTACTCTGGCCACTGCGACTGGCGTGAGTTATTTATTGAGCAAATAGAAAAATCCAATAAACCAGCATGGCTGGGTCAGATAGCCTCAGCCACAACAAGAAATGAAAATCGGAACTTTGGGGAATTACCACCTGTCTGTAAACCGATTTTCGGATAAAGGAGAAAAAAATGGCGGATTACGTACAACAACAGACTCAGCCCGTTTACCAGCAACCGGCACAACATCCTTCTCAGGCGGTATATCCAACAGCCACAACAACTTCTGTACTCGGGCTTGATGTGCAGAGTTCCACTTTCTGGAAAGGGGCGTTACTCGGTGCCGCAGTTACTCTTTTAGTAACCAACGAAACGGTTCAAAAAGGTGTTGTAAAAACTGTTTCCAGGTTGAGCGCTGCCGCCTCTGCCGGAATTGAAGAGATGAAGGAAAAGTTTGAAGACGCAAAGGCAGAAGCCAGAGCGGAGGCGGCAGAATCAGCCGAATAACTGAAATCCTGATTCTATTTTTAATGTACCCGGGCTGGGTTCTTTCCACCAGCCCGGATCTCTCGTGATCGCAAGACAAGAGAATGCCTCCCTTGCGGGGGCACCCGTCCTGAAAAGCAATGCGCTATACAATACGTCACCGTAAGCCTTACCGTACACGGATACAGTTTCTCTTTTTAAGGGGTAGGCCTGCCTTATGCAGTGAACTTGAAGACCGGCTGCAGGATAATGAAGATTTCGCCAGAGTAAAAATTCGCCCCCAGACCGGCTCGATAATCTTTGAACATCCGAAAAAGCAGGTTTTACTTCCTACGATAATAACCAGAGTCAAGGCTCTTGCTGATGTGCTTTCAGGAACGGCACTTCAGCCTGCTGTTCAACCTTCCTCTACTTCAGCAGGTCGATCCCGTTCAGATAAAAATCCCTATCACGTGAGTGGTTTAACCCTTGTCTTTTCTGGTTTATACCTGCTTTATCTCTCTGTAAAACGAGTTTTGGGAACTATTGCGGCTCCAGCTGCAATGGCTGCCAGGGTCTTTACCTTACCGGCAATTGTTGCCATAGGTCTGTCCCTGCCAATCCAGAGACATGCTCTTGATAATCTTAAAAAGAACGGCAGGCCGGATATGGGGCTTATCTCCACCGGCTTGTTGTATGCCTCCATCCTTACCGGCAGTGTACTGCCTGCTCTTACCGTATTCTGGCTGTTCAACCTTTCCAGCTGGCTGGAGGACAGAATACGTATCAGAACACGGACAGCGGTTCGGGAAATGCTCACTGGTAATGTGCAGAGTGTCTGGGTAGTCAAAGGCGGAGTTGAGCTGGAAGTTGATATTGACTCTGTTGGACCGGGGGACAGTATTGCTCTCAGACCTGGCAATATTATCCCGGTGGATGGAGTGGTCGTCGACGGGGAGTCGTTGGTTAATGAGGCCTCTCTCACCGGTGAATCCATGCTTATTTCCAAAGCTGATGGTGATCGTGTTTTTGCCGGAACGGTGATTGAAGAAGGTCATGTAATCGTACGGGTCGAAAAGGCAGGAGAAGAAACCAGACTTGCCTCAATCATCAGCCTGATCGAAGAGGGGGAAAACAACCCCGGGAAACTCCAGCGAATGAGCGAGAAATTCAGCCAGGCGATGGTCCCTGTTTCCCTAAGCCTCGCTGGTCTGGCTTTTCTGTTTACCGGTAATCTGCTCCAGGCCATGGCTGTTCTCATTATTACCTGTCCCTGTGCTATCCGCCTTTCCACTTCAGTAGCGGCAAGTTCTGGAATGAGTCTTGCCGCACGGCAGGGAATTTTGATTAAAGGCGGTAATTATCTGGAACTTGCCGGCAAGGTCAACGTGCTTGTTCTTGACAAGACCGGCACCATTACCGACAGGGCCTCTGAAATTTACGACATTGAGGTCTTTGACAAACGCTTCAAGGAGGAAACCCTGCTTGAGTTTGCCGCAGCTGTTCAAAAACACTGGCAGCATCCCCTGAGCCGGGCAATAACCGGTTTTGCCGAAGAACGCGGGGTCAGGATTCCTGAATGTGACTCCGCAAGGCTGGTGGTCAATCGCGGAGTCGCGGGTATTGTTAGGGGAAGTGAGGTTCTTGTGGGTAACTACCATTTCATGAAGGAGCAGCAAGTTTCGTTCCCTCAACGTTCCGAAAATGCTCAAAGCACTTTCTCCTGCAACGGAAGTCAACTTTTTGTAGCAAGGGCCGGTAAAGTTTTAGGCTGTTTTGCAACCAGGAGTAATATACGAAAAGATGCTGCTGCAGGTTTGTCAAGATTAAAAGATTTGAATCTTGACAAACTGGTTCTGTTGACGGGTGATACCCGTTCTGGAGTTAAGGAACTGGCGGAACAATTTAATTTTGACACGGTACTCTCCGGACAGTCTCCCGAAGATAAGGCAAACTGGATCAAGGACTGGAAGGAACTGCATCCTGACGCAGTTGTCGCCATGGTTGGAGACGGAATCAATGATACTCCAGCCTTTGCTGCGGCGGATCTCAGTCTTGCCATTGGTGACGGCGGGGCTGATGTGACCCTGGAATATGCGGATATCGTTCTCCAAAAAGGCAGCATTGATCAAGTGGCGAATGTCCTGGAAATTGGACGCCTGTCCCTTCAGCGAATGCAGGACAGCTATACAATCGCTCTTGGTGCCAACGGACTGTTATTGTTTCTGACAACCTTTGGCTGGCTCTCCTCCGTTACCGGAGCCTTGCTGCATAACCTTACAACAGTGACAGCGGTAAGCCATGCAGCTTTGACCGAAAAAAAGAAATAATCCTTAAGCCGTACCCGCTAATTGATGTAAATCCTCGGAATGCGAGGTAAAAGCCGCGCCACAACCTCATAATTTATAGTATTTGTCAGCTGGGCAAGATCATCAGCAGTGATCTCGTTTTCTCCCTGACGACCAAGAACGACGACCTCATCTCCCACCTCAACCCCCGGGATATGACCCACATCAAGCATAAGCTGATCCATACAAACCCTGCCGGCAATACCTGCATGGATACCCTTGACCAGCATCTGCCCTGCCGATGAGAGCAGACGGGGATAGCCATCGGCATAACCCACAGGTACTGTTGCGATAACGGTCTCTTTATCGGTGATATAGGTATGACCATAACCCAGCGGAAAGCCTTTGGGAACCCGTTTGATATTGGAGACCCTGGTTTTGATAGACATAACCGGCTCCAGATCAAAACCGGAGCTGTCCATCTCGGCAGACGGACGCAAGCCGTAAAGGATGATACCGGGGCGCACAATATCAAAATGGGCTGCGGGGAGTACCATTGTTGCGGCGCTGTTGGCGGCGTGGATGGAGATCCTTTTGCGTATTGCTGCCACCGCCGGCTCTGCTATACAGGAATTATAAGCGTCCAGCTGTGCTCTGGCTGAGTCCAGTATCTGTTCATCACAGCAGGCAAAATGAGTATACATCCCTTCGAGCTGGAGACAGTCCAGGGACGTGAGTAATTCGATCATCTCAGAAACAGGACTGGCTGCTCCAGATCGACTCGGCAGAACTCCCAATCTGCCCATTCCCGTATCTACCTTAAGATGTACCTTAACCCGGCATCCAGCGGCTTTTGCTGCCTTGTTGAGTTCCTTTGCGTAGGACGGAGAGTTGACTGTCTGTATAAAACCGCCAGCAGCCAGGGCCGGGGCAAGGCCAGGGTCAGTGATACCGAAGATAAGAACAGGCCTGGAAACCTTGCCGTTCCTGAGGACTTCTGCTTCCCCGAGGCGTGCGACACCAAAGAGGTCTGCGCCTTCCTTTTCCAGAAAACCCGCCACCCCCGCAGCCCCGTGGCCGTAGGCATTTCCCTTGACCACCGCCATAATCCGCGTGGATGGGGGGATGTGGGAGCGAACACTCTGAAAATTTTTTTTGAGAGCCGGACAGCTGATCTCTGCCCAGATGGAATGAAGATTGTTTTGATTAAAACTTTTCATTTCAGTAACACCTTTGAGCATTGTTTTGGAAACAACCGGGAAAAACTGCGCAATTGTACAGAGATTGATTTGCCTGGACAGAAATTTTTAGCGGACATTTCCCCGCTCGTCAAGTGATAGTTTCGTCAGGAAGCCACAAGAAAACCCTTCCCCTGGAGAAATTCTGGATAATTGGCAAATTATGATGTTTTTTTTCGTCAGAAAGCGTATTTTACGGGGGAGAGTGTCAACAAGGCAGGTCTTATAACCGAAAAATGTCCCTGGCAGGATGTTGTATGCGCAGTTTGAGTATACGTTTTCGACTCTCCTGTTATTTATGTGCCAACACTATTATCCCGCCAGATAGAATGTGCTGTCGGCCTGCCTAAGAACACAGATGTATTTTACTAACCAGCATGGCTGGAGCAAATGCCTCAGCCCAACGACCAAAGGAACTCAGGAGGAGTTCAAGATGAAAAAAATTCTCACAACCGTACTGATTCTCTTTTTTGCGATCCCGGCCCTGGCTGCGGCGTCTTCCTATCCATCAAAACCTATCAAGATTATTGTGCCTTCCAAGGCTGGTGGTTCCACCGATACCAGCGCCCGCCTGTTTGTTAAAACAGCAAAAAAATATCTGCAGGATGCTGATTTTGTTATCAAGAATGTCCCGGGCTCCGGTGGCCAGAAAGGTTTTGAAGAGATTGCACGAGCGAAAGCGGACGGCCATACCATCGGTATGATTTTTACAACCCAGATTGTCTCCCATATCGTTGCCAAACGTGCCCGCTACACCCTTGACAGCTTCCACGTCATTGCCAACATGATGCAGGATCCCCTGATTATTGCGGTCCCTGCCGACAGCAAGATCAATACCATGGATGATTTCATTACTGCCGCCAAGGCAAAAAAACTTACCGTTGCTGTCAATGGAATCGGCTCTGATGATTTTGTCGCCGCCAAGAAACTGGAAAACCTCACCGGGGTCTCCTTTAACCTGATGCCGACCAAGGGTTCCACCGAGCAAAAGGCGATGGTGCTTGGAGGGCATATCGATGCCTCCGTTATGAATCTGACCCAGATGCAGGCCCAACATAAGGCAGGAACTGCGAAGGTTATTGCCATTATGGATGCCGAGCGTTCTGATATTCTTCCTGACGTTGCTACTGCGAAGGAACAGGGATATGATGTTGTAATGAGCGCAACCCGTGGTTTTGTCGCTCCGGCTGGTATAAAAAAAGAAGTTGCTGATATCCTTGACAAGCTCGTTGCAGACGTAATGAAGGATCCTGATTTTATTGAAGCGTGCAGCAAAGACGTCATGATTCTCTATCCGCTGACCGGGCCTGCGTATCTTGATTATCTGGTTAAACTCCAGGCAGAAACCCAGAAATTTTATGATTCAACCCCCTGGTAACCTGTCATGACAAAACGATTGGCGGAAATAATCGTCCTGTTATGTTTTATGGGTCTTGCTGTTGTCCTTTACACAAGCACAGCGGGATTTCCCGAAATGACACAGGGTTCTACGGCAACATATATCCGTTTTCTGGCCATTTCACTTGGTATACTCTCCTTGCTGGAGCTGCTCCTGAAGATGAGGAAAAGCGAGAGGGGAAAAGACCGGGAACAGATGAAAATAACAGATACACCGGTAAAGTTTACCGCTCTTCTGGTGTTGATGTTTGTTTATGCAATGCTGCTGGAACCGCTAGGTTTTTATGTGGCTTCGGCGATGTTTTTGCCTCTGGCCATGTACATTCTTGGCAGCCGTGAGTATTTGACTGCCGGGTTGACAACAGGGGGCGTTCTGCTTTTCGTTTATCTGGTCTTTGGCCTGCTTCTCGGAGTACCATTGCCGGAAAGTACCTTGTTTTAACGGAGAAAATTATGCTCTTGGAATCATTGCAGGCCCTTGTTCATCCCTCCTCTCTTATTGCGGTGCTTATCGGTACGGTTTCCGGTGTACTTGTTGGCGGTATGCCAGGGCTGACTGCGACGATGGCCGTCGCCCTGCTGATACCGGTTACCTTCGTACTTGAACCATTGACGGGTCTCATTCTCATGGGCGGGGTTTATTGTGGCGCAATGTATGGCGGTTCCATCCCCGCAATTCTGTTGAGAACACCGGGGACACCAGCCGCTGTAGCCACATCCATTGAGGGCTATCCCATGAGCCAGAACGGGCACGGCGGGCTTGCCTTGAAAGTCTCGGTAATTTCAAGTTTTTCAGGGGGGATGTTCTCCGCCCTGGTATTGTTGCTTGTTGCTCCTGTATTGGCGACATTTGCCCTGACTTTTGGTCCGCCGGAATATTTTCTGCTCGCAATCCTCGGACTGGTTGGTATTGTCTCCATGGCAAACAACATCAATGGACTGTTAAAGGCGCTGATTTCCGGGCTGCTTGGTCTCATCCTCGCCGTAGTCGGTACGGATCCGATATCAGGGCAGCTGCGTTATACCATGGGTTTGACCGATCTTTTTGACGGGGTTGCCTTTATGCCGGCTCTGATAGGTATGTTTTCCATCTCCCAGATGCTTGATTTAACCAGCGTAAAATCGATCGTGACAGACACCTCAAATTTACACAAGATAAGGCGGGAGCCCTTCCCCAAAGGCTTGAAAAAATTTATTGGTATCGGCTGTGGAACCGGCACCATGGTGGGAGTCTTGCCGGGCGAGGGTGCTACCATCGCCGCTTTTCTCAGTTATAATTTTGCCCGCCAGCGCTCAAAGAACAAGGAGTTGTTCGGTAAGGGAAACCCCGAAGGCATTGCCGCTGCCGAGGCTGGTAATAACGGTTGCGTAGGAGGGTCTCTTATTCCCACTTTAACCCTGGGGATTCCCGGTAACAGCGTCGCGGCGGCGTTGCTGGGAGGTTTGATTGTCCACGGCCTTATCCCCGGCCCCGAGCTGTTTACAAAATATGGGGTCATGACCTACGCATTTATCATGTCGCTCTTTGTCGCCAACGTAATCTTTTTGATTATGGGGCTCCTGATGGCACCGTATTTTGCCCGAATCTCGCTCATCCCGACGCAGCTGCTGATTCCCGTTGTTTGTGTATTTTCGATTCTTGGCTCCTATGCCATGAACAACAGTGTTCTTGATATCTTTGTTTGTCTGCTCTGCGGTATTACGGCTGTTGTACTTGGTCGGCTCAAGTTTGATATGGGCGCCCTGACCCTGGGACTCATCCTTGGCCCGATTGCCGAAACCGGTTTTGCCCAAGCCCTGATAATGGGACATGGCAGCTATTCCGTATTTTTCAACCGCCCGCAGGCAATAGTCCTGTGGATAATCATTATCTTATTGCTCATTCCTCCTGCTCTCCAGTTTTACAGGCAGGCAAAAGCTGGTGAAGACCCGGATGATTCCATTCCTGACACTGCCTCCTGAACATAACTTCAGGAAGGACAATTCCTTTCTTATTCGGGATACCGCAGTGAAGGGTATCCCGACTTTTTTGGCATTTTTCTGATATGAAGCGAATAGCCCCGAAGATATTTTTTGATAAAAACGATTACCATCTTTTGCAAATTGTTGATGATGTTCTGGAACGAGGAGCCCAGTCCCGCACGTTTCGCTCTCTTCTTATAGAGCATATGCATCCGCATGGTATCAAGGAGATGGCTGCTCCCCGGGGGCTGCGGATAGCCTACGCGGTGGTGAGCCTGCTTGGTTCATTTGAAAAGGGAGAGGTTCATGACAGACTGAAAGCACTGCGTTCGCTGCGTGATGAGGTCTTTCTCTTTTCGTCCACCTATTACCGGAGAAACACGGCCAGGATTCTGATACAGATCATGAAAGAGCTTGTGCGCACCAGTAATAACGAAATGCGCAGACTGAAACTGGCTCATGATTTTCGGGTCGTCTCCACCGGTAATCCACGTACAATACGCAAGGAGCTTGCCAAATATCATCTGGTTGAAATGCCAGAGGAATGGAATCAGCTGACTTTTGACGGCCATGTTCATGATGCAAACAGCAAGGGAAGGAAATCACCAACCCATCTGCTCATGGATGCCTGGATTAAGGGTATCCGCAATTTAAGCGTTATCTATTACAATTATGTCCGCCCCGATGTCATCGAAGAATTGCTGGAGGCGGGGAAAATACTTGATATCAAGGTACAGGTTGGTATTGAGATTTCAACGAGATTCAGGGATAAATACATTCGTTTTACCTGGGAACCCAACGGTTTTCCCGACCATACCGCCTTTATGCAGTTTCTGGAGAAGGAGGGGGTTGTCCAGTTTATGGAAAAGGGCCGGGAGGTGTCCCTGTATCAACAGCAGTATGTTTTTGACGTCCTGGACGCGTTTAACCAGAACCATCGTCCCGCCTTAAACCGGGAGTTTGGTCTTGAGCTGGGGGAACTGGCAAGGGAAGATTTTGTTGCCTTTACCGGGAAAGGGCAGCCATCTATCCTGCATCTTGCCCGTTTCATCCATAACAGCCTTTCAGATCATGTGGCAAAACTTCTGGATTTGGAAGCAGCAGAGCCTGAGGCTTCCGGTCGAAAGCTTGATGAACAGAAGATTTACAACGTTACGGTAGAATCAATTATTGCCAATTATCTTCTCCCCTCAAGGAACCCGCATGTTCATGATCCCACCGTTCCTCAGGATGATCCCCGTATCCCGAAGCTGCTGCATAATGATTTACACGATACGCTGACCAGGTTGCTTGCCCTGCATCCAAGTTCGAACTTTACCCTGAACCTGAGTAATCTATCCGCTCAGGATACACTGGAATTACTCTATGCAGCCCGGGGGATTTTTACTCATATAGAAGCATACAACCTTAAGGATGTCAGCCACGGTATGAGTGCCGGGGTAACGGTAGGATTACCAACCGCTCCAGATGAGGAGGGGCGGTTGAAAAACCAGCAATCTCACTACAGCCTTATAGCAAGGCTGCAAAAGGCTCTCAACGACGATAACGTTATCAGTCTTAAAAATGCTATTCGTGATATTATCCTGAATCAGGACAATGAGCTGCATAAAGTAAAAAACAGTATGAAAAATGTCTCTGGCGACCGGGAGGCAGTTGCTGCTCTGGAAAGAGAGTTGACCTCCATGCGGGAGCGTAAGCTCCGGTTAATTGACATTTTATCAGATCTTGGAGCCTTTCATAACAGTTATCGAAAAAGATTTCTCAAGTCACGGATTGGTTCGGGATCTACCGGTCAGGCAGAGCATCGCTACGGTATGGGCTTTGTGGTTCTGGAAACCCTGCCGGCCCGGGCCCGCAAACCGTTTTATGAAAAAAATGGGGGCAAAAGAAAAACATTGCTTCCGGTTACTGCCCAGATAACAAGGAACAGTCACCACCGAATAAAACCTGCTTCGCCAGAGGCCGCCAGCGACCTGCTCAAGGGGGCAGAAGATACCAGGAAATGGGTAAACTGGACCCTTGACAGTTTTGTTCTCCACCCAGGAGAACCCGGGAACATAGGGACTCTTGGCGGAATCAATAAACAGGCAGATTCCGGTATCGAAATAAAAAAAGCCAAAGAAAAGGAAAAGATAGGTGAATATTGGAAATATCTTAACAGTAGTGTAAAAAACAGTGTCAAGGTACTGCTTGGTTTTATTCCCGCATTCTTGACCTTTTTTCTTACCAAGGACTGGTGGGTTCTCGCTTATTTGGGAGCTTTTATCTGGTTCGGGATAACAGGTTCGCGCAACATTATCCAGTCGGTACTGGGGGGCGGAGGGCTTCGGCGTTCTCCTTTCCTGTCCTGGAATTCCCTTGTCAGCTGGAGCAGAATTTCGGATTCCCTGTTTTATACTGGTTTTTCGGTGCCATTGCTGGATTATTTTGCAAAAACCGTGTTGCTGGATAAAACCCTTGGAATAACAATTTCTACAAACCCGGTACTTCTGTATACAATTATGGGCCTGGTCAACGGTATCTATATTTCCAGCCATAATGTGATCAGAGGGCTGCCCAAGGGGGCGACAATAGGTAATTTTTTCCGTTCTATCCTGGCTATTCCCGTAGCAATACTGCTCAACGGCATGATTGCTCTGGTTCTTGGAGTATTTGGAGTGCCTGAGGTAACTCTGGTGCTTCAGAAATGGGCGGCTATAATCTCCAAATTTGCCTCCGATTGTGTTGCCGCTGTGATAGAGGGCCTTGCCGACCGACAGGCCAATATCAAGGCACGCCTTCAAGGGTATCAAACTAAAATTTCACAGGTTTTTTCAGTGTATTCAAGGCTTGATCTTCTTTTTCCTGAAGAAGATGTATTAACAGCTCTTCAATCACCAAAAATGATGCTGAAGACCTTAAACACCGAAGCCGAAGACCTGGAGCGGCTCAGTATCGTTAATGCGCTGGATCTCATGTATTTCTGGATGTATAAGCCAAGGGCGGAAAAGGCGCTTTCCCTGCTTGTTCATGATATGTCTGAAGAAAAATGGCAGATTTTTTACTGTTCTCAGCTTATTCTTACACGGCACAGGGAAATCAGTCAGTTTTTTCTTGATGGTCTTGTTGGCAAGCAGTTTTCCAGGGCACTCTCCTTCTATCTGGAACAGTCTCCTGAATACATGAAGGATATGGAAAAACTCAATGAACAGTTTCAATTGCGCTCTGCTGAGCGCAGGCGACTTGAGGGATAAAGAACAAGGGCGGATGACAAGTCTTGCAAAACAGCAGGATTTTAGCCGTTTCACGGAGTAAAAGGCTGTTTCCAGCCAACGCTCTTAAATTTCACAGAGGAATAACAACAATGATTTCAAAAAAAATGAATGCAGCGTTAAACGAGCAAATAAACATGGAAATGTCTTCATCCTACCTGTATTTATCCATGTCTGCCTGGCTTAGTGACCATGGTTTACCGGGGTTTGCTACCTGGATGCGTGTCCAGGCGAAAGAAGAGATGTTTCATGCCGATAAAATGTTTGATTATCTGCTAGAAAGAGGCGGGAAGATAAAACTTGAAAAGATCGAGAAACCAAAAACCAGTTGGGAATCTCCACTGGAAGTCATAGAGGATACAGCAAAGCACGAAGCACATGTTACCTCCCTTATCAACTCACTGGTGGATTGCGCCATGGAGGAAAGAGATCATGCGTCCAATATCTTTCTGCAATGGTTTGTTGAAGAGCAGGTAGAAGAGGAGGCGACAGTGGGGGAGATACTTGACCGATTGAAGTTGATTGGAGACAAGCCTTCTTCAGCCATGTTCCAGATGGACGTTGAGATGGGCAAGCGCGTCTTTACCGAACCCGCGGCCTGAGCCAGAATTTTTTTGAAAACCAAACCACCGTTTGCAAATCAATGGGTATGCAAGACGGTGGTTTGAGACCGCAAGACAGAGGGAAAATGGGCCATTGCCAGTCTGTATCGGCTAATTTTTTTGCCTGCCCGGATTGCGATCTTCTTGTCAGACGTCAGGGAGAAAAAGCGGGATACGCGTTCTTTTGTCCT
>PDWJ01001970.1_pt1 | contig 23212 bp, 19 predicted proteins | sample 1430881 | NCBI WGS metagenome assembly PDWJ01 (sample SAMN01162460, study PRJNA174530) | Oral metagenome, whole genome shotgun sequencing project. | biome: Marine environment; feature: Marine mammal; material: Swab sample of the gingival sulcus; isolation source: swab sample of gingival sulcus... | reverse complement strand
AGCCAAGGTTGGTGTAAAAACGAAACGAATGAAGGCAGGCTGGGATAATAAATACCTGCTTAAAATTATTGGGATGATTTAAGCCCGATTGCCCTGGTCCGGGCAGCCGATTATCAAAGGAAACAGTTGAATGGTTGAAATCTCTGCTGGTTATGGGTCGACGGTGGTGCCTATTCGTTGGCTGGAGAAAGGCTGTCTGGCGTTGCTCGATCAGCGTGTATTGCCGGGTGAGGAACGCTATATCGAGTGTGTGGAGACCAGACAGGTGGCCGATGCGATTGTTGAAATGGTGGTGCGGGGGGCTCCGGCTATTGGCATCGCCGCCGCTTACGGTGTTGTGCTTTCCGCCAAAAGGCATTGTCAGCTTGCCAGTGGATGGCGTGCCGGTATCGAAGCGGATATCGATCTTCTCGCGGCAACCCGACCGACTGCAGTCAATTTGTTTTGGGCATTGCAACAATGCCGGGGGTTGTTGTCTGAATTGAGCCGGGATGATGCCTTTGTCCGGTTGACCGAGCTGGCCCGACAAATCCATCAGGATGATATTGCGGCCAATATGCGAATGGGCCGGTTGGGTGCCGAATTTGTTTCGGCACAATTGGCAGCTAAGGGTGTGACATACCCGATCAATGTATTGACGCATTGCAATACAGGCTCGTTAGCCACTGGTGGCTTTGGCACGGCTCTAGGTGTGGTGCGTTCCTTGGCGGCACAAAACCGGCTGGGCAGGGTCTATGCGGACGAAACCCGACCTTGGCTTCAGGGTGCCAGGCTCACCGTCTGGGAGCTGACCCGGGATGCAATACACGTCACCCTCAATGTCGATTCAGCCGCCGCGCAATTGATGAAGAGCGGTCGTGTCGATTGCGTTATTGTCGGTGCTGATCGAATTACAGCCAACGGGGATGTCGCCAACAAAATCGGTACTTATGGTCTGGCCGTATTGGCGAAACAGCATGGTATCGGATTCTACGTTGCGGCCCCTTGGTCCACTATCGACCCGGACACAGCCAACGGTGACCTGATACCGATTGAAGAGCGCGTGGCGAGCGAAGTATTGTCGTTACAGGGGAAGTGGCTCTCCTTGCCGACCGTCGATACGTTCAATCCGGTATTTGATGTGACACCCGCAGAGTTGGTAAACGCGATTATTACGGAACAGGGTGTTATCACTGCGCCATTTGATCAGGGTATCAAAGCGAAGCTGGACTAAAGCACAATTAATCTTGCTGGCGATCGACTGGATTGCGGCGATGCTGTTGCAAATGACGGCAAGCCCATTCTCTGATGAGCTTGTGTCTCTGCCAATCAATAGAGCAGATGAAAAGCGTTATACGCCATCCAGCCCCAGTTCAGCAATGGAGATTTCACGCATTTTAAATCGTTGAATTTTACCCGTCACCGTCATCGGGAATTCATCACAAAATCTAAAGTAACGTGGAATCTTGAAGTGGGCGATTTTGCCTTTACAAAATTCACGTATTTGCTCTTCTGAAATATCTTGGGATTCCGGGTGTAGTTTAATCCAGGCGACGAGCTCTTCACCGTATTTTTTATCCGGAACACCCGTTACCTGGACATCGGAAATATCTGGATGAGTGTACAGAAATTCTTCGATTTCCTTGGGATAGATATTCTCTCCACCACGAATGACCATATCTTTAATACGGCCAACAATCTGGATATAGCCTTCTTCGTCCATGGTGGCCAAGTCACCCGTATGCATCCAGCCAGCACTGTCGATGGCTTGTTCTGTGGCTTTATCGCTGTTCCAGTATTTTAGCATGACACTGTAGCCACGAGTGCACAATTCACCAATTTCGCCTCTTGGTACAATTTTGCCGTTTGGTGCGTCGATGATTTTACTTTCAATATGGGGTTGCGTCCGACCTACTGTGGATACCCGTTTATCGAAGGGATCATCGGCTGCGGTTTGAGTGGAAACCGGGCTGGTTTCGGTCATGCCGTAGGCGATTTGAACTTCTTCCATGTGCATTTTGTTATTGACAGATTTCATCACTTCCGCCGGGCAAAGGGAACCGGCCATAATACCTGTGCGCAGTGAACCGAGATCGTAGTTGTCAAAATCCGGGTGATCCAGCTCGGCGATAAACATGGTGGGCACACCATACAACGCAGTCGCTCGTTCTTCTGAAACGGCTTCCAATACGGTTTTTGGATCAAAACCTTCATCCGGGTAAATCATGGTTGCGCCATGCGTCATACAACCCAGATTACCCATGACCATACCAAAACAGTGATATAATGGAACAGGAATCACCAGACGATCCTGGTCGGTTAAACCCATGCTTTCAGCGACAAAGTAACCATTGTTTAAAATGTTGTGGTGGGAAAGTGTCGCACCTTTAGGGAAGCCGGTAGTTCCCGAGGTATATTGAATATTGATTGGATCATCAAACTGTAATTCAGCCTGAATACTATCGAGGGCTGTCTGATCACCCTCCAAGCCTATCGCAAAGAAGTCGTCCCAGCGCCACATCCCTGGTTTTTTCTCTTTAGCGAGGTTAATGACACCTTCGAGGTTGGGTAATTTCATCGACTTGAGCTTACCTTCGACTGAGACTTTTAACTCAGGCGCCAACTCCAAGAACATTTCGGTGTATTGTGAGGTTTTAAATGCATCTGCGGTGACAACGAAGCGTGCTTCTGATTGATTTAGCGCGTATTCCAGTTCATGTAAGCGGTAAGCCGGGTTGATGTTCACCAAAATAGCACCAATCTTGGAGGTGGCAAATTGTGTGATGGCCCATTCAGCGCAATTGGGTGCCCATATACCAACGCGGTCCCCTTTGTTAACACCAATGGCCAGAAAAGCTCTGGCTGCCTGATCGACGGCTTGTTTCAATTCCTGATAGCTGTATTTGAGATTCTGATGCTTGACTATCAGTGCATCATTGTTTGGGTAAGTGGCGGCAATTTCATCAAATTTGTCACCGATGGTCATACCGATAAGCGGTTTACTGGCGACTCCGCTGGTATAGCTTGGTAATTTGCTGGTCATATTTAAAACCCTGTAGTGTTTTTATTGAGATTTTTATATAGCTGTTATTATTATTTGGCATGCAGTAAATGAGTTATTGGGGCAATGATGCCGACACCTCATGGCTAAGCCGCTAAACCGACTTTTGAACCAATTTGCAGCCAGTTTTATTGGGTGATCCAATGGTCACTCGGGACAAGTTGTTTCAAGTCGATACCCGATTTTACGCCGAGATTGTTTGAAAGGTAAACTAAATATTCTGTTACTATCTTGTTTTATACCTATCGAGCATAATAAAAAGTGCAAGGATAACCACCTAATCTTGCGATGAATGCTTGATATTGATTCAGACCGACACTATTTTGCGATTCCGATATGGAGTGAAGAGAACTAAAAGGAAAGGGCGCCGCTGACTAAAAAAGCGGAGGTACTGCCTAACCCTCCGCTCGTAACGGGATACTACTCAAATCCACATCAGAAAAATACAGTATACCGGGACGCAATTCTATGTGAGTAGTGTAATGATCTGCAAAAAAGTGTAATGCATGTGAGAAGTTGTTTTTGTGTGTAAAAATCTGTGTATCACCAGGGGTGTTCGGCCTTGCCAAACGAAAAGTCGACAGGGCCGGGCTGGAATAACGGGAAATACAGAAAGTATGGGTTTCTCCTAATTCATGATTTCGTCAGCAACCTCGAGCCAGTGGCTGACGAAGACGCTATTGGTGCTATAGGCGAAATGAATTTTCTTGAAAGCGGCCGTTTCCATTTGCTGGGCTGAAGGCATGGGCTCCTGATTGTCTGCCGCGCAGACGCTGGTTCCAGTCTGAATCGATATAAAACCGGAAGTGGTTTTAAAGGCTTTTAAACTGATACCTCGATGAATCCGCCGAAAGCAGCTTGTGGTGCAATCGTCGAGTGAACAAAAGTGGGCAATTACCACGTACTGGTGTTCACTGATTCGACAGGCTGCGTCCAATGGTCGTATCAGGTGGCGTAGCCTGCGGGCGATACCGATGCTGATTTCTTTCATCACACCAGCGCTATACTGTTGTTTTAAGTCTTGCCAGTTTTTGATGCCGAGTAAAAGAAAACTGGTTACGCCACCTCTGGATTCGGTATATCTCAATGTATCGTTCAGTCGATCGATAGCGTATTGGCGATTTCCGAGACCCGTTGCGTAATCCACGATGCTGTGTTTTTCCAGTATCTGATTGTTTTTCAGCAAAAGCTGGTTCGCGACGAGCAGGGAGTTTTGCATGTCTGAATTGCGATCTGCGGCATAGATACGCGGAAGAAATTGCCTGCTCATATCGGACTTGTAGATAAAGTCATCGACCCCCCAATCAAATGCTTCCGACAATGCGCTTACCCCTTCTTTTGCCGTTAGCAGAATGATGTAGGTGAAATGATTGGTTTGTTCATCGATTTGCCTGACCCGGGTCGTCATCTCCAGGCCGTCCGTTTCTGGCATGACCCAGTCGGCAACCAAAATGCTGGCGGCACGTTCTTCAATCATCGCAATGGCAGATGCCGCATTATTAGCGAAGCGAATGTCTCTATAGCCCGCATTTTTTAACGTTTTGCCAATAACCATGCTGCTGAATTTTGCACTATCGACAACCATTATTGGTAAATCTAGATTCGGCATATTGCTCTCTGATTTTTTTAAGTCATTAATATCTTGCTGAGGATACGGCAGACAGTGCTAAATGCTCAGTTGTCTGAGTATAATATAGACCGGTTTTGGGTCTTGCCAACATAAATAATCTGGAATTCGTGCAAAGTAGGTCTCATACCCCGTTGCACTCTGGCACCAAGCTTAGTTGAGTGTCAGTCAATGAATCACAATAATACTAGCCAGGAGTCATTATGCCTTCATTTGATATGGTATCTGAAGTTGATATGCATGAAGTCACCAATGCCTGTGATCAGGCCAGGCGGGAATTGAAAACTCGCTGGGATTTCAAGAATGTCGACGCCAGTTTCGAATTGCTGGACAAAACAGTGCGTTTGGCGGCAGAACAGGACTTCCAATTGGAGCAAATGGAGGAAATGCTGCGTATGGCTTTTGCCAAACGAAAACTCGATGGTCGATCCTTGGTCAAAGCAGATGCGTCCAAGGCGGGAAAGCAAGTTCGCCAGGATTATGCCATTCAGCAAGGTATCGATCAGCCCACGGCCAAAAAAATTGTCAAGATGGTAAAAGAGTCAAAAATCAAAGTGCAGATTTCGATCCAGGGTGACAAAATTAGAGCCACGGGCAAGAAAAGGGATGACTTGCAACAGGTGATAACTCTGGTAAAAGAATCCGACATTAAAATTCCAATTCAGTTCAATAATTTCAGAGACTGAAATTATTGAATCAGGTGCCCTGTTTGGACTTTTCACTCCACGGCGCAATGCGAAACAGCAGCAGCATGCCAGGCAGCGCAGAAATTGTGCAGAGAACGTAGAAGTGTGTCCACCCTAACCCTGATTCTGGCAGGCCAAGCATGGAAAAAAATGCATGAGTGGCAGGGTGGTCTTCTGCCTTGACGCCTTCAACCAGAAAACCGGTTAACGCATTGGCAAAGGTTCTTGGCAAAGCCGCTAGTGCTGTAAATAAGGCGAGTTGGGTGGCGGTGTATTTCCGGTTTGTGGTTTGCGCGATAAAGGCGACAAAGGCAGTCGTGCCAAGGCCCACACCTAAATATTCCATTGCCAGAACGATTGCCAGCACTGCCAGGTTGTTGCCGACTTCGGCCAACCAGACAAACCCCATGATAGTGGCGATTTGAACCAAACCGAATAACCATAATGCTTTGTTGATGCCAGTTTTTACCATCAATAGCCCGCCCAGAATACCGCCAATAATCGATGGCCATAATGCGGCATTTTTCGCAATAATGCCGATTTCAGTCAGCTCGAAGCCCATATCGATATAAAAAGGTGTGGCCAGGGCGGTGGCCATGCTGTCTCCCAGTTTATACAGGAACATAAAAGCCAGAATCTCCAATGCCTTGAGTCTTCCCAGTCGATTGAAAAATTCCTTGAAAGGATCAATTACCGCACTTTTTAAAGATCGAGGGGTATCGTCCAACAGACTGGATTCTTTGACTAGCAGTGTCATTATGATGCCGGGGATCATAAAAACGGCGACCCAAAAATAAACCGATGACCAGTCCAAATGATCTGCAAGAATCAGTGCCAGCGACCCGGGTATCAGGCCGGAGATTCGATAAGCATTGACATGGATAGAATTACCCAGTCCCAGCTCGTGATCGGGCAGTATTTCACGTCGAAAAGCATCGACGACAATATCCAGGCTGGCGCTAAAAAAGGCGATAACAGCCGCGAGAACGGCAATGGTGCCAATGGATAGTGCCGGGTCAAGTTGCCCCATACAGGCAATTGCAATGAGTAATGACAGATGTGTCAGCAGCATCCAGCTGCGCCGTCGCCCAAGGGGAAATGGCATATAGCGATCCATTGCCGGTGCCCAGATGAATTTCCATGTATAAGGTATGCCGATAAGAGCGAAAAGGCCGATGTCAGCTAAATCCACTCCCTCTTTTCGGAGCCAGGCCGGAACCAGTGTAATCAGAACATAAAGTGGCAATCCAGAGCTGAACCCGGTAAATACGCAGATCAGCATGCGTCGGTTAAGCAGTGCTCGCCAGATAGATTGGGTTTGGGTCGATGTGCTCATTTGCCTTCCGAAAGGGCGAGTTGGTTTGCCCATTGAAACTGTAACTGCCTGGTTACCAGCGCAATCCTGTCTTTACAGTTGGTGATATGATACCAGCCGGTGTTTGAGTTCATAATGTGTTTTCAGCTACTTTACCCTGAGTCAGGGCTGAGCCGAATATGTTAGACGCAAAGCACGATTTTGCAAGTTTAAGTCCAGGTATGTTTAACTTGTTAAGTTTGCCCATGTATTGGTGTACAGTGACGCATTCAAGTGTGCGGGTACGCAATCGGTATAATTGACCAATACCCAGAGCGACAACCACACCGTTTGAAAACAAAGTATATAAAGGTGCAATAAATCGATGCCTGTATTTTTTATTTTATTTATCGTGATTCCGGTTGCCGAGATAGCCGTGCTGATTAATGTCGGCAAGGTGATCGGAGCTTGGTACACGGTTCTGTTGATTTTTTTAACTGCGATCATTGGCGCTTCGTTGCTTAAGCGACAAGGGTTGGCGACGCTGTTGAGAGCGAACCGGAAACTGAACTCGGGAGAAATTCCGGCGAAAGAAATGTTTGAAGGTTTTTTGCTGGCTCTTGGCGGGGCTTTTCTTCTTACACCCGGGTTTATCACCGATGCAATCGGGTTCAGTCTCGTTATCCCGCAAATTCGCTCGGTATGGGTGGGTTATCTGGCTAAAAAAGTTATTGTAAGTGGCAAAATGGGGTCGGGCCAGTCTCAAAGTTTCTATTATCGGTCCGATCATGGGTTTGGCACGCAACAGCCGTCTTCCGACCGGTCTGGGTTCGGTTCCGATATTATCGAGGGAGAATACCAGGATGTATCCACAAGGCAGGATCAACCGGCTAAATATATCGATTCTGATAAAAACTGAAATTTTTATGTGTCGGGTGTTGAAAAAAGTATTTGTAGCCCCATTTATAGTTTCACGTCGCAATCGCAGTTGAGGTTTTGCTTCGACCATCGGAGTGTTGGCAACTGCATTGGATTTTACCTGAGATTTTACTGTGGTCGGTGAGTTTGCCATTGTTGGCGGATCGGCAATTGACAGGCAAGATCAGGTTAACAAGCAAAACTAAACTACCACTATCCAGACATTAATTGGGAGAGTCGAAAAAATGAAAATCCGTCCGTTACACGATCGAGTCGTCGTGCGTCGTAAGGAAGAAGAAACTAAAACAGCCGGCGGCATCGTGCTACCTGGTAACGCAGCAGAGAAACCTTCGCAAGGCGAAGTATTGGCGGTTGGTGAAGGCCGTATTCTTGATAACGGTGATGTACGTCCTGTTGGCGTTAAAGTAGGAGAGACTGTCGTATTCGGTCAGTATGCGGGTAACACTGTAAAGGTGGATGGCGAAGAGTTGCTGATTATGAGCGAAACCGAAATCTTTGGTGTACTTGAATCATAAGTCCGGCAATTAGAATACTTTTTGACAACAGAATTTAGAAAGGATAAGAGAACATGGCTTCAAAAGATGTAAAATTTGGTGATTCAGCTCGTAAAGGTATGTTGGCGGGCGTAAACGTTTTGGCAGACGCGGTAAAAGTAACCTTGGGTCCAAAAGGTAGAAACGTAATATTGGACAAGTCATTTGGTGCTCCCACCGTAACTAAAGACGGTGTATCAGTGGCTAAAGAAATCGAATTGAAAGACAAGTTTGAAAATATGGGCGCGCAGATGGTGAAGGAAGTTGCGTCCCAGACCAACGATGCTGCCGGTGACGGCACCACGACTGCGACAGTATTGGCCCAGTCGATTGTCAATGAAGGTTTGAAGGCCGTTGCTGCTGGCATGAACCCGATGGATTTGAAACGCGGCATAGACAAAGGCGTTCAGGCCGCTGTCGAAGAAATCAAGGGGTGTTCCCGTCCTTGTGAAGATTCGAAAGCGATTGCCCAGGTCGGCACCATTTCTGCGAACAGTGACGAGCGGGTAGGTAAGATCATTGCAGAAGCGATGGAAAAAGTCGGTAAGGAAGGTGTGATCACTGTCGAGGAAGGGAGTGGCCTGGAAGACGAGCTGGATGTAGTTGAAGGTATGCAGTTTGATCGCGGTTATCTATCGCCTTACTTCATTAACAATCAGGACAGCATGACAGCAGACCTGGAAGCTCCTTTTATTTTGTTGGTAGACAAGAAAATCTCCAATATTCGTGAATTGTTACCCATTCTGGAAAGTGTCGCAAAAGCCAGCAAGCCTTTGTTGATCATCGCTGAAGACGTTGAAGGTGAAGCGTTGGCGACACTGGTCGTTAACAATATGCGCGGTATCGTCAAGGTTGCTGCCGTCAAGGCACCGGGTTTCGGTGATCGTCGCAAAGAAATGCTGCAAGATATCGCTGTGTTGAGTGGCGGCAGGGTGATTTCAGAAGAAGTCGGTTTGACTCTGGAAAACGCAACACTGGATGATCTGGGTACGGCCAAGCGGGTCAATATCACGAAAGAAAACACCACTGTCATTGACGGTGCCGGTGTGACTGCCGATATTGAATCCCGAGTATCTCAAATTCGTCGACAAATCGAAGAAAGTACTTCTGATTATGATCGAGAGAAGCTGCAAGAGCGTGTGGCCAAACTGGCTGGCGGCGTGGCTGTCATTAAAGTGGGTGCCGGTTCTGAAGTTGAGATGAAAGAAAAGAAAGCGCGGGTTGAAGATGCCCTGCACTCGACTCGCGCCGCCGTTGAAGAAGGTGTGGTAGCCGGTGGTGGTGTTGCACTGGTTCGTGCTCTGCAGGCAATTGCCGACTTGAAAGGTGACAACGAAGACCAGGATATGGGAATCAACCTATTGCGTCGTGCCATGGAGTCGCCTTTGCGTCAAATCGTGCAGAATGCCGGTGGCGAAGGTTCGGTCGTGATTGACAAAGTCAAGCAGGGTGAAGGTGCTTATGGTTACAATGCTGCCACTGGTGAGTACGGTGACATGCTGAAGATGGGTATTCTCGATCCGGCCAAGGTGGCCCGTACCGCATTGCAATCTGCTGGCTCTATCGCCGGTCTGATGGTAACCACCGAATGTATGGTTACCGATCACGTTGACGAGAATGCTGGCGGTGCCGGTGCTGGTATGCCTGATATGGGCGGCATGGGCGGCATGGGTGGTATGGGCGGCATGATGTGATGCGACGAGAGTCGCGCCGGCAGTTAGCCTGACTGGGTCAGGTTCCAGGCGCAAGATGTTGCTTCTCAAAAGCACTTCTTGCGTCCCCAGACCAGTAGAAAATAGCAATGCTAACAGTCCGACATCCGGATATTTTTGTCGCTGTCCGATGTCGGCACCTCTACCTGATGGAAAAATGCCGTACAGCTGGTACCGTCAGCCTTCTTGGCTGGTTGGTAAAAAAGTCATTCACACCCTTTTAAGAATAGGCATGAGAAAATTGGTGGTATTGTTGTCTGCGGAACTCCGCTAGGTGATACCCAACTTCAACCCTACGTTGAAGAGCCGCAAGACAAAAACAAACAAATTGTGGCCCTGGTGGCACAACAAATGTCTGATGCTTGCTGGTGCACGTGGCTAAAAAGTCAGACTATCTAAGGCGCGATGCTCTCCCTCCTAGTAATGCCCCCGCTGGTCCAGATAGAAAAATCGTTACAATCGTATTTAGCATTTATCAACCCAAGGCGAGTTTCATAACCATACTTCCTACTACACCTGAGAAGACCACAACGAACCCCCTAACAAAAATACAGGCCTTATTACCTTCACAGTTTTTAAAAAATAGCTTAAAGAGCAGCGATATCAGTCCAGCCGCACAAAATGAAGCTATGATTGCATATAAGATGTCCATATAGTGACCTACTAACTAATATATACGAAAACCATTTACTACAGGATCCACAACAACCACAAGATCACCGATAAACACAACCTCCAAGACCACGGTTTGAAGATTAATACGCTCACCACCCCTCATGCAATATTTCCTCAGATTCTCCAAGAGGAAGCAACTCAATCTCGATTGAATCAGAAGGAGCAGGGCTTGGCTATGGTTGCCGTTTGTCTATTGTTCTGCTCAGCAATACGACCGGGATAATGCCGACGAGGACAATAAGAAGTGCTGATAACGCGCATTCTTCGAGTAATTCGTCGGAGGCAAATTGATAGACATGGGTGGCAAGCGTTTCAAAATTGAATGGGCGTAGTATGATGGTGGCAGGTAGCTCCTTCATGCAATCTACAAAAACCACCAGAGCGGCGGTGACTATACCGCGGGAAATGATAGGAACATGAACAGTTATCAGAGTCGCAAGCGGGTTTTTCCCCAGTGAACGCGCCGCCAGATCCATATTGGGCGTGACTTTTTCCAGACTGGATTCAACAGAGCCGGTAGATATAGCAAGAAAACGTATGCTGTAAGCAAAAACGAGCGCAAACAAGCTGCCACTGAGCAACAGTCCTGTGGCTGTGTCGAACCATTGTAAAGCCAGGTTATCTATCGTATTGTCGAAGGCGGCGAGAGGAATGATAACCCCAATGGCAAGCACCGCACCGGGCATGGCATAGCCCAATGTAGATAAGCGTACAAAAAATCGGGTTGGGCCAGATTTTATCAATCGGTTGGTGTACGAGAGGAGCAATCCCACCAATATGGTAACCAGGACAGCGCTGACAGAAAGTACGAAGCTGTTTCTCGAATACGCTAAAAACTGGTCATTCCAGCTAATGTCAAAGTAGTTGAATGCGTAGTAACTCAATAAACTTGAGGGGATAAGGAAGCCCAGTAAAACAGGAATAAAGCATCCAATTGCGGCGAGAATGCCTTTTATTCCGGTGAGCATAATTCTATTTCCATTGTCGGTGGTCGCGTTGTTGTGGTAAAGCGTGACTTTTCGGCGGGAGTGACGCTCGGACAATACCAGTGTGATAACGAACACCAGCATCACGCAGGCAATTTGGGCTGCACCTCCGACATTGCTCAGGTTTAACCAGGTATCGTACAGTCCGGCAGTCAGTGTTCTAACGGCAAAATAGTCGACTGTGCCAAAGTCATTCAATGTTTCCATCAAAACCAGGGAAAGTCCAACCGCCATGGCAGGGCGTATAGTCGGAAGTGAAACCAAAAAAAAAGACTGCCAGGGTGTTCTCCCCAGGCTCCGGCTGGCGATAAATAAAGAAGATGATTGATCAAGAAATGCCGCCCTTGCAAGCATGTAAACATAAGGGTAGAACACCAGTGACATAACTGTAATTGCCCCCGCCATACTCCTTATTTCTGGAAACCAGTAGTCGTTTGGAGAAGTCCAGCCGAATAGATTACGCAACTCTATTTGAATCGGGCCTGCGTACTCCAGCAGATCGGTGTAAGTGTATGCAATTACATAGGCGGGTACGGCAAATGGAAACAGCAAAAGCCAACTCATGAGTTTTCGGCCCGGAAACTGGCACTGAGAAGTGAGCCACGCGCAGCCAACGCCTATTAATGTACAGCAGGTTCCGACCCCCGCCATCAAAATGAGGGTGTTCTCGATATAGTCTGGTAAAACAGTATTAAAAAGGTGGGGCCAGATGTTTTCTTCGGGGAAAAAAGCGAGATAAAAGACTGAGATGACAGGCAATACGACCAGAAAAGTGGTGATGGCCGCCGTTACCAGCCAGTATCTGTTGGTTTTATCCGTGCCTGAACGGCGTTGGGCGGCTTTTATCATTGGCGATCTATAGAGCGCGAACAGGAAATACTTTTGATGCATTCCCTGTTGCGACAGACTCTATTGCGTTCGGTAACTTATTGGCAAACCTTATCCGTCATAATCGACTTTATCGACTAGCTTGGTCGCCTTGGTACGGTATTGGTCAATTTCCGAAAGAGGCAGTTTGTCTGCGCTGAATTTGCCCCAGGAGGAGACAAGGGGGGAAGCGCTGACACCAGGTTTGACTGGGTACTCGAAGTTTTTCTCGGCGTAGATTTTTTGTGCGTTATCGCTGGCCAGAAACTCCATCAGTTTAATGGCGTTGCTCTTGTTAGGCGCACTTCGAGTGAGTCCCATACCGCTAATATTCACGTGTGCGCCCCTGTCTTCTTGGTTGGGAAACAGTATATTGACTGAATTTGCCCAGGCTATCTGTTTTTTGTTGGTCAGCATTTTGCCATAGTAGTAGCTATTGCCCAGAGAGATATCGCAAACGCCTTCCTTGATTGCTTTAACTTGGGCTCGGTCGTTGCCTTGTGGCTTTCTCGCCAGATTATGCTTGACGCCTTTGAGCCATTTTTGTGCGTCTTTTTCTCCGTGATGAGCAATCATAGAGGCAATCAGGGCCACGTTATAAGGGTGTTTGCCTGATCGTGTGCAGATTTTTCCTTTCCATTTTGGATCTGCCAGATCTTCATATCGTGAGATGGCTCCTTCGGGTACTCGGTCTTTGGATGCATATATATTGCGTACTCGGGTAGTGAGACCAAACCAGTAGTTTTCGGGATCCCGATACTGAGAAGGGATATTATTTTCGAGTGTTTTTGAAGTGACAGGCTGGAGCACGTTTGCTTTTTTGGCCGCTGATAAATTGCCTATGTCGGTAGTCAGCAGCAAATCTGCGGGGCTGTTTTTACCTTCTCGTTTCAGTCGCTCGGTCAAGCCTTTTTTAGCGAAAGTGTGATTAACCTTGATGCCGGTTTCTTTGGTAAATGCATCGAATAAGGGTTGCATCAGAAATGACTGGCGTAGCGAGTAGACGTTGACTTCAGGGTCGCTCGCAGCAGTCGCTGTGGGCAAGTGGAAAGCAATGGTCGCTAAAACAACAGATGCGACCTGTTTCAGTTGTAGTTTCATTTTTGACTTCCTATGGGCTGGTTTTTATTGATTGACATGATAAGAAGAACCATTCTTATTAAAGTCTGAGTACATGTCAAGTCTGTATTGATTCCCAAACGCCATACAGACTACCAGCCCTAATCAAAGCAGCCCCTTACCGCTTAAAATATCACACGAACAATATTGGTTTCGAACCGACTCTCGCTTCAGGCCATTTTGTCATGCGTCAGGAGAAATACGTCAGGTTTTCAGTTCATCCAGGTTGAGAAAGTATTCCAGTGATTCGGGGTTGGCCAGCGCATCCCGGTTTTTTACCGGATCGCCATGAATGATATTCCTGATTGCAAGCTCGACAATTTTACCGCTAATGGTTCTTGGAATATCGGCGACCTGGATAATTTTGGCCGGCACATGCCTTGGTGTCGCGCCGCTGCGTATTTTATCCTTGATGGCGGTTATCAGCGCATCATCCAGTACGGTGTTTTCCCGAAGTTTGACGAACAGAATAACGCGCACATCGTTTTGCCAGTTCTGGCCTACGGCGACAGATTCAAGGACTGTGTCTATTTTTTCTACCTGTCGATAGATTTCCGCCGTGCCAATTCTTACTCCGCCGGGATTCAGCACAGCATCAGATCTGCCGTGAATAATTACGCCGTTGTGATGTTCGTGCGGTATCAATTCACCGTAATCGCCATGAGCCCATATATTGGGGTGGGTGGCAAAATAGGAATCCCGGTATTTTTCGTCATTGGGGTCGTTCCAGAACCCAGTCGGCATGGATGGAAAGGGGCTTTGACAGACCAGTTCGCCTTTGCCAGTATGTTTGGTTTTGCCATCGTCACAATAGATCGCGACATCCATTCCCAAACCAACACATTGCAGTTCGCCCCGATATACCGGCAAGGTTGGATTACCCAAAGTGAAGCAAGAGATAATATCTGTGCCACCGGAGATACTGCTAACGCACATATCCTGTTTAACTTTTTGGTATAAATAATCAAAACTCTCGTGTGATAACGGTGAGCCGGTTGAAAGCAGAGTGCGCAGGTGTTCCAGGTTATGGGTTTTCGCTGGCCATAGCTCGGCTTTTTCGCAAGCAGAGTAGAACTTGGCGCTGCTTCCAAAAACGCTGAGTTGTTCTTTTTCGGCAATATCAAACAATCGCCTTTCGTTTGGATAGAAAGGTGAACCGTCATACAGAACGACGACCACTTCCAGTGCCAATGAGGAAACCAGCCAGTTCCACATCATCCAGCCACATGTGGAGTAATAGAAAATGCGTTGTGATGATTGCAGGTTTGTGTGTAGCGATAACTCTTTCAGGTGCTGAAGCAATGTGCCGCCGACGCTATGCACAATACATTTGGGGGCGCCGGTTGTGCCGGAGGAATACATAATGTACAGCGGGTCGGAAAAAGCGACCGGGGTGAATTGTAACGGCATTTCGTCGCTATTGCCGCTTGCTGCAAGAAAGGCGTTCCAACTAGTAATCTTACCGTTCGTGTCCGCCAGTGGGGGGGTATCCAGATTGGCGAACGGCACTTCGATAACACATTCTAACGAATCCAGGTTATCTAGAATACCTTCTATTCTGGTGCTGGAATCGATGAGTTTGCCATTGTAATAGTAGCCATTGGTGACGAATAACACCTTCGGCCTGATTTGTCCGAATCGGTCAATCACACCATTCAGACCAAAGTCGGGTGAGCATGATGACCAGACGGCACCCAGTGATGTGGTGGCCAGCATGGCTATAATTGATTCGGTGCAGTTAGCCACAAAGCCGGCGACTCGATCTCCTTTGCTTACTCCCGCCTGTTTCAGCGCATGGCTGAGCAGGGCGACTTCGTTGTTTAATTCGGCGTAGCTGATCTCATCACGTTCACCGTTTTCCTTATAGGCAATAACCGCTGGTCTGTCGTCATTTCGGCTAAGCAGGTTTTGGGCAAAATTTAAAGATGCACCTTCGAACCATTTTGCGCCGGGCATCTGATCTTCATTTTGAAGAATAGTGTCTGGGTTGTAGTCTCCTTTAACTTGAAAATAGTCCCAGATGCCTTGCCAGAATTTGGCTTTGTTGGCTATTGTCCAAGCGTGAAACAAGTTGTACTCACTGGGTATAGCTCCGTATAGACTGGCAAGATACGAGCGAAATCTGGAAATATTGGCGTTTTCACAGGTTTCAGCTGAGGGTGTCCATATAGGTTTGTTCATAGTGACTCCTAAGTGCGGCGTATCTTGTCTGACATCGCCAGGCTGACTTTTGACCGATTGCATATATTCAATTGTTTACATACCCAGTTGCCGGCATCGATCAAGGCTGCCAGGTCGATGCCAGTGTTCAGGCCCAGTCCATGTAATAGGTAAACCAGGTCTTCGGTGGCGAGGTTACCACTGGCTCCCCGGGCATAGGGACAACCACCCAAACCGGCTACGGCTGAGTCAATACTTGTCACGCCCAATTCAAGGCAGGCATAGGTGTTGGCCAGGGCTTGCCCATAGGTGTCGTGAAAGTGCATCACCAGCGAGGCCAACGGGACACTGCGGGAGACTTCACGAAAGATTGTTTTTATTTGGTTTGCGGTACCGGTGCCTATGGTGTCGCCGAGAGAGATTTCATCACAGCCAAGCGCAACGAGGCGCTCACTGACCGAGATAATGTCACGACAGGGTACGTCGCCCTGGTACGGGCACCCGCCAATACAGGATACATAGCCGCGCACAGGGATTTTTCTCGCGATGGCTTCGTTAACCACGGGTGTAAACCGTTCAATACTTTCTGCGATGGAGCAGTTAATATTTTTCTGACAAAACGCTTCGGAAGCGGCAGTGAAGATCGAGACTCTATCCGCATTGGCGCTGACCGCCATTTCCAGCCCTTTGATATTGGGTACCAAGGCAGAATATTCGACGTTTGATAAGCGTGACAGACCTTGCATGACTTCCAGGCTGTTTGCCATTTGTGGAACCCACTTGGGTGAGACAAAACTGCCGGCTTCAATACGTCTCAGTCCAGATTGGGATAAACGGTGGATAAGCTCGATTTTCGTCCTGGCGGCCAGTTTCTGTTTTTCGTTTTGCAGGCCGTCTCGGGCACCGACTTCCGTAATGGAAATATCTATTTTTGACATAGGCTTGCCTGTTTGTCATATGGAACTGGCTGGGTTATCGGTGGCATCCTCCGCAGAGGCCAGTTCGATTAGCTCTGCGCCTTCTTCTACGTTGTCACCTTCGCGGTAAAATATCCCGGCGACCTCCCCAGATTCATGGGCTGTAATGGTATGCTCCATTTTCATGGCTTCCATTAGCATCAGGGTATCCCCTTTGTTGACCTGATCGCCTATACTCACGTTGACCGCGATGATTTTCCCGTGCATTGGGGCGAGGAGGGAATGTTCATATTCGTCCGCTTCATGGGAGTCATAGTCCAATGCTATATCGAAGCAATAAGAAGCTCCGCCGGTAAAAATCGACAGACTATCGCCTTGTAATTGAACATTATACTTGATTCGTCTCTCGTTTAGATTTGCGGTAATTTGAGAACCGGACAATTCGGCACGGACGTCAATTTTCGTATCGCCAAATGACAGCCCAAACTGTCTTATTGCACCAGAGTCAAGATGATCGTTGCTAAACTCGGTTTGATAAACAAAGGCATCGGTCCCATGAATCAGTTCAAAGGCTTCAACTCCAGAACTGTTCAGCCTCCAGGTGGATTGTTGATTCCACGGTGAATACTTGTCGGCACTATGGCTACCATTGCCACCGGTATCGCCACTACCAGACCATGCTTCGTTACTGAACAGAAACAGCGTACGTGCGATGCCTGCCAATGCGAGAATATCGTCGGTAATAGCTGGCTCGACAAGTAACTTGTGTTGATTCTCTTCGATAAACAATGTTGACAGTTTGCCGCTTTGGAACGCTGGTTCTGCGAACAAGGCAGCCAGGAATGACAGGTTGTTGGTGACTCCTGCCAAGCGGAAATCAGCCAGTGCCTTTTGCATCCGGTTAATCGCCTGAGAGCGAGTTTCATCCCAGACAATCAGCTTGGCGATCATCGGGTCATAGTAGATTGAAATGTCATCGCCGGATTTGATTCCTGTATCGACCCTGACGTACTTGCCTGGTTCGGGTGTCGCCATATAATGAATATGTCCCGGTGTCGGTAGAAAAGAGTCATACGGGTTCTCGGCATAAACTCTCGCTTCAAAAGAATGCCCCAGACAGGGAATATTCTCCTGTTTGAATTCGAGTGATTCACCATTCGCGACTCGCAATTGCCATTCAACCAGGTCGATACCTGTGATCATTTCAGTAACCGGATGCTCGACCTGCAGGCGTGTATTCATTTCCATAAAATAGAAGCTTTCATCGATATCCAGCAGAAACTCGACTGTACCTGCCCCCGAGTAATCAATGGCTTTGGCACAAGCGATGGCAGCCATTCCCATTGCAGTTCGAGTTTTATCAGAGAGCCACGGGGCCGGCGCTTCTTCGATGACTTTCTGGTGGCGTCGTTGCACGGAGCAGTCTCTATCATGCAGATACACGGCGTTGCCATGATTGTCACATAAAAGTTGAATCTCGACATGGCGTGGTTCGGTGATGTACTTTTCAATCAATAAGTGATCATTACCGAAGGATGATGACGCTTCCCGTTTTGCAGATGAATATGCGGCCGAAAACTCTTCAGCGGCAGACACCACTCGCATACCTTTGCCGCCACCGCCGGCACTGGCTTTGAGTAACACCGGATAACCGATTTTATCGGCGTAGGACTTGAGGGTTGCTTCATCCTGTTGATCACCATGATAGCCCGGCACCAGGGGTACGGACGCTTGCTCCATCAGTTTCTTGGCTTCACTCTTTGAGCCCATCGACCGAATAGAGTGCGATGAAGGGCCAACGAATTGAATTCCGTTTTGTTCGCACAGGTCGGCAAAGTGGGCGTTTTCGGAAAGAAATCCATAACCGGGGTGAATCGCTTCCGCACCGGAGGCACGAGCGATATCGAGAATATGTTCAGCTCTTAAATAGCTTTTAGCCGCTTCGGCGGGGCCAATTGAATAGGCTTCGTCGGCCATTTGTACAAACAGTGCATTTTTGTCTGCCTCCGAATAGACGGCAATACAATGTACGCCCATTTTTTGCGCTGTTTTGATAATGCGGCAGGCGATTTCTCCGCGATTGGCAATGAGTAGTTTACGAAACATGGTGGGTATCCTTATGCGGTTTTCCAGGCAGGTTTTCTTTTTTCAAAAAACGCACTCATGCCTTCCTGGCCTTCAGGCGATACACGTAATCCGGCTATGAGTCCAGAGGTAAAAGAAAACAAGGCATCGTTAAATACCGGGGCACTGTATTGGCGAATCAGTTTTTTGCTGGCCTGCATGGCTTTCGGGCCATTGGCGATCAGTTTTTCGGTCAGTTGCTGTATTTTTTCGTCGAGCAAGGTATCGGCTGATACTTCATGTATCAGTTCCATTTCCTTTGCCTGCTGGGCGTTAAATACCTCTGCGGTGAGAAAGTAATAACCGGCTTTTCTTGTCCCGATCGTATTGATCACAAAAGGGCTGATGACAGCCGGAGCCAGGCCCAGTTTTACTTCACTCAAACAAAAGCTGGCATTTTCTGCGGCGATGGCAATATCACAGCAGGCGATCAACCCGATGGCCCCCCCGTAAGCCGCTCCCTGAACTTTGGCAATCACCGGTTTGTTACAAAAGTAGATGGTTTGCATCAGTTTTGCGAGTTGATTGGCGTCTGCGACGTTTTCTTCATAACTCAGGGTGGCCATGCGTTTCATCCAGTTAAGGTCGGCACCGGCGGAGAAGTGTTTTCCTTCAGATTGCAGCACCACTATTTTGCAGTCTTCACGTTCAGATAATTCCTTGAAACAGGCTATCAATGCGTGAATTAATTTATCATCGAAGGCATTGTTAACGTCCGGTCGGTTCAAGGTAACTGAAAATACGCCCGATTCGTCGGTTATTCTCAGTACCTCTGAGTCTGGTTGATGATCTTTCATGTTGGTAGTCCCGATTACATTCTAAACACGCCATAACGGGTGTCTTCAATTGGCGCATTGAGTGAGGCCGACAGAGCCAGACCCAGCGTTTCCCTTGTGTCCGAGGGATTGATAATGCCATCGTCCCACAATCGGGCAGAGGCAAAGTAGGGGTGGCTTTGCTTGTCAAACTGGTCGGTGATCACCTTGCTGAACTCTGACTGTTCCTCTTTTGACCAGAGAACGCCCGCTCGTGCCATTCCTTCTTTTTTTACCTGAGTCAATACACCGGCGGCTTGCTCACCGCCCATGACTGCGATACGACTGTTTGGCCACATCCAGAGAAATCTTGGGTGATAGGCCCGGCCACACATGCCGTAATTTCCCGCGCCAAAACTGCCTCCGGTAACGACGGTAAATTTGGGCACTTTGGCGCAGGCAACCGCTGTGACCAGTTTTGCTCCGTGCTTGGCAATCCCGCCTTCTTCATGCTTTTTACCAACCATAAAACCGGTAATATTTTGCAGAAAAACAAGGGGTATTTTGCGTTGGCAGCAGAGTTCGACAAAGTGTGCGCCCTTGACCGCAGATTCGGCAAACAAAATGCCGTTATTGGCGATAATTGCCACTGGATAACCATGAATACGTGCGAAACCACAGACCAGGGTTACACCATAGTACTTTTTGAACTCGTCAAAGTCCGAACCGTCAACGATACGTGCGATCACTTCTCGAGAGTCGTACGGCGTTTTTAAATCCGTCGGCACAATTCCGTTCAGTTCCTCGGTTGGGTAGAGCGGAGCGATCGGTTTTCGGACATCGATATCTATTTGTTTTTTGTAGTTTAACCGCTTGATGCACTGGCGAGCGAGGTAAAGTGCATGTCCGTCGTTGTCGGCATAGTGGTCTGCGACACCTGAAATTTTGCAATGCACATCTGCGCCACCCAATTCTTCTGCCGTGACATCTTCTCCGGTGGCGGCCTTGACCAGAGGCGGGCCACCAAGAAAAATGGTACTCTGGTTTTTTACCATAATGCTTTCATCCGCCATGGCGGGAACATAGGCACCACCTGCGGTACATAGCCCCATTACCACGGCGATTTGTGGAATCCCCTTTGCAGACATATTTGCCTGGCGGTAGAAAATTCCGCCAAAGTGGTTTTCATCCGGGAATACTTCATCCTGCTGGGGTAAATTGGCACCACCGGAATCAACCAGATAGATGCAGGGTAGCCGGTTTTCTTCGGCGATAGTTTGTGCGCGCAGGTGTTTTTTAACCGAAAGCGGGTAATAGGTGCCGCCTTTCACTGTCGAGTCGTTGGCCACTATCATGCATTCAACGCCTTCAACCCGACCAATTCCGGCGATGACGCCGGCTGCTGGAACCGCTTCCTGGTACACTTCGTAAGCGGCAAGCTGGGATAACTCCAGAAACGGAGAACCGGGATCCAGTAGTTTTACCACCCGGTCTCTGGGTAAGAGTTTCCCTTTGGCCAGGTGCCTTTGTTGTGCCGCTTTACCACCACCTTGTTCTATTTTCTTGACTTTGGCCTGCAAGTCCTTGACTAGGGACTCCATTGCCTGTTTTTGTTTATTGAAGGTGTCGGAGCTGGCAGTTAGCTTAGTCTTAATTGCCGTCATTCAATATTTCCTGTGAACGCTTAGATTTAAATCTGAAAACAAAGTGTATTCAGGTCCAACTTTATGTTGATTCGTTATAAAGTTCCCGGCCAATCAGCATGCGCCGAATTTCGGAAGTGCCGGCACCGATTTCATAGAGCTTGGCATCCCGCAACAAGCGACCGGTTGCATAATCATTGATGTAGCCGTTGCCGCCGAGAACCTGAATTGCATCCAACGCCATTTGTGTCGCTATTTCAGCGCAATACAAAATGACGCCGGCCGCATCTTTGCGTGTAGTTTCACCCCGGTCGCAAGAGCGTGCCACCGCATACAGGTAGGCGCGGGAGGCGTTCATTCGGGTGTACATATCTGCCACCTTGCCTTGGATCAGTTGGAATTCTCCGATTGACTTACCGAACTGCGTGCGCTCATGGATGTAGGGTACGACGATGTCCATACAGGCTCGCATAATACCGGTTGGCCCACCGGACAATACGACTCGTTCATAATCCAGGCCGCTCATCAGCACGCGAACGCCCTGGTTTTCACCACCCAGTACATTCTCTGCGGGTACTTCGACATCTTCAAAAACCAATTCACAGGTTTCGGAACCTCGCATCCCGAGTTTATCCAGTTTGGGAGAGCGGGAGAAACCCTTGAAGTCACGCTCGACAATAAATGCGGTAATTCCGTGCGAACCTTTGGCGAGATCGGTTTTTGCGTAGATAACATAGGTATTTGCGTCCGGGCCGTTGGTGATCCACATTTTGGTGCCATTCAGTACATAGTGATCGGACTTTTTATCTGCTCTCAGTCTCATGCTCACCACATCACTGCCGGCACCAGGCTCGCTCATGGCAAGGGCACCGATATGGTCGCCGCTGACCAATTTCGGCAGGTACTTGGCTTTTTGCTCATCTGTGCCATTACGGAAAATTTGGTTGACACACAGGTTGGAATGGGCGCCATAGCTGAGGCCAATGGATGCAGATGCCCGGCTTATTTCTTCCATTGCGATAACATGAGCCAGGTAACCCATTGCCGAGCCGCCGTATTCTTCAGTGACTGTGATGCCAAGTAACCCCATATCTCCCAGTTTCTTCCATACCTCATTCGGGAACCGGTTTTCCTGGTCCGTTTTCTGGGCGACAGGAGCGATCTCTGTGTCAACAAACTGTCTAGCCTGGTTACGAAGCATGTCCATGGTGTCACCCAGGCCGAAGTTTAGAGAGTTAAATTTTTCGCTCATGTTTGATGCTCCTTTTTTGATTTCTATTTCGTTTTTCGTACTACTCTGTAACAGTGAAATATCTGTACCAGTTTGCTGTCTATAGGGACTGACAGTTCCCGGTTTCGGCATGAACCAGTGCGTTTCGACATTTGAGCTCTGCTTCGTCCAGTTCGTGTTGCATCACTTTGATGTCGCTCAACTGTTGTTGCAGTATCAGTCTGCGTTCATTTATTTTTGTAAGAAGATGATTTAACTGATTGATGTTTCCAGTCTTTGGATCATAAAGTCCAATTAGATCTTTTGATTCTGCCAAACTGAAGCCTAACCGCTTTCCTCGCATGATCAACTTGAGTTTTACTCGATCTTCATCGGTATAAAGCCGGGTGGTGCCTTCGCGCAACGGTGCTAACAGCCCCTCTGACTCATAGAAACGAATAGTGCGAGTGGTGATATCGAATTCCTTGCTTAAATCGCTGATACGGTATTTGTGTTTTGAGGTCATGATTCATTCGGTCTGGTTTTTTTTCGATATTAAATTACCTTTACGTAAACGTCAAAGCAAAAAAGTAGAATAGCGGCAAAAAAAAGTGATTATAAAACACGCTGGTAAAAATGAAGATACTGGTGGCTGGCGTCAGGTATTACCCAGGCTGATCGCATCCAGCTTGAACTCTTTTGGATATTTCTTTCTTTTGGTCATTTCTTTTTCTCCAGTTAAGGTCATTATCTCTTAACCGGGTCGTACAGGTCTATTAGACAACCTCATTTGTTTAATGCTGAGGGTGTAGTGGTCTAATGACATCGGACATATTAATAAGAGAGAATACCCACTGACTATTAAGGTGTCCCTATGAGTACCAAACAAACGAGAAAAAGCTACCCGAAGGTCTTCAAGGAAGAG
>PDWJ01003046.1_pt1 | contig 23246 bp, 20 predicted proteins | sample 1430881 | NCBI WGS metagenome assembly PDWJ01 (sample SAMN01162460, study PRJNA174530) | Oral metagenome, whole genome shotgun sequencing project. | biome: Marine environment; feature: Marine mammal; material: Swab sample of the gingival sulcus; isolation source: swab sample of gingival sulcus... | reverse complement strand
TAACTTTTATCACCATATAAACTTTTCATTGTACAATTCTCTTGTGCTCTTTTTGCCGTGCCCTTATTTACTTCTTAATTCCTTTTGTTTCAAACTTACACACCTTTGTAACACCTTGCGTGTCACTTCCATTATCTATGTAATCCTACGCTTCACTAAAATAAAACGGGCTCTGTTTTAACTCCTTTCTGTAGCCCTATTATTTCTTATCAAACTTTTCCGATTAACATTATCAGTCAAGTTAAATCAAAGACTATCACTGTATTTTTCCCAATAAATAATGATTATCAACAGATATTGACTATCAATTTCATTATTGGCAAAGCGATTTCATTATATCAACAAACGCTATCGATTACAACGAAAAAAATTTTTTTTACGAAGATATCAATGCAATTAATACTTATTTTCAAAATAAGTATTAATTTTAGAGCGATTTCGTAACTTCAATTTGCATTTGCGTAACTATTTTCTGCTCAAAAAAAATAAAAATATTTAGACACAAATTGCATCAAAATATTTTTATATGTTACTGCTATTATCAATTGAAAAGTGTTACATGGCTCTTTGCTACACATAAGTGCAGCGCTGGCGATGTTGCAATTACTATAAAACCCGAGATTTCTCCACTCCACTATCGTTGCGGTCGAAAGGACAAAAATCAGTGGAAAGTAGAAAGTAAAGTCATAAACCACTTAAAGCCTTAAAATCAACGTCAAAAGCGAGATGTCTCGACGATGCTCGACATGACTGAAAACAGTGGAAAGTTAAAAGTGGAAAGCAGAAAGCAAAGTCAAAACCGAGATCTTTCGACTTCCGCAAATTATGTTTACTTCGTAAACACCGCTCACGAGTTCGCGTCCGGATATTTTTCCGGTAACATCAAGATGACAAGCTATCATGAATTGTCAGAAAGTGCTAAGCGCGACGGGTGGTAGTGTTCTTCGTCGGGGTAGTTTGTAGCGTAGCGCTGCCGCCTAAAAGAATAATACCTGCCGTCGATATAAGCGCAGCGCTTTCGTTTCAATTCTAAGTGCACTGTTATCGCACTCACCATATTCCTAGTGAACCCAAATTGTGGAACGACATCAGCACAAGTCGCGTTGCAATTGATATAAACCCCGAGATTTCTCCACTCCACTATCGTTGCGGTCGAAATGACAAAAATCAGTGGAAAGTAGAAAGTAAAGTCAAAACCGAGATCTTTCGACTTCGCTCAAGATGACAAAAAAGCTTATTGGTATTTGACCAATACACAACTGCCATGGACGACCTTTATACCATTTTCTTGTGCGTATTTAACGATGTCCATATCGTAAGTATTGGGTTGAAACCAGATGTATTTCACCTTCTTTTGAATCGCCTTTTCAACGACGGCGCGCGCCACATTTTTAGCGACGACCATACTGATGCAATCGATGTCTTCTGCGATGTCCAAAATTGTATGATACACCTTGTGCCCATCGATTTCATCGCGCTTCGGATTGACTAAAAAGACATTGTGCTGTTTTTGCATAAGTCGTTTATATATTCTATTGCCGAATTTAGTGGCATCGCCATTGGCGCCGACCACTGCCCAATTCTTTTGCGCGAACATTTCCTCTATCGTCTTGTCCATGCTGTCAGCTTGTAAACTTACATTATCCATTTGAAACATGTCATACCTCCCAACGCAATCATACTATAAAATGTAAAAAAAAGAAACCCCTCGCTGTATAGTGAGGGGTCAGAAGCTAGGCAAATCGCTAGCTTAAAAACTTATACATTAGTTTTATTCATATGTCTTGCTCTGCTCACCGAAGATTTCCGGATAGAGAATTTTAGCCATGTATTCGTAAGCTTCTTTGTAGTTTTTCATTGGCTTGTAGTGATAGAAGTTCGGCGGCAAATCATAGATGGCGTCATTTTTAACTGCCTCGTATGCATTCCATACGGCATTGTCGGCAAACTGCTTGGCGACGAAACCTCTAGCATCTTTATTTTTGCTGGAATGTTTTAACAAAATCAAATCGGGTTGGTCTTGTAATACTGCCTCAAAACTGAGCGTAACTTTATCGACACCCTTTGTCTTATCGTACGCTTCATCACTCAATACATCGCCAACATTGATCGCCTTAAGGTCTTTCATAAGCCCAGCCGCCGTCGTGCCGCTACGATAAGCCACTAATGTCCCCTTTTTATTGACTTGCATCATCAACGCTTTGGGATTATTTTGAGCCGGTACTTTCAAGAGTATTTCTTGAATCGGCGCGAGTACATTGGCGAGCGCATCGTCATAGAGTTCCGGTTTGCCATTTATGTTGGCAATAACTTTGACCCACTTTAAGTAGTCGGCGAGTGTTTCGTTGTCGATTACAATTGTTTGGATATCTAAGTTGTCAATCGTGTCGGCAAAAGCCACTTGTTTACCCATGCCAATACCCAAAACGACTAAGTCTGGCTTTAGCACGACGAGTTTTTCCAAACTGATGCTATCGGGTTTAGTCGATTCCGCAATGATTTCTACGTCTTTAAAAGCATCTGGCATTCTCTTTTCAGAATACTTAGTAGAAACGCGTGCGATTAGTTCGCCACCGGCTTGGTGCCACAATATATTGTGACTGGGATATAAACCGACAACTTTTTGTGGGTTTTTCGCAACTGTAATTTCCTTGCCACGCGCGTCGACAAAGCTTACGCTGTCTTCAGTAACGACAACTTTATCCGCCTTTTCGGTAAAGTTTGGCAGTGTCGCCGTAGTATATGCTCTTGCGTAATCACTTGCCTTTGGAACGTTAGCCGAATTTTTGACACTCTTTAACGATTCCAATAACGTTTGATTAGAACCGACTAGTTTAGTATTTAAGGCATTGTACATCATCACAAAAGCTTCGCCGCGCTTTACAAATTGCGCTTCACCGGTTAAGTCTGTCGCTTTTGCAACTGAATCGCCATCTTCTGGCGATGCGTAAATTTTTAATCCAGCCGCCAATTCAAATGCCTTGTCATAAGTATCTGCACCGTCATAGCCCAATACTCTGAGCAACATTGTCAAATATGCCTGTTTTGTCACTTTTTGAGCGAGACCAAACTTGTTTTCGCCTACGCCATTGACGATGCCGGCCTCGTAACCGTAAGCAATGCGCTTAGCTGCCCAGTGATCCTTAGGCACGTCGCTAAAAGTATGCATTTTAGTTGCGACCTTGGACTCTGCGCCCTGAAGTCGTAAAATTGTGACGAGCGCCTCTTCGCGCGTCAAGACTTTTTCGGGTTGTAAATCGCCATTGGCGTCACCCTTAATAAAGCCCATTTCTTTTAATTCTTGTCCGGCATCAGTCGGTGAAATCGCCGCAAACGACGCGGACGAAATCAATAAAACTAAAACCAGTATCAATGCAGTAATTCTTTTCATTCAACTCCTCCTCGCTATATCTTTTATCTGAACATCGCCTGACCCATTGCCTGACGATGAGCAAAACAATAGTGTTAATTAAGAACTGTCATTTCGAGCGACTGTAAGGAGTCGAGAAATCTCGGGTTTTAAAAGCGAGATTGCTCCAATTCGCGCTTCGCACTATGTAGTTATGTTTACTACGTAAACACCGCTCACAAGTTCGCGTCCGGATATTTTCCCGGTAACATCGAGATGACACTATATTATGCTTTTCAACTGAACAGTTGCGTTAATTTTTACACTCGGTTAAACGCAGTGGTATAAAATACGGTTTACCCGTCGGATTGTCGTGCCACATCGCGACGTCGATGCCAAAGACTTGCTCCAACATTTTTTCTGATACCACTTGATGAACATCACCACTGCTAAAAATGTTTTGATCGTCGACGACATAAATTATATCAGAATACTTTGCCGCCAAATTCAAATCGTGTAAAACCATAAAAATCGTTATGTTGAGTTCGCGGTTAATCCGCTTAATTAAATTCAGTATATCGAGCTGATAGGCAATGTCCAAATAGGTCGTCGGCTCATCTAGCACCAGAATTTGCGGTCTCTGACAGACCGCCATGGCAATTCGCGCGCGCTGTCTTTCGCCGCCCGATAGCGTCATAATCTTTTGAAATCGCAAATCGTCCAAATGCATCATTTTAAGCGTTTCATCTATAATTGCTTCATCCTCACGACTATAGCTGCGCGCAAATTTTTTATAGGGAAATCGACCGTAGCTGACTAGTGACTGCACGTCGATGTCGAGTGGCGCGCTGGGCACTTGCGGCAATATCGCCATCTTGCGCGCCAAGTCTTTGCGATGAAAGCTGTCGATTGGCTTGCCATCTAAGTGTATCTCGCCGTTTTCAATGTCAACTGATTTGGTCAGACCCTTAATAAGCGATGACTTGCCCGAACCATTTTTGCCGACTAAGGTGACAATCTTCCCCTTTGGCAAATCTATATCGATATCGCGGACAATCTGCTTTTTGCCATAACGAATCGAAACCTTTTTAAAAGCCAAATGCATTAGTGTATCTCCTTGCTCTGCTTGCGCAACAGGAATAAAAAGAATGGCGCGCCGATAAACGACAAGATAATGCCTACCGGCATTTCAGCCGGCGCTATAATTATTCGTCCCACCATATCGCAAAGTGTCAGGCAAACGACCGACAGCAGTGCTGAAGCCGGCAACAAATACTTGTAATCAGAACCGACCAAAAGACGCGCAATATGCGGAATAATCAAACCGACAAAATTAACCAGTCCAACAACCGCCACTGCCGCCCCCGCCAAAAGCGACGAAACGGCAATTAACTGAAAGCGAAAACCGTCGACGGCAAGACCGAGCGAACGCGCCGTCTCATCGCCTAAAAGCAAAATATTGATTTTCTCGGTAATAAAAAAACAAAAGAAAACGCCGAGGATTGCGAATGGCAAAATCAACTTGAACTGTTGCCAAGTTGTGCCATTTAAGCCACCGACCAAAAACCCCTGTACATTTTGTATTTCTTCTTCATAGAAAACTTTCACTACATCGTTAAATGCGCCAAATAAAGCGCTGACGGCGAGACCTGCCAAAATCATAATCAGCGGCTTAACGCCCCGATTGTAGGCGAGCGTATAGATGAGCATCGTCGTCAAAAAGGATCCGACAATCGTACCAATTGGCAACAGCCAATAGTATTCTGAAAAGACAACCAAAGTCATATAGCCGACAAAAGTGGCACCGCTAGTGACGCCAATCGTCGATGGCGACGCCAAGTGATTGCGCATAATCCCCTGTAGAATACAGCCGCTAAGCGAAAGACAAATGCCCACTAAAGCCGCAACGAGTGCACGCGGCAACCTTAACCCAATAATGACTAGACGCGCATCGGTCGCTTGATTACTAATGAGTGCCGAAACGACTTCGCCCGGTGTAAAATTAATAACGCCGACGCCAATACTCATAATAAAAGTTATTATCGCGAGAACAAATAAAATAATGATTATTACAATGTTTTTCTTGTTGCGCATTGATTTAGGTAGTGTACTCGTCATTATGTCTTCCCTTAACCCAGATTATTCAAGCCAATGTGTGAAAATCGCCATAAGATTTTTACGTCACCTTATTAATATCCAAATAAATACTCTATAAAACAATTAAGCCCGAATTATCTGCGCCAATACGCAAATAATCCGGGCGATATCTCACGCTATTCCATATTGTTGGGATTGGGTCTGTAGCCGTCAATCAATTTATCATTTTCCATAATAAATGGCTTAGCCGTCGCTTGACCATATGACAAATCGTATTTACCCATTAAATAGTCGCTCACTTGCTGCCTGTTCTCAAATTTGAGCACTTGATAAGGCTCTTGAAAACTGAGTTTCTCTACAAAGAACAGTCCGCCGGAGGGGTTCGGCAGCAGCACGCCAGTATGTCCGATAAATAAATTATCATCCAAATCGCTGTGCTGCCACATTGTAATCAATTTGGCATCGCTTTCTTTAAAGGAAACTTTTTTATCTCGCCAATAGTTCTGAACGTTTTCAAGGTGTACATTGACGTCTTTGACTAAAGGCGTCTTGACGTCGCCAAAAAACGTTCTGAATTTAGCCGTAAACTGATCGTTAAAGCGCCCGTTTTTGCTGTACAAGATGGCGTCTTCATCCATAAAGAGCATCTTGTTATCAGACACCTTTTCACCGTCGACGGTAACTAAGTCATCGAATAGTAGCATTGCTGTCATTCTGCAATTATAGCCGATAAAATCTCCCTTTGCCGCGAACCATTTTTCGTCGATTGCGACGACGTCATAAAATGGCGCCAGTTCATCAGAAGTGACAAAACCCTCTCTTACCAGCCCGACGTCGCCAATGGTTTGATTGTAATCGTCAACTGTGTTCAAGAAATCTGTGACGTAACTTTGTGAAATACCAGCCGCCAACAGCGCCGCCGCAACCTCTCTTTGAGTCGCTTCGTCCGCCAAGTTAGAGTAGACGATACTGGATAAAAAGTCGTCTTTTTGATTTGATTCAAGTGCGTCGTGCCGACAAGTGGTCTGAATGGTTGTCGGCTCAGTCGTTTCGCTAACTGTGCTGACCTCAGTTGTACTCGCCGACTGAGCGCCGCCGTTCTCGTCATTGGTCTGCTTGCTGCAACCGGATAGGGCAAGCGCGCCCACTAATGCCATTACTACAAATTTATTTTTCATTTTCTCACCTCAAGTTAAATATGAGGCGCAAGCAAAATGGCGGGCTGCAGCGTATAAAGACATACGTAAAGGTCGACATTTTGCGCAGCAACAAAGAAATTGGGCATTTGTCTACAGTCTGAATATTCTCCCTATATTATAGGGAGGAATCTTACAATTTCAAGTAAAAAAAATATCATTATTATTACACTAATAAATCCACTGCAACAAAAATGCAAAAGCGGTGGCAGCGCGCTCTCGCAAATCGAAAAGATTTTCTAATGTTACACCTTTCAATTCTTCGTCTAAAAGCACCCGCAGCTCTGTCTCAATATGGGATTTATCATTTAATTTATACTACAAGGGAATTTCCACGACAATGCGCAAGGTTGTACCGTCGCTGCTGGCATTTGCCCTGCCCTGGTACTTTTCAACTATTGATTTTAAAATTGACAAGCCTATGCCGTTGCCGCCACTCGCTGAACTTCTATGTTTATCAAGGCGCGTAAAACGATTAAATATTTGATTGTAATCCCCTCTTTGAAGATTTTCGGCATAGTTAATCGTTTCAATGACCATATGCCTTGACTTTTTAGACAAGTTAAAGACGACTTCTGTATTTTCAGTGGCGTATTTATTGATATTCTCCATCAGTATATTGACAATTTTTATGTATTCTTCCCTGTTGGCAAAACAAATAATCGGACTATCTATAGTATGATTTATGGTGCAGTTTTTTGTCGATAATAGCGCTTGATACTTTTCGACGATTTCACTTACATCGCTGGAAAAATCGAACTTTTGATAAATGCACTTTGTATTTTCATCAAGTTTCGCCAACGACAACAAGTCGCCAACCAAATAGTTTAAGCGACTAGTAGCAGACTTTATATTGTTTAAATAGCGATTATCTTGAAGATCGTATTCCATTAATTCGACATTTGTCGCAATGATGGTCAATGGCGTTCTCAGCTCATGCGAGGCGTCGGTTATAAATTGCCTTTGCTTTTGTTGACTTTCTACAATCGGCTTAATGACATAGGGCGACAGCAAATAAGAGAGCATAAATACAAACAAAGTCGCCATAAAAAGAATGCCAATCGAATTAATTAGCGTCGAATAAAAATACTTGTATTGCCTTTGCGTATTAACTAAATAGAGTTTCTTTTCGTTTTTATCATTGTAAAAGCGATGATTTTTAAAAATGCCTTTTGTTTCGGACGTCTTGTCTATTCTGGTAAGAATTTTTTTTAACAGCTGATTGCGACGGTCTATTACCACTTTTTTTAAATCGTTTTGATAGTCGATAATATAGATGTCGTTATATTTTTTGATATGCGGGTTGATTTGTTCAAAATTTGCATGTGGAAGGTGCGCTAAAAAGTCGTTTAAGTACTCGTCTCTATCGCTTAAAAAAGTTCTATAGTTCATCATATTGATGAAGAGAATGATTAAACTCAGCACGATAAAAGATACCAATGTGCTGGTAAATATAAAACGTCTGCGCAAACTGTTATTCACTTTTCATCTCCAAATAATAACCCATATTGCGTTTATTCCTTATGGTAACTAAGGCGCCAATTTCTTTTAACTTGTTTCTCAGTTTGGAAATATAGACCCAAACTACCGAGATGTCGGTGTCGATATCATAGCCCCAAACCCTGTCCATTAACATATCTTTACTAAAATATCTATGCGGGTTGAGCATTAACAATTCTAGTATTTGGTATTCTTTACTAGTGAGTTCAAGCGCTTGTTTAGAATTTTGACTACACAATTGAAAAGTCGACCGATTGAGCGTAATATTGGATAGCTTTATGTCGTTATCCATCACATCATTTGTGCGTCTTGATATCGCCCTGAGACGCGCCAGTAGTTCTCTAGTCTCAAATGGCTTGGTTAAATAATCGTCAGCGCCATAGTCGAGTCCGGCAATTTTATCTTCAAGTTCTGCCTTTGCCGTTAAAATCAGTACGGGCGTGGCGATTTTTTGGCGTCTGATCGTCCTTAAAACAGTTATGCCGTCCATTTTGGGCATCATTAAATCGAGCACGATAATATCGTACTCTGTAACACTTATGTATTCAAGCGCCGCTTCGCCATCGTAAACGCTATCGACGGCATAATTGTTTTTTATTAAGATTTCGGTTACCGCTTCGTTAATCGCCTTTTCATCTTCGGCATAGAGTATTCGCATCTTTTACCTCTATATTATAAAGTGCGCATGCCGCCACTTGGCGGCATGCGCTGCGCTATTATTCTGTTCGTTTTTTGATGTTTTGTAAGATTTCATCTGCCTGTTCGCGGCTGATCACACCCGCTTCAACTTTGTGGTCGAGTTTCTCTTTTAAATGTTCTAACCTTTGGCTTTTTTGCAAATCGCCAAATTCTTTTAATTTTTCTAGTATGGTGTCTACTTGCTCTTGACTAAGCGTGCCATCTGTAACCATTTGGTCGAGTTTTTCTTTAATATGCTTTCTGTCATGGTCCATTAAGGCAAATGGATGTGACCAATCTTCAGAGTCTTCAATCTGCTCTAAGATGTTCTCTGCCTGCGCTTGACTGATGATGCCCTCTGCCACAAATTGTTCCAGTTTTTCTTTAATCAATTCCTTGCCATGTCCAATTAGTTCAAGCGGATGGGGCATATCTTCAAGATTCTCAAACCGCTCTAACAGCACGTCTGCCTGGGCTTGGCTAATGATGCCGACTTCGACAAATTGGTCGAGTTTTGCTTGAATAAATTCGGCGCCCTGACCGCCGCTCCAAAACGGACGCGGCATGTCTTCAAACGACATTATTCTTTCTAAAACTCGATCGAGCTGTTCTTGGCTGAGCACGCCTTCTTCAACCAACTGATTTAGCCATTCTTTAAATTTTATTGCAAAATGCGTCCACTTTTCTGGATGATTGATTTTTTCCAATATTTTATTAGCCCGCTCTTGGCTAATATTACCATTTTCAACCAATTCGTCGAGCTTCTGTTTAAGGTTTTCTCCCCTCATTTCTCTATAGAAGAATGGTCTGTGGTCTTTGCCATAATGTTTAAATTCATCTAAAATTTGATCGGCTCTTTGTTGGCTAATTTTGCCATTGTCAACCGCCTGATCGATTCTTTGTTGAATGTGAAACATTTTAGGGTGATTGTGCAGCTGCCCTCTAAATGATTTAAAGTGATTATGCACTTCGTCCATATCTACATCGTCTCTAAAATGAGCCATCACGCCTCGCCAATTGTGATTCGCGCCATCGTTAGAATGTGCGAAGGCTGTAACAGTTAATCCCAAAGCCAAGAGTGCACTAATCGCCAAGACGAGTACTACTTTTATTTTTTTCATTTTAGTTCCCTCCTATAATTACAATTGTCTATGTTGCGCTGAGATAGATTAACGCGCTAACGCCTCAATCTATTTAGCTTAATTATAAGACGCAAAACTTAAATGAAGCTTAATCCTCTCAGATTATTTGCAGCAGTGCGCAAAAAACGATATACGATTTGCAAATAAGTGCATTCAATAACATTGTCAATCTATAACTTTTTTATTGAAATTAATTTGGACTCCGTCGTATAGTCGTCGGCAATTAAACCCTTGTCACAATATTCAGCTTCGCCGTTTTGATTGTCATAGGGGTCGTTGCGCAAATACTGCTTGGGCGGATTAAAGGCTTGCTGAAAACCCGCCGCAAAGGGAATGCGATAGGGCTCTAAATTCGCCGCGTAAAAATCGTGTCGCACTGCGTTGCCGGCGCGATATGCCGATCCGCCAAACGAACAATCGGCAAACAACCAGCCGTAGGGTGCGATGTAGTACTGTGCCCAGTCGTGGTTGCCAATCGACAGCGGATTGGCATAGAGCCCCGACTGCCAACGCGCCGGTACGCCGACATATCTACAGAGCGTAATAAAGAGCAGCGCCAAAACGCCGCAATCGCCCTTTAAGCTGCTGGCACAATATTCGGTGATATTGGGCATGGTGTAATAAGGACGCATAAATGAATAAATTACTTTTTTAGTCACAAAATCGTAGATCTTGCGCGCTTTAATCAGCGGATTTTGCTCGTCGCCAACTATTTCATTTGCCAACGCTTTGATATAAGGCGTAAAGACGACGTGCGGCGGCTGCTCTGCCGTATAAAACGTCGGCTGCTGTTCGCCGACCACTTCCGCCTGGGGCGCAATGTAGCTGACGTGGTTTTCAAAGGCAAATTCGACTTTAAACACCTGCCCTTTCGGGTAAACGCCTTCAAAGTAGACCGTGCGCTGCACCTGATCGGGCGGCGCAATGAAGGTCGGCTCGGGATCAATGCTGATTATGCGCAAGTTTTTAACCTGAGCGTATTCGACGGGTAGCGGCATGTGCACGCGCAGCACTTTGTTTTCGCAATGGGCTTCTTCATTTATTTTTAATGTCAGTACAGCCTGAATCTCGTAGGCGACGCCTTGTTCGGCTTTCATTTCGGCAATCATACCGTCTAACATTGAAAAATTGCCTTCTTTATCGACCAAGTCTTCTGGCGATTTTAGGCGCGCCGCCCACTGCGGTCGCGTCTTTATAATATTGTCTATAAAATTATCTTTAAAGTGCAGCCGACCATCGATATAAAACCAATCGGCGGCATCGCTTTCGCGCAGCGCCAGCAAATCTTCTGGCGTTACATCTTTAAATTTTTCGTCTAAGAGCTTAAGCGCCTGCGCCTCGTTATGGGGATACTGCGTCGGTATGCGCCGCAAGATCTCCTTTTCTAGGAGCAGTCTTTGCCTTAAGGCATTGGGTAAGTCTTTGGCGAGCCGTTGATCGATTATTTTATTGAGTAATCCAAAATCGCCGTGCCCTTTTAACTTGGCAATATCTTCAGGTAGCGGCACTTGTAAAAACGCTAATTTAGAATTCATAATTCCCCCTAACTGGCATAGTGACAGGACACAAAATGACCCGGTTCAATTTCCTTTAACGCGGGACGCCTATGCTGGCAATCTTCCCTCGCCTCGGGACAACGCGTGCAAAACGGACAGCCTTGTGGTATGTCAACTGGGCTAGGCAAATCGCCCTTTAATTGCGCCTTAATTCGTTCGCCGTCAAAGTCTATTTTGGGAATAGAGCGCAAAAGTGCCTTGCTATAAGGGTGCGCCGGCGTTTGATACACTTGGTCTCTTTCGCCCAATTCCACCACAAAGCCGAGATACATAACGGCTATCCGCGTAGATATATGATAAACCACATCTAGATTATGTGCAATGAATACATAGGTCAAGCCCTCTTTTTGTTGTAATTCCATCAACAGATTGATGATTTGCGACTGAATCGAAACGTCTAATGCCGAAACCGGTTCATCGCAAATAATGCACTTCGGTCGCAAGGCAAGCGCTCTGGCAATGCCGATGCGCTGTCTCTGCCCGCCGCTAAACTCGTGCGGATAGCGGCGCACATAGACGGGGTCGAGCCCACAGCGCGCCATTAGTTCGACCGCCTTCGCCTCTCTTTCTTTCTTCGTGTAGAGTTTTTGAAAGACAAATGGTTCGGTGATAATATCGCCCACCGTCATGCGCGGATCGAGCGAAGAATAGGGGTCTTGAAATATAATCTGAATATCTTTGCGCAAGGGGCGCATCTCGTTTTCGTCGAGCGGCGCGAGATCTTTGCCCTCAAACAGAATTTCGCCCGAAGTCGGCTCCAAAAGCCGCATCATCAACCTGCCCAATGTGGTTTTACCGCAGCCGCTCTCGCCGACTACACCCAAAGTCTCGCCGCGATAGAGGTCTAAAGAGACGTGATTGACGGCGTGCACAAAGTACTGTTGCCCGAAGAATCCAGCTTCTTTTACGCGAAATGTCTTACAGAGATTTTTTAATTCAAAGAGTTTATCATTCATTGTTGGCATCCCCTTCATAGAGCAAACAGCGCACTTGGCGACCGCCCTTTAAATGTGTAAGTTTAGGCTTTTTGACTTTACATTTATCCTGACACTGCTCGCAGCGCGGATGATAATGACAGCCTTCCGGCAAGTTGCTCAGCGACGGCACCATGCCGCGAATAACGTGCAAGCGCTCACCTTTTTTATCGGGCGTCGGTATTGATGCGAGCAATGCCTTGGTATAGGGGTGCTGCGGATCAGTTAAGATTTCTCTCGCCGTCCCCATTTCGACCACTTGTCCGGCATACATGACGAGAATGCGTTCCGTCACTTGCGCGACGACGCCCAAATCGTGCGTAATCATAATCACCGAAGTGCCCATATCCTGTCTCAATTGATAGATTAATTCTAATATTTGCGCCTGAATGGTGACGTCTAGTGCCGTGGTCGGCTCATCGCAAATCAACAGCTGAGGATTACAACACAGTGCAATTGCAATCATCACGCGTTGTCGCATGCCGCCCGATAGCTGATGCGGATAGTCGTCAATGCGCTTTTCGGGCAGTGGTATGCCGACTTTTTTTAGCATTTCCAGCGCCTTTTGGCGCGCTTCTTTTTTGGATAGTCCTTGGTGTATGCGCAGGCTTTCAGATATTTGATAACCCACCGTAAAAACCGGGTTTAACGCCGTCATCGGCTCTTGAAAAATCATCGCTATCTTTTCGCCGCGAATGCGCTGCATTTCCCTTTTGCTCTTTTTGAGCAAGTCTTGACCGTCAAACACTACTTCGCCCGCCGTTATTTTGCCCGGCGGCGTCGGAATGAGCTGCGTAATCGATAGTGCAGTTACGCTTTTACCGCTACCCGATTCGCCCACTATACCCAAACTCTCGCCTTTATTCAGCGCAAAACTGACATCGTCAACTGCGTAGACGACGCCCTCGTCAGTATAAAAATGCGTCGATAAATTTTTTACATTCAGTATTTCCATAGCGCGCTCCTAGAGGTTTTTAAGTTTTGGATCTAGCGCATCGCGCAGCGAGTCGCCCAACATATTAAATGCCAATACCGTAAGCACTAAAGCAACGCCCGGAAAAATACTATAGCCCGGCACAGAACGCATAAACTTACGCGCGGTACTGATCATTTCGCCCCAACTGGCACTGGGCGGCTGTACACCCAAACCGAGGAAGCTAAGACTTGCCTCATACATAATACAAAAGGGTATTTCCATCGTAATGATGACGATAATACTAGACAGGCAATTGGGGATTAAGTGCTTTCTGATGATGGTAAAGTTTTTTCCCCCGGCGGCCTTGGCGGCATCGACATATAAATTCTCTTTTAATTGCATGACTTGCGAGCGAATGACGCGCGCCACACTCGTCCAACCGACGAGTCCGATTGCAATAAACACGTTAATAACGCCCTTGCCGAGCGCAAACATAATCACAATGGCGAATAGAATGTGTGGAAAAGCGGCAAATATTTCGATGATGCGCGATAGTACCATATCCACTTTGCCGCCATAATAGCCGGCGATGGCGCCGATGATAACGCCTATTGTGACGGCGATAAACTCAGCGATTATCCCCACTGATAATGATACCCTCGCACCGTAAATAATGCGCGATAAAATATCGCGACCAAATTCATCGGTACCCAAGAGGTGCAATGAACTCGGTCCCTTTAAGATATTCTCGACGTCTTGGTAAGAGTCGCTATAGGGTGCAATCCACGGCGCCAGTATGGCGAGCACTGCCAGCGTCATAATAAAGATAAAGCTGGCTATCGCCACGGGGTCTTTTTTTAGCCGCAAATAGGTGTCGTGGTAAAAACTGGTGAATTTCATTTTTTCTGCCATATTAACCACCCTTCACAACGCGCACGCGCGGATCGATTAGACCATACGATAAATCGATAATCAGATTCGCTATGACAAAGACGACTGCCAAATAAACTGTACAGCCTTGAATTACCGGGATATCTCTTTTCATAATGCCGTCGATCAGCAGCGTGCCGATGCCGTTAATCGAAAAGATGGTTTCGACTAATACCGAACCGCCTAAAATGCTCTTTATCATCGTGCCAAGATAAGTCAATATCGGAATCAAGGCGTTTTTCAAACTGTGAATAAAGACGATGGCAAATTCGCTAACGCCCTTGCTGCGCGCCGTCCTAACGTAATCTTGATGCAGTGCGTCGAGCATATTGGTGCGCGTTAAGCGCGCCAGCGATGCAGAATAAATCATGCCGAGCGCCACCGAAGGCAAAATATAGCTCTGCGGCGTATCCAAATTGGAAATTGGCAGCATTTTTAACCACAGTCCAAAGATCAATTGCAGTACAATTGCCAACCAAAAAGAGGGCGCAGCCATCCCCAAGGTCGATATAAACATTATGACCTTGTCCAAGATGCGCCCCCGAAAAACAGCGGCTAATATTCCCATAAGCGCGCCAATGCCAATTGAAAAGGCGAGTACGCCCAGTGCCAATTTGCCCGTTACCGCAAAGCCTTCTTTCAACATTTGGCTGACTGGACGCTTTTGAAAATAAGAGTCGCCAAAGTCGCCCACTACGGCGCTCTTTAAAAACCTTAAATACTGTACGGGCAAGGGATCGTTTAATCCCATTTGATCTCTAATTCTGTCTATCGTCGCCTGATCGGCTTTTTTCTTCATCATGACAGCTGCCGGATCGCCCGGAACGATATTGACCATTACAAATGTAACAAGTGTCACGCCAATCAGAACGATCGCGGTCTGCCATAATCTATGTACGAGATACTGTAACATAAGCCTCTCTTTTCTGTCATACTCTCAAACTGGTGCCTTTTAAAATATTGTTAGCTACTTTTGAATGTCCTTAAAGCGAACCAGAGAACCGTCGTACTCAATGCCGCTTACGCCCTTCCTTACGAGGTAGTAAAAAACTGGATTGTACAGCGGTACGGTGACAAACTGTTCGTTGACAATATAGTTTTCAAGTTTGGTGTAGAGATCCTTCCTCTTTGCGGGATCCATCATTCTACCCTCTTCCATCATTTGATCGCTCTTCGGATCGTTCCAATTGGAAGAAAAGAACTTAGAATTGCTGCTGTGGAAGAAGGTGTACAAGAAGTTATCCGGGTCGGTAATATCTTTGTACCAAGTCAAGAACGGCACCTGAACCTCACCCGCTTTGCGCATTTCAATGTACGAAGCATCATCGACCTGCTCGATTTCCAAATTAATGCCGGAGGCCTTTAGTTGCTCTTTTAAGGCAACTGCTACATTGGCGACTGCAGAATTCTCTGAAACTGTCGTCACTAAGTCAATGCCGTCCGGATAACCCGCTTCGGCGAGTAACGCCTTAGCTTTTTCTGGGTCGTACTTGGTCTTGGCGCGCGCGCTGTCGTGCCCCATAATGCCCGGTGGCACCATGCAATTTGTCGCGTTAACATTGCCCTGTAAGGTCTTTTCTGCCAAGGTCACTTGGTCTACGGCATAGCTGACCGCTTCGCGCACTTTTACATTGTCGAGCGGCGGCTTGTCGACGTTTAAGTTCATCGAAATAATACCCATTAACTCGAGAATGACCAAATTATCCTTATAGGCGTCCGCCTTATACGGTTGCACCATCGTAGAGTCTACAAATACCATGTCCAGCGTATCGGCTTCGAATTCCATTAAAGATGTACCTGGATCTTTGTTGTAGATATAGAGTTCATCTAATTTTGCCGGTTCGCCATGATAGTCGTCATTGCGTACGGCGTGCATATATTCTTTGCTCTTGAATTCCTTTAATTTAAAGGGACCCGTGCCGATAAAGGTCGTCACGCCCCATTCTTTGCCGGCTTCTGTACAGGCCTTTTCTGGATAAATCATCATTTGTTGGGCTGCCAAAACAGCTAAAAACGGCGCATAGGGACCTTCTAATTCAATCGAAAACGTATATTCGTCTATCTGCTTAAATCCTGCCAAACTATCGGCTTTGCCGTCGAGCATGACCTTGCCACCCTTAATCATATCGCAGAGCCATGTGTTGACATTACCCATTGCGGGGTCAAAAATGCGATTGAGAGTAAAGCCAACGTCGCTTGCCTTCAGTTCTGTGCCATCGTGGAATTTAACGCCTTTTTTTAGCTTAAAAGTAAAGATTGTGCCATCTTCATTCATTTCCGGCAGCGCCTCTACTAAGAGCGGCTCAATATTACCTTGTGGGTCTGTGTATAAAAGCGTTTCGCAAATTGGCATAGCGGCTTGAATGACATCTGTCGTCGTGTGTAAGTGTACATCCAACATAATCATATCGGGGAACTTGCTGGAAAACTTAAAGACCTTATTGCCGCCCCCATCGGCGCTCACCTGATCGCCACTCGCTGTAGGTTCTGTGGAAGACGTGTTTCCGCCACAGCCGCAAACGCCTAGCAACATCGATAAAACCAATAAAATTACTAGAATTTTCTTTGCCATCACTTTCCTCCTCACTCTTTGTCAAATGCAATATATCATCGACTAAATTATATCATAATTATAAAACGCATTCAATATTTACTCTCATTAATTTACAATGTTGTATTTTTTTAGTTAATAATATTTCGATTGATTTCTATTTCGCACTATTTTCCCTGCTTTTAACATTAGCCCTCGTATAAATAATCACCCCTGAATATCGAGAGCATCCCCCCCAAAAAATAAACGACAACCCGCTTTGATTGTCGATTATTGGCTAAACTTTGCTATTTCTCGGCTATCACTAAAAGGTGTGCACTGTAGCCGACGAGGTCTTGTCTTTCACAAGTAGATAAATGATAGTCGATATACATATTATACTGTTGCTCTGTCATATCTTCGAGGCAATTTTTAATAATAGGGGCAATGCCATCTGCTGCAATATAGTGCAGCGTTTTTATATTGAATTGATTTAATAGCGCCTTAATATCATCGATAATTCTTAAATTAAAAATCAATTCTTCGGCATTATTGGGTTTGTAGTCAGTCGAAATGACTTTGCCATCGCCAAAATTATCATAGAGTCCTTTCGCCTGAAAGCCCCAGGTAATCATCGCCAAATCGAATAGAATAAAGGCAAAGTATATTTTACCGCTTGGCTTGGTTACTCTGATGGCTTCTTCAATCGCCCGTTTAACTTCATCTTCGGCAAACAGATGATAGAGTGGTCCCAATAGCAAAGTAACATCAAATGTATTGTCTTTGTAGATCGATAAATCGATTGCGTTACCCTGTATGGCATTTAATTTCAGGCTGTCATCTTTTTTGCTGTTTAAAACAGCTAAGTTTGTCTGAACCAGTTCTACCGCATCTACTTGATAACCTCTTTCTGCATAATGTATTGAATACGCACCTGTACCAGCACCGATTTCTAAAATTCTATCGCCGGCTTTTAAGTATTTATCTATATACTTGGTCGTAGTGATAAATTCTAGTTTATAATCCCGATCGTTAAAACGCGCGTCTTCATTAAACTTTGCACCGTAAAAATCGTTTAGTATTTTGTCAATATTTCTTTCAGACATATCGCCCTCCATCAATTAAAACAACTCAACGCGGTCGAGTAAAAAATCAATTAAACTGCAGTGAAAAATACCATTTTCATCATAGAAGTTATGCGGAATATCCATACGAACAACTACTTTTTTAAAGAAGTCTTTTGCCAATAAGAGCGAAGACAGTTCAGCTGCGTTTTTCTCTTCTGTTTCGATTCTGAGAGCTGACTGTATGTATAGTTTTTTGTCTGCATCATTGACGATAAAATCAATTTCTTTTTGTAAATTTTTGTTAGATTTTCTACTGACGACGACGCCGACATCAACTGAATAGCCGCGTTTAATTAATTCGTTATAAACGATATTTTCCATGATATGACCGGGATCATATTGTCTGTAGTTAAGCCTTGCATTGCGCAAACCTAGGTCGGTATAATAGTATTTGTTTGGATAACTGAAATACTTCTTGCCCTTTATGTCATATCGCCTTGCCGTAGATATTAAAAAAGAATCGCGCGCATATTGCATATACCTCGCTACGGTATTCGAATTAATCTTTTCATTTCTCGTACTCGTCAACGCGTTGGCAATATTGTTGGGATTTGTCAAGGAGCTAATCTGCGATGCAAGAAAGTTTAAAATGTCACCTAAGACATCTTCTCGCTCGACGCCATTGCGTTCGACGATATCTTTTATATAGAGTTCACGATACAAGTTGATGAGATAGTCTTTTTTGTCTTTATCGTCATTTATCGACAGTAACCTCGGCATGCCCCCATAAAGCATATAACTGTCCAGCGCTTTTTTTTCATCTTCATTATGAAAGGCGTAGAATTCTTCAAACGACAGCGGACAAACCTGAATTTGCGTCGCGCGCCCTCTAAATTCGGTGGCTATATCACTAGATAGCCCTTTTGAATTACTGCCAGTTACATAAACATCTAAATTTTTATGCGATTTGAGCTCGTTAAGCATATCGTAAATGACAACTTCTATACCACCATGCGCTTCATCTTTAACCTTTAAAGTCAGTTGAACTTCATCGATAAACAAATAAAATTGCTGTTCCGGATTCGATTCGACAACAGATTCAACGTAATCACACAATTCTATTGGATTGCGATACTTATAAAACCGCCTTTGATCTAACGAAATTCTTATAATATTCTCTTCAGAAACGCCCTGTTGTAACAGATATTCATAAAACAAGTCAAAGAGCAGTACTGACTTACCACAGCGACGAATACCCGTAATTACTTTTACGTCGCCATTGTGCATATTTTTAATTAATTTGTTTAAATAAAAATCTCTACGGAGCATCATTCACCTCAAACTTACATCATTATCGTCGTAACTTCTACATTAATAATACTACTTTTTCAAAAAAATCGCAAGTTTCAATGTAGAACTTGCGACGTTTTTGATGTAAGTTTTATAAAGAGCTTTTGATTTAAGCCCGATTATTCAATATTTTTAACGCTTCGGTGTCTCTTGCCACCCAAGGATTTAAGTCAACTGGGTTATTTTCTAAGAGATTAACATTACTGTCTAATGCGTCTTGCAATCTGACAAACTGTGCCGTAAAATCCAGTTCTCGCTCGTAATCATCTAGTACTTGTCGGCGGCGCTGCTCAGTATCAATTTCACAAATATAGTAGTGCGATGCCTCTTTAAAAACCGTATTTTCTTCAAATTGATCAGGCTTTGTCGAAGTCGCCGTGATAATAAGTTCCTTTACAGCGCTGACTTTATAACCAGTTTCCTCCAGCACCTCTCTTTTTAAAGCTATAATAGCCGATTCACCATCTTCGAGACCACCACCGGGAAATTTATAATCGCCCTTATTGGTTTTAATCAGTAAAATTTTGCCGTCTAGTATAATAACCGCTCTAGCGGCTAAGCGCTTTATTTCTTTTGTGCAATTTTTGGTAATATGTTCGTCTTTTTTTATAATAATTTTTTGCATTTTAACTCCCCTTTAACCTTTTGTTTGCAAAAAGCTCGATGTGCTTAAAACGATTCAGCTCATATCAAATACGCCGCATATAGTGGCACTAACTTTATATTGTTTTCGAACCCAAAATTCTTGGTAGATAGCTTAATAGAATAATCTGGCTTATATAGTTTTTTATATACTGACAAACTCTTCGACTTTGTGTTATTGGCGCTTTTTACTTCTATCGGTATAATGTTGTCAGCCAATTTAATGACAAAGTCTATTTCAGCGCTTCCATTAGACTGCCAATAACAGGTGCTATGTCCGGAAATTGTAAGTTGCATATTCACATAGTTTTCTGTCATTCCACCCTTAAAGTCGTTCATATCATCGCCCATATACAAGACATCGTTGATACTTAAGTCCATCTTTGCCGACATCAACCCAATATCTGAAAAATAAACTTTAAATGCGTCTACATCTCTATAGTTATAAAGTGGTTTTTTTATCTGCTCGGCTCTGTAAACCAAAGAGATGATACCGGATAAATTAAGCCATTCGATGGCGTTTTCAAATTCTGATGCCCTGGCACCCTTTTTAATAATTTTATATCTAAACCGCGTATTCTCTTTAGATAATTGAGCAGTAACACTATCGTAAGTCAATCTCGTCTTTCTCACTTCATTTTTCTTGTTATACTTACTCATGTCGTTCATATAGCCAACTAGCAAGTCATCTTGTTTACTCCTCACTAAAGTATAATTACCAGTTTCCACAAAGCACGACACGCACTCTGGCATGCCACCTACGAACAAGTATTTTCGATACAATGCTATTGCGTACTTATGCATAACTGACGGCATCGGATTATTATCAACAAAAGAGGCTTTAATCATTGCCAAGAGCTCGTTTTCTTTATTTGCCATAAGGAATTCTTCAAAATCCATTGGAAAATGCGTTAATATGTCGACCTTACCAACGGGAAACGAAAACTGTTCACGACCGACCGCAACACCTAAAAGACTCCCCGCAGCGATGATATGATAGTTTGGATGCGTCTCGTAAAAGTATTTTAAAGCGGTAACCGCTCTATCACAAACTTGAACTTCATCAAAGACTATCAGTGTATCGTTTTCAGTTATTGTAATATTAGAAAGTTTGGATAACAATGGCAGTAAGTAATCAGGTGATAAACTCTCTTCAAACACTTTTATGAGTGACGCGTCGTTTTCAAAATTAAAATATGCGATGTTATTATAATTCTCTCTGCCAAATTCTAAAATAGTATAAGTTTTTCCCACTTGTCTAGCGCCCTGCAATAAAAGTGGCTTTCTGTCAGTTTTTTGTCGCCATTCTTTTAAACTTTCTTGTATTTTTCTATACATACAATCCTCTTTTCATCGGTTTTAGTGTAAAAATTATAACATTTTTCTACATAAAAACCAATATAAAAAATGGAAAAACAACATTAAAAACAAGAAAAGCGCTTTCGTAGCACTAAACCCAACCGCCAACCTACTTGTAAAGATAGGCAACTGCATCGACTTGAAATAACAAGCCGTTAACGCCACCTTTATGAGCAAACTCCGTTTGAATTGATTTTCTGACGGGGTATTTACCATTAAAACGCGCTTTAACTACTTTTTCCATAATCGGAATATCCCAAATGTCTCTAAACAGACAATCCATCTGAACGACATTTTCTAAAGTTAGTTCAACCATTTTTAGCCTTTTTTCCATTTCGTCAAAGGCGCCATTTATCTGTTCTTCAATAGTGCCACCAACATTGCCAACGCAGTAATTTAGAAAACAAAAATCGCCGGCGCGAATAATTCCCGTATGCGCCCATTCTTGATTAATATCAAATCTTTCAATTTTATTCATATCGCCTCCATCAATTTAAAATAACTCAATGCGATTGAGTAAAAAGTCAATCAAATTACAGTGAAAAATGCCATTTTCGTCGTGGAAGTTACTTGTAATGTCGGTGCGGATAACTACTTTTTTAAAGGGATCGTTCGTCAGCATGAGCGCAGACAGGATTGAGTTGTTTTCTTTTTCTGTGTCCAAGTTCAACGCCGATTGAATGTATAGCTTTTTATCTGTATCACTAACTACAAAATCGATTTCGCGATGTATTTTTCTGCCCGCTTTGTCGTCGACCACCACCCCTACATCGACCGAATAGCCGCGTTTTAGCAGTTCGTTGTAAATAACATTTTCAACGCTCTGAGCGAGATTGTACTGTCTAAAGTTAAGTCTTGCACTGCACAAACCGGAATCCAAATAATAATATTTATTCGAATGACCATAATACTCATCACTCGCCACATTATAAAGTTTTGCCGTCGATATTAAAAATGTATCTCGCGCATACTGCATATACTGTGATACGGTATCCTCGCCGATCACTTCGGTACTCGTACCCATTAACGCCTCCGCCATACTGCTGGCGCTTGTCAAATAACCAATCTGCATTGCCAAAAAATCCAAGATTTCACCAAACACACCTTTGCGGGTTAGAACATTGCCTTCCAGACCATCTTGCAGATAGTTTTCCCGATACCAGTTGCTAAGATAATCTTGCTTTTCTCGATCGCCCTCAATTGACAAGAGCGCCGGCATACCACCATAAAGCATATATCTGTCTAGCAATTGCTTTTCTGCACCGCCATAGTGAGCATAATATTCGTCAAAAGATAGTGGAAAAACCTGAATTTGCAACGCCCGATCGCTATAGTCTGTCATAATATCAGTAGACTGCCAATTGCGATTACTGCAAGTGACATAGATATCTAAATTATTGTTGACCATCAGCGCTTTGAACATATCATAGCCGCCCTGCACTACATTCATTAGCTTTGATGCAAGCTGTATTTCATCGATAAACAGATAAAATTTTTCACGCTTATTTGACTGAACAATCTCATCAACATAATCGCACAGTCTCAACGGATTTCTATATTTGCGATGCCGCGCACAGTCGAGTGAAATTTTAATGACATTGCCTTCGGCAACGCCTTGTTCCAATAAGTACTCGTAAAACAAATCGAACAGTAACGCCGATTTACCGCAACCGCAAATTCCCGTAATTAATTTCACCTTGCCGTTCCACATCGCTTTGACGAGTTGGTCTAAATAAAAATCTCTACTAAGCATCATCCACCTCAAGTCTGCGTCGTTATAGTCGTAGCTTCTATATATAGAATACTACTAATTATGAGAATCGCAAGATTTTTTGTAAAACTTGTGACGTTTTTGATTTAATTACTCAACTTTCCCAGCAATAATTTAAGCTCAACAGCTTGATAAAACTGGCTTGAGCGTTTAACCAATAGTTAACTTGCGTTTTTAGCAACTCTGTGA
>PDWJ01001965.1_pt1 | contig 23262 bp, 31 predicted proteins | sample 1430881 | NCBI WGS metagenome assembly PDWJ01 (sample SAMN01162460, study PRJNA174530) | Oral metagenome, whole genome shotgun sequencing project. | biome: Marine environment; feature: Marine mammal; material: Swab sample of the gingival sulcus; isolation source: swab sample of gingival sulcus... | reverse complement strand
TTAATTGGCAATCAAATGAAGCCAATGTTGAGTGCAGTACATATTTTAGTGAAAATAATTTAAAAATTCCATAATGCCGATTATACCTAAAATAGAAATAATTATTACAAGTATTTTTTTTATATAACTCTGAGTTTTTATTTGATTATCAACTTTCAAATTCAGTTCATTTAAGTTATTAACTATGTTATAATCTAAAATTGATTGTATTAACTCCTTTGTTGTAGAATTCGCATTTTCTATTTCTGATATTGTTTTAGCAATTATTGTTTCCTGAGTTTTTATTGTATTTGTTGCAATATCTTGTATATTTTTTGTGTTTTGTTCTGTTTTTTGCAAATATAGATTTATTTCATTGGTAAAAGTTGTTATGCTATTTTGGATACTTTTATTATTTTCAGAATTAATTTGATCAAGTTCTTGTTTTACGTTTTTTATTTGTTCAGAAAATTCATTTGCAGATTTTTCAATATGTCCTTTCAATAAGTTATTACTTTGTGATATTAAATCATCGTTTTTTTGAAAAGCTCCCTCTGTTTTTTCTTTCAAATAGTTTATGTTTTCAGAAAATAAATCTTTATTTTCAATATTTTGTTGTTCAACAGCGTTTGCAAATGCTTTTATTTCATTAAGCAATGTAGAAATAGCTTGGGTTAATTCTTTACTATTTTCAGTTACTATTTTTACTTGTGTTCTGGCACTTTGCAAATTTTCTAAATCTGAATATATATCAGAAAGTACTTTGTTTATTTCTTCGTTGCTCATTTTACGATGTGTATTTAGATATAATATGTTTAACTTTATTGTTATGAATTTTTATTGTAATTTCATCTTTCAAATTATCAATTTTGTTGCCCGAAAAAGGTTTTAAAATATAGTTATACTCATTGAATATTTTCCAAAAATTATTCAAATTACTTTCTCGTTCAACAAAATCAAGCATACCTTCCTTATAACTTTCGATAACTTCTCTTTCCAAATTTTCATTATTATTTGTTCCTAAGAAAAACAGACAAAAAGCATTTAATAAGGATAAAGCAGGATTACTGTCGGTTAAAGACCTACGCAACAAACGAACCGCACCTTGTAGATGTTTTACATTATCAATAGGTGTTCCTTGTTCTACATTTTCATCTATAATTTTTAAATATTTGAACAAAGTTTTAGAAGTAGATATTTTCCCATCATCTGTATCAATAGTTAATGAATAAGGTTCTCCGTTATCGGCAATATAATCATTTTTTGCATATTTTGAATTGAAATAATAAAAAATAAAATCTTTTAATTCCTCATTGGTATCTTTCCAATCTTTTGTGTCATCAGCTCCCATTAAGCAAAAAGTACGCATATCATCAATTGCTCGTTTCCTTTTTACCGATATTTTTTCATATACAAATGTTGTTAGATAACTCAAACACTGAAAAATTTCTTTCTCTAATTTAGAATTGCTCTTTACTTTTATTTGGTAAACATTTTTTATTTCCTCTTTGGCTCTATCTGAGGAATAATACCTTAATAAAAAACATTCTAAACCTTTGTAATACTCGCCCTCTTTTTTTCGTTTAGAAACAATTCTGTATTTTTTACTTACATAGTCTTGTGTAAAATCTTCAATTAAATCTATACAGGTCATTCTGTATATTGCTTTTGCAATGTCTGTTTCATCAATAATATCGTCTTTATTATCTTTTTTATAAGATATGAAAGAAACTATTTCTTTTCCCTCTTCAGCATCTAATAAAGAGGTTAAAAATCCTATTTCTTTTTTTGTATCATTAGGTTTAAATTCTGCATCATCACCATAAAAGACCTCAACATATTTTTGCCCTAATATTTGCCACATAGCTTGTTTTTCAATAGTTTCCCCTTTAAAACTATTGTTGTAAAAATACATCATAGTTTCATAATCAGCATTTTGATATTCTATGTATTTTTTGTCTATAATAATGTTTTTATTGTCTAATATTTCCAATAAATCTTGTTTATATATCCAATTCTCAGCCTCCTTAGGTACTTTTTTTAATTGACATTTTCTTGAAAGTTTGCATTTTTTATCATTACAATCTTTAAATCCAAAATATTTACCTCTTTCTCCTTCTTTACAAAACAATCTTACTAAATCATTTTCAGGAGTTAAATAGTTAATGTATTGTTTGTCTATATTGAGACTATAATCTTCTAATATTTGTTCTAAATCTTGTACTTCAAACCACTTCCCTTTTATCATACCCAATGGAAACCTATTATTGGGACATTTTTTGTTTATTCTTACGAATTTGTAATCCGACAAAAAGATTACAGCCAAAGCCATTTTTTTATCACGTCCTCCACGACCTGCTTCTTGCACAAAACTTTCTAAAGAGCTTGAATAATTCAAATTTATGGTAAAGCGAACATTAGGCTTGTCAATCCCCATTCCAAAAGCTTTAGTTGCTACCATAATAGGCTGTTTGTTAGTTCTAAATAATTCAAGATTTTCCATTGATGAATTTTCATCTGATAAATTTTCATCGTCATCGCCTCCCACAAATGTTCCAACGTCAGGGATTGATTTTTTTAACGACTCTTTATTTCCATATACTGAAACACCAGTATTAGACCTATGTGGACAAAATATAATACCTGCATCTTTGTAATTTGTGTTTTTAGAGTAAAAATTATTAGCAATTTCTGTATCTAAATCAACTTCTACCCCTGTGTTATTTCCTTGTCGAAATTCAAATTCGTTTTTAATTCTTTTTATTGAATTTTCAGATTGTATTTCATTAATGTAATTAGGAATTTTTTTAATATAATTTTGTAAAAATTTTTGCTTTGTATTAAAAAGTGTCCATTTATCTGCTATTTTCACAGGTAATGGAATATCATTTTTTATGTAAATATCATATTTAGCAAGTTTTTGTGTCGTTGCGTATCCTGATGATTTTAAAGCCTCATATTCATTTTGAAATTCAACATTTACTTTTTCAACTTTATATTGCAATTCTAATCTATTTGAATTTTCATATTTTACAATAGTTTGAGCATCTAATGGGAAAGCTCCATTGCCTGATAATTCTCGTTCTACATCTGCCAAAACATCGAAAGAGGCTGTTGCGGTTAAACCGAATAAAGAAACCGCTCCATTTTTAGCACAAACATATTTATATAAATTCCGCCCAAGATGTAAGTATGTAAATCTAAAATCATGACCCCATTCAGAAACACAATGCACTTCGTCAATAACTCCATATGAAAAATATACATTTAAATCGTGCATATTTTTTAATTTTTTGCGGAATTTGTATATAGCAAGTCTTTCCGGAGAAAGGAAAACAAACAATAATTTTGATTGTTCCATTTTATGTTCTGCTACCTCTTTTTCTTTTGACGAAAGGGTTGAATTTATATAAGCACAAGAATCAATTCCTACATTTATTAATCCATCGTATTGGTCTTTCATCAGAGAACGTAACGGGTCAACTATTAAAGTAACTCCCGGTTGCAGCATTGCAGCTAATTGGTATGTTAATGATTTACCGCCTCCTGTTGGTAGCAAACCGATAACACTTTTGTTTTGTAAGGCTCGGTTTAATATTGGTAATTGTCCCGGTCTAAAACTTTTTTTCCTAAAAATTAACTGAACAAAATATTCTAATAATTCTTTAGTTTCTTTTATTTCGGTATAATTTCCTAATCCATCATCAGTAACTACGTTACGATAAGTAATTCTATCTGTTGTATAAATATTCCGTTCGCTATTTATTTTTTTAGCTGAAAAAACATTAAAATAACATTGATTATTACATTTGAACTCGCTAAAATTTTCTTTTTGAATAGAGGTTTCAAAAATGGAAAAATTAATAACTAAGTCGTATGTTGTGTTTAAATGCTTTTCATTTGCTTTATCGGATAGATTTGTATTATTTAGGTGCAATTTAGAATTAATGAACTCACTATTACTAATAATATTTAATTCAAATTCAGGGAATTTTAAATCATGATAATCTTGACTTAACAAAGTAAGTTTATTGAACATTTCTTTTAAATCTGCAAAAGCTATTGCAGAACACGGTACATCTTTTTCTTTTACTAAAATTGTCCATTTCTTTTTATGCAAGTCTAATTTGTTTGTTATTAATGCTTCAATAATTATTTTTTGAATTCGTGCAATAGCAATAGGCGAAAATAAAAGTTGTAATTGTTCTAAATCAACATTGTTGTAGTTTAATTTCTCATCTTTATTTATTACAGATTGATACCAAATTAGTAATTTTTCAACATCTATATTTTTATTTTTAGGATAAGATAAGGTTCCATATTCTTCAAAAACAGTAGAATAATTGAATGCTTGTCTGAACACGTTTTCTATAAAAAGACTGGTTTTAGTCGGAACTCCTCGTGTTATAATGTTATTTAAAACGGCTAATATTGGGTGAATATCGTCATAAACATTAGCTCCAATATCAAACGGAGCAAAAGTTTCAAAGGCTTTTAAAGTATTTAAAGTTTGTAATATATTATTTTCAATACAATCTAATTTATATGCAGAATGAAATTGTACTGACGGATAAAATTTGATGGGAATAAGGTTACCTTGTGTATTGTAAGGTAATTTATATACTTTGGCTTTATATGTACAAGTATTCCAACCGCCATAATCATATTGAGTGTTTTCAAAATCATAAATTATAGGAACATTGTAATATCCATAAAACGCATCAATTCTTTTATTTGTACTGTTTAAAGGTCCTACTGAAATTATATAATTATCATTAACAAGAGCTTTGTCAATTTTAGTGGCTAAATCTTTTAAGTTTATTTCTTTTACATCTAAAATATTTGAGAGTATATGAATTACTGGTAATTTATTTGCCGATTGAATTTCTGCAACTTCTATATTTTCAAAAAATTTAGGGATAGAATTTATTAAAGTTTCATCTTCAATATATGAGTTTATATGCAAAACAGCTCGTTCTAAGGCTTGTTCGGAAGGTTCAATTAAAGTTATCTTTTTGATATTTTTACTTAGTCCTTTAAGGTTAAGATAATCGAATAAACAAATTGTGCCTATTCCTTGTCCACAACCCCAATCCACAATTTCAAATTCTTTTGTAAATATATTTTGAGGTAAATGCTTTATAGCGTCTTTTAGTTTTGCCTCGTGCATATTGCCAAAAGAAAACAAATACTGGCATAGTAATTCATGAGAATTTAATAAATCTACCCCATGATTTAAGTTTTTCCATAATTCATTTCTTTTATTTCTTGGTAAGTATAGGATCTTGTTTTTGGCTATTTGTCTTATTCTTTGAAAAGTCGGGTTTTGCAACGATTGTATTTCATTTATATAATTTTGCATATTTATTTTCCAATAATTGTTTCACTTGTTGGGTTATTTCTGTGTCGTAAATAATTTTTTTTAGCAATCTCTACTGATGTGTTAGCATAGCAATACAAACATTCATGCGGACAAGTGTTATATTGACCAATGTCTTTACTCATTATACAACCACAAATTTCACGCTGGCCTTTATCTTTTAATTTGCGTGTTCTAATAGGGATTAATTTTGTTTCCGTATCGAATAAATCAGCTCGTTTTAATTCATAGCCAAGAAACTCCATTAATTTTGCGTCATTACAAAATATTTTTTTTATTAGTTCATCATCAATACATTTATTATGGATAACACCATATTTATCTAAATCAATTTTTTCGGCACAGGTACCTATTTCTAAATTCCAATTTTTATTTAATTCTTGTAATCCCATTGCCAATTGGTTCATTGTTGCTTCGGTAAATTCTATGTAAGGGACAGATTTTTTTCGTAAGTTATTTTGCACTTTTCTATATGTTTGTATATCTGCAAAGCTAAAAACTAATTTATTTGTATAATTTTTTAATCTATTACCTATATATTCTGTTCTTTTTAATAATTCATCAACGTTTGATGTTTCTGTTAAAATATAAGGGTCAAATCTCCAAATTACTTTTTCTTTCCCTATTTTTTCTGACAATTTAATAAATGTATCAATTCGTTTATCAACCGCTCCAACTTTTGCTTCCAAATTTTCTTTAACATAATCGTTTAATGAAAACTGAAAATAATAATTGATATTTTTATCATCAATAAAATCTAAATGTTTAATTATTGGCTGTGGATTTTTTGACCAAAAAACAACTAATCTCGCCCTTTTAAAAGAAACATAAAGCGGAACTCCATTAAATGGGTTAATCCATTTAATATATCCATGCTTCAATCTATTAATAAACCAATCGGAATAAAAAGCTGGAATATCGGTAGAGCGACTTGCAGAAATTATTATTGGTTCTTGTGCATTAACTAGTTCTCCATTTTCTAATATTATTTGTCCTTTTTGCCAATTCATTTTTTTTATTGGTTGTTTTGTATTGCACTCAACGCATTAGGATATACGCAAAAGTAAGCATATTATCTATATAACACAAATATTATAAGTGTTTTATGATCAATTTCAAGGAACTGCTTTTTGCATTTATTTTTTTTTATTTTTGCGGTCAACCTTATTTCAGGGACGTACAACTTTTAATTTTTAATCTTTCATTCACCATTCATAATTCTTCCGGTATTTTTTTCATTTTTAATTAGTATCGGCAAGAAAACTGTTTTATTTTTGCATATAGGCTTCGGCTTAAATTAATCTATCGGATGTTGTTTTTTGAGCTATTTTGTTACGCAATACTTGTTTTATACATTTTATTAATTATCGGATTTGGATATGGTTTTTTGCGTATTCCGAAATTCAGCATAAAACAAACTGCGTTTAAAAATCCGGAAAAGATTTCCGTGATTATTCCCTTTAAAAATGAAGAAAAACACCTTAAAAGAGTTTTCCTCAGCCTTAAAAAGCAGACTTTAAATAAGGCATTTTATGAGATTGTGTTTGTTGATGACCATTCTTCGGATGCTTCAAACAGCCTGTTGAGCAAATTGACTGAGAATGAATCGCAGTTTCGTTTGCTTGCATTACCGCCTGAACGCTCCGGAAAAAAGCAAGCATTGGAAACGGGTATTGCAAATGCCGCAAATAATTTGCTTGTAATGAGTGATGCCGATTGTTATCATTCCGAGAAATGGTTAGAAACAATTTTTTGTTATTATAATGCACACAAGGCAAAAATCATTATTGCTCCGGTTTTATTTACCGGCTCAGAAAACTTTTTTGCCAATATCCAGAAATTGGAATTTTTAAGTTTAGCAGCATCTACTGCCGGAGCAGCCGGTATCGGGCATTCCATTATGAACAACGGAGCAAATACAATTTTTGAAAAACCTGTTTTTTATGAATTTTCCGATGCCATGAACAAAGCGGAACTCTCCGGCGACGACGTGTTTTTGCTTCATTCCATTAAAAAGAAATATCCGCATTCCGTACATTATTTAAAATCGAAAGAGGCAGTTGTTTACACCGATGCGTCAAGCAGTTTGCATGCTTTTTTAAAACAACGAATACGCTGGGCTTCAAAAAGCAAATCTTATACAGACTTGGATGCCGTTTTTGTCTCCTTGCTCGTTTTTTCCATTAATTTTTTATTGCTCGTGCTTTTGTCGGCTTCCTTATTAAACAGCCGATTTCTGTCTTTGTTGTTTATTGTATTTGCGGGCAAAGCATTTACGGATATTGCCTTTTTGGCTATCACGGCTTCGTTTTTCAAACAATTAAAATACCTCCTTTATTTTCCGCTTTTAAGTTTGCTTTATCCTTTTTATATTGTTTATACGGCAATTTCGGGCTTAGTAAGAGCCAATATTCAATGGAAATAGCTGAAAATTTATATCAGCAAAATCAATATTATCGTACAACAAAAAACTTATCGGTAAAATTTTTGTTTCCGGCTCTTGTCCTTACAATGTATAAACCGGGCGAAAGAGCAGATATATCAATTCGGTTTGTTGCCGCATTTATTAAACATTTGCCATAGGCATCAAAGATTTCGGCTTCTTTAAAGTTCTGACATTGTATCTGAATATATTTGCTTGCGGGATTTGGGAACAACTTTATTTTTGGAGCACTCCGGGCATCCACGCCAAGCGTTGTTTCAAAGACCGACACCGCCCAATCTTGCGACAAGTCCTCACCGTTTGACACGGTATAAGTAACCGGTCCCGATGAAAAATCTTGCACGGAACCGCTTGCCGGATTTGTCGAAAAGCCCTCATACACCATAATATCCGGTGCCAGATTTGATAAATCGGTTCCCTTTTTTACCGGTATGGCAAGCGTAAAATAAGGTGCCCCTTTAATAACAACTTCTCCGTTTATTTGCGCAAGATTTGCACCGATGATATCCGGTCCGGCATTGACAATGCTTACCTCCCAAGATTGCGATACTTTATCAAAATTATTATCCACCGTATATACAACAGAACCTTGCGAAAAATCAATTGTTTCACCAATTTCCGGCGAAATTTTAAAACCCAGGGGAATGGTAATTTCGGGTGTCAAAGCCTGCAAAGAAGCATCAAAAGGCATCACAAGTTTTACGGTATAGTCCGGCTCATTCACTATTTCGGTATTTACGACTTGCCCGGGCACCGTAAACGATTGAATTTCGGGTTTTGGAGACGCATACTGCCCGTAGATATTTGCAATCAACATTGATTCGGGAAACAGTATTTGAGAAACATTAACCGGCTCGACAATATCGCATCGGGCTGCTCTTATGTAGGTTGAATCCGAATACCTCAAATTATTTGCTCCCAAAAACAATAAATTATGCTTCTCCATTCCGTTCGGTATCAGAAACTCCACGACCAAAACTTTGCCATCCGCAACAATGTTTACGCCGGGAGGAGTTATATTTTTTAAAGTCCCGGAATCGGTATCTTCAATGATAACAGTATCGGCTGCAATTAAAGTTAAACTGTCGCGTATAATTGTTTTATGATTGTATTCCGACATAACATGCAATTTCACGATAAGCGGTTGCCCTTGCGGGTTTTCAGCTTCTGCATGTTCAATTGCAAATTCGATATTTTCAACAATCCAATCACCGTTCAGGTTAAAATCGTTTTTTAAATCATAAGCCAAATAATAGGAATTTTCATAGTGATACGGCTCATCCAAGCATAGGGGCAAAAAACCGGGGAATATCGCAAGAGAAGATGAATGGGACACTTTAAAAGAGCCGGGATTTTTTTGTGTTTCAGGCAACACTGCCGCATGGCTCGTATCAAGGGTATGCGGTAAAAAACTCTGCGCATATAAATTACTAAGGCAAAAACTAAACAATAAGATTAAAAAAGCTTTCATATGTTTTTTTTAATAATTTTCAAAGGTCATATAGGAACGCCCGAATGAGTTTTATTACATTTAATTTTATTAGAACGGAAAAATAATCATTCCGCTGTGTGTCTTTTTCCGGTCATGAGCGTTTCATATGTTTTTTTTAATAATTTTCAAAGGTCATATAGGAACGCCCGAATAAGTTTTATTACATTTAATTTTATTAGAACGGAAAAATAATCATTCCGTTGTGTGTCTAAAATTTAATTATGGGCGTTTCATATGTTTTTTTTAATAATTTTCAAAGATAAATTTAATTAATTATGAATTGTGAATTATCATCCACCAACAACTTTAACCCGCATTATTATCTTCGATGCTACTTCCGGCTAACTAAACTTGTAAGTTATTAATGTACCGCTGTTTAATATTTTCAAAAAAATCAATCTCCCTACACCCTCTTCTCCAAAAGGGAATTTGCAATTCGCCAAAAACCATGAAATCGTAAAAAGTTAGCTATTTGTTTTTACTTTTTCAAAAGTATCGAAATGCGGGTTAATTTTAATCACTTACACAAAGCACATCATTCTTAATTAATTCATAACTTCATCATTTATCAAACGCCGGGCATTCATCATTTGATCTTTACAAAAATAAAAAAAGAGTGCTTTAAAAACACTCTTTTTTTATTTTTGTAAAGAAATTTTCTTAGTCTTCTTTTGGAGTATCTTCCGTTTTATCTGTTTTTTCGGAAGTTTCCTCTTTTACATTTTCAGCTTTTGTTTCTTCTGCAACATTTGCTTGAGGCGTAGCATCTTGTTTAGATTTACCTCTTCTGGTACGTTTACGTTTCGTTTGTGTAGTTTTACCTGCACTGTAATTTTCGTTATAATCCACTAATTCAATGATACACATTTCTGCATTGTCTCCCGGGCGATTTCCGGTTTTCAAAATTCGGGTATAACCGCCTTCTCTTTCGGCAACCTTTTGAGATATTTCTCTAAAAAGCTCATTAACAGCTTGTTTACTTTGCAGCTTTTTAAAGACCATTCTTCTTGAATGTGTGGTATCTTCTTTAGAACGATTTATAATCGGCTCTACAAAACTTCTTAAAGCCTTAGCTTTAGCCAAGGTTGTATTAATTCTTTTATGTTCAATTAAAGATATTGCCATATTTGACAACATTGCTTTTCTATGCGCTGTTTTTCTGCCTAAATGATTAAATTTCTTCCTGTGTCTCATTTCTTTATTCCTTATCTAATTTATATTTTGTAACATCCATTCCAAATGACAAACCTCTTGTATCCAATAATTCATCAATCTCGGTCAATGATTTTTTACCGAAATTTCGGAATTTTAATAAATCGCTTTTGTTATGCACAACGAGCTGCCCTAAGGTATCAATCTCAGCAGCTTTTAAACAATTCAAGGCTCTCACGGACAAGTCGAGGTCAACCAATTGGGTTTTAAGCTGTTGTCTCATATGTAAGATTTCTTCATCAAATTCTTCATTTTCTTTTTTCTCTTCCGAATCCAAAGTAATTTTTTCATCTGAGAACAACATGAAATGATGAATTAAAATCTTGGCAGCTTCTTTCAAAGCATCTTTAGGAGTTATTGAACCGTCTGTGTCAATATCAAAAACTAATTTTTCATAGTCGGTTTTTTGTCCGACACGATAATTTTCGATTGAATATTTTACGTTTTTTATCGGTGTAAATATTGAATCTACGGCAATTAAACCGATGTTTGAAGTATCAATATCATGCTCTTCGCCTCCGACATAGCCTCGTCCTTTTTCAATGGTAAATTCAATTTGTAAACGAACGTCTTTTTCCATATTACAAATTACCAAATCAGGGTTTAAGACCTCGAAATCAGTTATAAATTTATTTAAATCACCGGCTTTAAAAACATTTTTGCCGGAAATATTCAGCATAAAGCTTTCGCTGTCGCTTTCTTCATTAATATTTTTAAATCTGATTTGCTTTAAGTTGAGAATAATTCTTGGAACATCCTCTATTACACCCGATATTGTAGAAAATTCATGTTCAACTCCGTCAATTTTGACAGATGTTATCGCAAAACCTTCTAAAGAAGACAAGAGAATTCGCCTTAAAGCATTTCCTACGGTTATACCATAACCGGGCTCTAAGGGTCGGAATTCAAACCTTCCCGAGAAATCATTTTGCTCAATCATTATAACCTTATCCGGCTTTTGAAAATCTAAAATAGCCATAAAAAAAATTGTTATATTTTACTATTTTGAATATAATTCTACAATTAACTGCTCCTGAATATTTTCAGGTATTTCTTCTCGCTCCGGCAAACTTACAAATTTTCCGGTTAATAAGTTGTTATCCCACTCAATCCACGGATATTTTGTATGCACTCCTTTGGAAAGCGCATCGGCAATCACTTCAAGTGATTTAGATTTTTCTCTAACACCCACAATATCGCCGGGTTTTACTTGGAATGACGGAATGTTTACAACATCACCGTTTACCGTAATATGTCTGTGTGAAACAATTTGTCTTGCGGCTCTTCTGGTCGGTGCAATGCCCATTCTGAACACCACATTATCTAATCTTGATTCGAGCAATTGCAAAAACACTTCACCGGTAATACCTTTTGTGGCATCGGCTTTTTTAAATGTATTATAAAATTGTTTCTCTAATAAGCCGTATGTATAACGTGCTTTTTGTTTTTCTTTTAATTGTACTCCGTATTCAGACACTTTTCTGCGTCTGTTGTTTCCGTGTTGTCCGGGCGGATAGTTCTTTTTTTCAAAAGTTTTATCGGGACCGTAAATCGGAGAACCTAATTTTCTGGCTATTTTTGTTTTTGGACCTCTGTATCTTGCCATTATCTTATAATTTCAAATATTAATAAACTTAAACTCTTCTTCTTTTAGGCGGTCTGCAACCATTGTGCGGTAAAGGCGTTACGTCTTGAATTTCGGTAACCATAATACCGGCAGTGTGAATTGCTCTAATTGCAGCTTCTCTTCCGTTTCCGGGACCTTTTACATAAACCTTAACTCTTCTCAAGCCTAATTCATGAGCAACTTTTGCACATTCTTCCGCAGCTACTTGCGCCGCATAAGGCGTATTTTTTTTAGAGCCTCTAAATCCCATTTTGCCGGCAGACGACCATGAAATTACTTGCCCTGTAGCATTTGATAAAGTAATAATAATATTATTGAATGAAGAATGTATGTGCGCTTGTCCTGCTGCTTCAACAATAACTTTTCTTTTCTTTGTAGGTTTTGTACTTTTTTTTGCCATATTATATAAAGAAATAATAAACTAAATATTTAAAAAACTCTTCGCACTTTACGTGTTCGAGCATTATTTTTTGTTTTTTGTCCTCTAACGGGAAGCCCTGTTCTATGACGAATGCCGCGGTAACAACCAATATCTCGCAATCGCTTAATATTCATTTGTTTTTCAGACCGCAATTCACCTTCCGTCTTATAATTATCTACAATAATATTACGAATATTAGCTTTTTGCTCATCATTCCAATCTTGAACTTTTAAGTTTTTATCGACCTTTGCTTGTTCAAGTATTTTTTGAGCTGTTGTTCTGCCTATTCCGTAAATATAGGTCAAAGAGATTTCTCCTCTTTTGTTATCCGGTATGTCTACACCTGCGATTCTAGCCATAATAATATTATTTTATATTAACCTTGTCTTTGTTTAAATTTCGGATTTTTTTTGTTGATTACATAAAGTCGTCCCTTTCTTCTGACGATTTTACAATCAGCACTTCTTTTCTTAACTGACGCTCTAATTTTCATTTTCTTAATTTTTATATCTGTATTTTATTCTTCCTTTCGTTAAATCATAAGGCGACATTTCAACCTTAACTTTATCACCGGGAAGAATACGAATATAGTGCATTCTCATTTTACCGGCAATATGCGCAGTAATAACATGACCATTTTCCAGTTCAACTCGAAACATTGCATTTGACAATGCTTCTTTTACTACTCCGTCTTGTTCTATTGATGGTTGTTTTGCCATATACTATTACATTGAAATTTGTGATGCTCCCGCTCTTCCGGTTATTCGCCCTGATTTAGTTAAGCCATCATAATGACGCATTAATAAATGGCTTTCAATATGTTGTAAGGTATCTAACACAACTCCTACTAAAATAAGCAAAGAGGTGCCGCCAAAAAAGTATGCAAACTGATTGTTAACCCCTGCCAAATTGGCAAAAGCGGGCATAATAGCTACGAGTGCCAAGAAAATAGAACCGGGTAAAGTTATTCTAGACATAACTTCATCTAAATGCTCTATGGTCTTTTTTCCCGGTTTCACACCCGGAATAAAGCCTCCGTTTTTCTTCATATCTTCAGCCATTTGTGTTGGATTAACCGTAATAGCCGTATAAAAATATGTGAAAAGAATAACTAAAATTCCATAAGTGAGATTATACCAAAATCCGGTAATATTAGAAAATGCGGATGCAATTGCATTTGTTGTTTCAGAGTCGAAACGTGTCAGCATCATCGGAATAAACATTAATGCTTGTGCAAATATTATAGGCATAACACCGGCTGCATTTACTTTCAAAGGAATGTATTGTCTTACGCCGCCGTATTGCTTGTTGCCGACAATTCGTTTTGCATATTGAACGGGTACTCTTCTTACTGCTTGCACCAAAGCGATTGATGCAACAAAAACTAAGAACAATATAACCATTTCAACAATAAATGCGATTAAACCGCCGCCTCCGGTACCGAGTTTAGATACGATTTCGGCCGCAAAGGAGTTTGGTAAACGAGCAATGATACCAATCATAATCAATAAAGAAATTCCGTTTCCTATTCCTTTATCGGTAATTTTTTCACCCAACCACATAATAAACATTGTTCCGGCAATCATCAGCACAATAGCGGAAAACCAAAAGAGGTCTCGACTGTGCATTACAAATGCTTCCGCCGGTAATTGATAAGTTAAGTTTGTTAAATATGCGGGTGCTTGAAATCCGGTAATTAAAACCGTCAGATATCGGGTTATTTGATTGATTTTTTTTCTTCCGCTTTCGCCTTCTCTTTGTAAACGTTGGAAATAAGGCACTGCCATTCCCAATAATTGAATTACAATCGAGGCTGAAATATAAGGCATAATTCCCAATGCAAAAACTGAAGCGTTTGCAAAAGCACCTCCCGAGAACATATTAATCAATGCAATAATACCTCCGGAGCTTGCTTGCTCTTGAAATGCTGAAATAGCCAAAGGATCAACTCCGGGCAAAACAACGTGCGCGCCCAAACGGTAGATTAATACCAATCCTAAGGTTGCAAGAATTTTATTTCTTAAATCCTCAATTGCAATGATATTCTTTATTGTTTGAATAAATTTTTTCATTAATTCTATATTTTTTCAACTTTACCGCCGGCTTTTTCAATTGCTTCCACAGCAGATTTTGAAAAAGCATGCGCTTTAACTTCAATTTTTGATGTTAATTCGCCGTTGCCGAGAATTTTAACCAAATCACTTTTTTGAATAAATCCTGCGTTTCTTAAAGTTTCGATATCAATTACGGACATTGATTTTTCTTTGGCAAGTTTATCAAGTGTTTCAATATTTATTGCTTTGTATTCTACACGGTTTATGTTTCGGAAACCGAATTTCGGCAATCTTCGGTGGATCGGCATTTGTCCGCCTTCAAAACCAAATCTTCGGGAATATCCGGAACGAGACTTTTGACCTTTGTGTCCTCGCGCAGCCGTACGTCCTTTACCCGAACCGATACCTCGAGCAATTCTTTTTTTCTGTTTTACTGAACCTTTTGCAGGTTTTAAATTACTTAAATCCATCTTATTAATATCTTTCGGGTATTAATTATTTAACTTCTTCTACTGTTACTAAATGATTAACTTTTCTAATCATTCCTTTTATTTGTTCTGTTTCGTCATGTATGGCAAAACTATTGATTTTTCTTAAACCCAAAGCAATTAAAGTAGCTTTTTGTCTTTCTGTTGAACCAATATCACTTTTGCGTTTTGTAACTTTTATTTTAGCCATGATTATAATATCTATCCGTTAAAAACTTTATCCATAGAAACCCCTCTGTGCTGAGTTACGGTGTATGCGTCACGCATTGTCAATAATGCTTTCATTGTTGCTTTTACAAGGTTATGCGGGTTTGACGAACCTTTTGATTTTGCGAGTACGTCTTTTATACCGGCACTTTCCAAGAGCGCACGCATTGCACCACCGGCTTTAACACCCGTACCGTGCGATGCAGGTATCATAAGCACGTCGGCACCGCCGTATCGAGCTGTTTGTTTGTGGGGAATTGTTCCGTTTAAAACCGGTACTTTGTGAAGATTTTTCTTTGCATCCTCAATTCCTTTTTGAATTGCGGTTGCCACCTCACCGGCTTTTCCTAAACCATAGCCTACGATACCGTTTTCGTCGCCCACCACAACAATGGCTGCAAAACTGAATGTACGTCCACCTTTGGTAACCTTAGTAACTCTTTTTATAGCTACCAGTCTGTCCTTTAATTCTAAATCTGTATTTCTGATTTGTTTTTCTTGATTCTCTGACATGTCTCTTAAAATTTAAGTCCTTCTTTTCTGGCTGCATCGGCTAAAGCTTTCACTCTGCCGTGGTATAAATATCCTCCGCGGTCGAAAACAATTTGCGATATATTTTTATCTTTTGCTTTTTCCGCAATTTTTTTTCCGACAATGGCAGCAATTTCAGATTTTTTTGCTTTGTCGTTTTCAATTAACCCTTTATCTGCAGAAGAAGCAGCAACAATGGTTTTTTCTGAGATATCGTCAATTAATTGCACATAAATATGCTTGTTACTTCTGAATACAGACATTCTCGGTATTTCAGCAGTACCGCTTATTCTTTTTCTGATACGTTTTTTAATTCGTAATCTTCTTTCTCTTTTTGATAAAGCCATTTTATTATTTTTTTATAAATTTTATTCAGCAGCTGCTTTTCCAACTTTCTTTCTAACATATTCATCCACGTAACGAATACCTTTTCCTTTATAAGGTTCGGGTTTTCTGAATGATCTTACTTTTGCGGCAACCTCGCCTAACAGTTGTTTGTCAAAACTTTTTAAAGTAATAAAAGCATTTTGACGTTTTTCTTGTTGTACGGTAACACTTACTTCTTCGGGAAGTTGCAAAATAATGGGGTGCGAATATCCTACATTTAACTCTAACAACTGTCCGGTTGCAGATGCTCTGTATCCTACTCCGATTACTTCTAATTTTTTCTCAAAACCAACAGACACTCCTTCGACCATATTATTTACAAGAACTCGCGATAAACCGTGAAATGATTTGTGTTCTTTTGAATCAGAGGGTCGTGATAAATTAATAATATTTCCTTCAATATTAAGTTTTATGTCTTTATGAATTTTTTGAGATAATTCCCCCAACTTACCTTTTACGGTAACAGTGTTATCATCTGCCACATCAATTTTAACTCCTTCCGGAATGTTTACCGGTAATTTACCTATTCTTGACATTTGTTTTATTTTATTTTAGTATACATAACATAATACCTCACCGCCTAATTTTTCCAAGCTTGCTTGCTTGTTGGTCATCACTCCTTTAGAAGTTGAGATAATAGCAATTCCTAATCCGTTTAAAACTCTTGGCATATCAGTAGCCGATGTATATTTTCTTAAACCGGGTGTACTTACTCGTTCGAGTTTGTGAATAGCCGGCACTTTTGTTTTCGGATGGTATTTCAAAGCTATTTTAATAATTCCTTGTTTGTTATCATCTTCAAACTTATAACTCAATATATATCCTTGCTCAAATAACAATTTTGTTATTGCTTTCTTCAGATTAGAAGCCGGAATTTCTACGACTTTATGTTTAGCCATTACGGCATTTCTAATTCTGGTAAGGTAATCTGCGACAGTATCTGTAATCATTACTTCTTTATTTTTATATTATTCTACTACCAACTTGCTTTTTTTACTCCGGGAATTAAACCTTGAGAAGCCATCTCTCTAAAAGTTATTCTGCTGATTCCGAATTGTCTCATATATCCTTTAGGTCTTCCGGTAATGCTGCATCGGTTATGCAAACGGACTTTTGACGAGTTTTTCGGTAATTTTTGCAATCCTTCCCAATCGCCTTCTTTTTTTAATTTTGCTCTTTTTTCGGCATATTTATCGACCATTTTTTGTCTTTTACGCTCACGAGCTTTCATTGATTCTTTAGCCATAGTTCTTATTTTTTAAAAGGGAATCCGAAATGTTTTAATAGTGCATATGCTTCTTCATCTGTATTGGCAGAAGTAACAAATGTAATATTCATACCTAAAATCTTGTCAATTTTATCGAGTTCAATTTCAGGAAAAATAAATTGTTCCTCAATACCTAAGGTATAATTTCCTCTGCCGTCAAGTTTTCCCGGAATACCGTTAAAGTCTTTAATTCTGGGAATTGCAACAACTAAAAGTTTTTCCAAAAACTCATACATTTTATCTTTTCTTAAAGTAACGGATACACCAATGGGCATTCCCTCTCTTAACTTAAAGTTAGATATGTTGTTTTTTGCAAATCTTTGAACTGCTTTTTGCCCTGCAATTAAAGATAGTTCTTCTTGTGCCGTTGCAATAATTTTTTTGTCGGCAACTCCTTGTCCTATACCTTGATTCAAGACAATTTTTTCCAATCTCGGCACTTGCATTACACTTGAGTAATTAAACTCTTTTTGTAAAGCCGGAGTAATTTCTTCTCTAAATTTCGTTTTTAATGTAGGAACTCTTTTTTCCATTATTTAATCTCTTGTTGGTTCTCTGACTTCTTTGAATATCGTACTAATTTGCCTTTATCATTAGCTTTGCGTCCAATTCTTGTCGGAATGTTTTTTACCGGACAAATTACGTTTAAATTTGAAATATGAATTGGCGCTTCTTCTTTTACGATTCCGCCTTCAGGATATTTAGCATTTGGCTTTGTGTGTTTTGAAATAATGTTAACACCTTCTACAATTGCTTTGTATTTTTCTCTGTTAACCATTAACACTCGCCCTTTTTTTCCTTTGTCGTTACCTGAATTAACAAAAACGATATCGCCCTTTTTTATATGTATTTTCTTTTGCATCAAACTTGAATTTTCAATTTATAAAACTTCGGGAGCTAATGAAACAATTTTCATATTTGTTTTTCGCAACTCTCTGGGGATAGGTCCGAATACACGCGTACCTCTCATTTCACCGGCTGCATTCAAAAGCACTACGGCATTATCATCAAAACGAATATAAGATCCGTCCGGTCTTCTTATTTCTTTTTTGGTTCTAACGACCACACCTTTTGTAACGGTACCTTTTTTTATATCGCCCGCCGGTATGGCACTTTTTACGGTAACAACAACCTTATCGCCAATGGTGGCATAACGTTTTTTAGTTCCGCCTAAAACTCTGATAACCAAAACTTCTTTTGCTCCGCTGTTATCAGCAACATTTAATCTGCTTTCTTGTTGTATCATGATTACTTAGCTCTTTCAATGATTTCTACTAATCTCCATTTTTTTCTTTTACTGAGAGGTCTTGTTTCCGCAATTTTGATAACATCACCTACTTTGCAAGTATTTTCTTCATCATGCGCAATATACTTTTTAGTTCTTGTCATGAATTTTCCGTAGATTTTGTGTTTGTACCTCGTTCTAACTGCAACAGTAACAGACTTTTGCATTTTATCGCCTGTAACAACCCCAATTCTTTCTTTTCTTAAATTCCTTTGTTCCATATTGTTTTATATCAAATTAAGATTTAGCTTCGTTTAATTCTCTTTGTCTAAACTCGGTTTTTAAACGAGCAATTAACCTTTTGGATTCTTTTATTTGATGCGGATTATCCAAATCGGAAACTTTATGATTCATTCTTAAATTTGTTAAGTTGTCTTGCTCAATTTCCAATCTTTCCAACAATTCTTTTGTTGATAATTCTCTTATTTCAGAATTTTTCATCACGTATAAATTTAAACTTTAGCAGTATTTTTTTCAGAATAATCTCTTCTGATAATAAATTTCGTTTTCACGGGTAATTTTTGAGCAGCTAATCTCATTGCTTCTCTTGCAACAGCTTCGGGCACACCGTCTGCTTCAAATAATATTCTTCCCGGTTTTACTCTTGCTACAAATAATTCGGGTTCCCCTTTACCTTTTCCCATACGAACCTCCGCAGGCTTTTTTGTAATGGGTTTATCCGGAAAAATACGTATCCAGATATTACCCTCACGTTTCATATATCTTGTAACAGCTTGCCTTGCTGCCTCAATTTGTCTTCCGGTAATCCATTCAGCTTCAAGAGATTTTATTGCAAATGATCCAAATGCTATGGTTGTGCCTCTTTGAGCATTTCCTTTCATTCGCCCTTTCTGTTGCTTTCTGAATTTTGTTTTTCTTGGTTGTAACATGATATTATAGCTTATCCGTTAATTTAATTTCTTCGTCTTCTTTTTTGCCCTCCGGAATGTTGAGGTCTTTTTTTGCTTTGCTTGCTAAAATCCGGAGTTAAATCTTGTTTTCCGAATTTTTCGCCTCGACATATCCAAACTTTAATTCCTATAAGCCCTACTTTTGTTAAAGCTTCGGCATTATGATAGTCAATATCTGCTCTGAGTGTATGCAAAGGAGTTCTTCCTTCTTTGTACATTTCATTACGAGCCATCTCAGCACCGTTCAATCGTCCAGACACCATCACTTTTATACCTTCTGCACCCATTCGCATCGAAGTTGATATTGCCATTCTTACGGCTCTTCGATATGCAATGTTACCTTCTACTTGTTTTGCAATATTTTCTGCAACAATTACGGCATCCAATTCAGGTTTCTTAATTTCATAGATATTAATTTGAATATCTTTACCTCCGGTAATCTTTTTTAACTCTTCTTTTAGTTTATCGACTTCTTGTCCGCCTTTTCCGATAATAATACCGGGTCTGGAAGTTGTAATCGTAACGGTTATGAGTTTTAAAGTTCTTTCAATAATAATTCTTGAAACACCTGCTTTTGCCAAACGAGTTTTGAGGTACTTTCTTATTTCACTGTCTTCCTTAATCTTATCGGCATACTTGTCTCCGCCGAACCAATTAGAATCCCATCCTCTAATGATACCCAGTCTGTTACTTATTGGATTAATTTTTTGTCCCATTATTTAATTTCTTTACTGTCAATATATAAAGTAACGTGATTTGAACGTTTTCTAATTCTGTGGGCTCTACCTTGAGGAGCCGGCTGATATCTTTTTAACATCGTAGCTGAATCTACTCTGATTTCTTTTATGTAAAGATAGTGGTCTTCAGCTTTTTTTCCTTCATTTTTATTTTCCCAATTTGCAATGGCTGATTTCAATAATTTTTCTAATCTGCCGGAAGCTTCTTTAGGATTAAACCTTAAAATATCAAGGGCTGTTAAAACTTCTTCACCTCTAATTAAATCGGCGACTAATCTCATTTTACGAGGAGAAGTCGGACATCCTTTTAGTACGGCAAAGTATTGAGATTTTCTTGCCTCTTTCAATTGTTCTGCTCTTTGTTTTTTACGTACACCCATTATTTTTTCTTTTTATGTCCTCTATAAGTTCTGGTAGGAGAAAATTCACCTAATCTGTGTCCCACCATGTTTTCTGTCACATAAACCGGAATAAATTTTTTACCGTTGTGAACAGCAATAGTATTTCCTACAAAATCAGGAGAAATCATTGAATTTCTAGCCCAAGTTTTAATGGTTTTCTTTTTGGGCGATTGCGACATTTCAAGAACTTTTTTCTCCAGTTTAACGTCAATATACGGTCCTTTTTTGAGTGATCTGCTCATAAAAAATTATTTATTTATTTTCTTCGTTTTTTGTTATTTCTTCTTTCAACAATATACTTGTCAGATGCTTTCTTGCCTCTTGTTTTGTATCCTTTTGCAAGTACTCCGTTTCTTGAACGCGGATGTCCTCCGGAAGCTCTACCTTCACCACCACCCATGGGGTGATCTACCGGGTTCATTGCTACACCTCTAACTCGTGGTCTTCGTCCTTGCCATCTGGTTCGTCCGGCTTTTCCGGATCTTGTTAAGGCATTATCGGAGTTTGAAACAGAGCCGATTGTGGCTTTACAAGTTTTCAGAATTTTTCTGATTTCACCCGAAGGAAGTTTCAATACAACAAATTTGCCTTCTTTTGAGACCAATTGTGCATAAGAACCTGCACTTCGTACCATTTCAGCACCTTTTCCGGGTTGTAATTCGACATTATGTACAACCGTTCCGAGAGGAATATCCGATAAAAATAAAGTGTTTCCAATTTCAGGAGCAACATCTTTACCGGAGAGAATAACGTCTCCTACTTTTAAACCGTTAGGTGTAATAATGTATCTTTTTTCTCCGTCAGCATAAAATAACAATGATATAAATGCTGTTCTGTTCGGATCATATTCAATCGTTTTTACGGTAGCCGGTACTCCGTCTTTATTCCTTTTGAAATCGATAAATCGGTAAGCTTTTTTATGTCCGCCTCCGATATATCGCATAGTCATACGACCTTGATTATTTCTACCGCCTGATTTTGTTTTTCCTTTTATTAAACTTTTTTCAGGTTTTGAAGCGGTCAATTCTTCAAAAGTATTAACTATTTTTCTTCTTTGTCCGGGCGTAACCGGTTTTAATTTCTTAACTCCCATCTTTTCTTAGATATTGCTGTAAAAATCAATAATGTCGCCGTCAGTTAACGTTACTAATGCTTTTTTGTATGATTTGGTTCTTCCTTTAATTAAACCTCTTTTTGTGTAACGGTCTCTTTTTTTCCCGCCATACACCATCGTATTCACACTTTCTACAGTAACATTATATAATTTTTCGACAGCTTTTTTAATTTCAATTTTATTTGCATCTTTTTTTACAATAAAACCGTACTGATTAAGTTTTTCACTTTTATCAGTCATTTTCTCGGTTATTATAGGTTCAATAAGGATATTCATAATCTTATTTTTCTTGATTAATACCAAAAACTTGGTTAATACTGTCAATTGAATTCTTCGTTATGACCAAAGTTTCGCTATTTAAAACATCATAAGTATTTAATTGAGAAACTGTTATAACTTTAGACTTCTTTAAATTTCGAGCTGACAAATATATATTATTATTTTTATTTGATAAAACTAAAAGCAACTTTTTATCATTAATTTTTAAATTATTTTTTAAATTAACGATTTCTTTAGTCTTAGGAGCCTGTAAATCAAAGTCTTCCAAGATTAAGATTTTTTGCTCTGCCGCTTTGTAAGAAAGTGCAGATTTTCGGGCTAATTGTTTTACCTTTTTATTTAGCTTAAAACTATAGTCTCTGGGTTTAGGTCCGAATATTCGACCTCCGCCTCTTAACACGGGACTTTTGATACTACCGGCTCTTGCTGTACCGGTTCCTTTTTGTCTTTTTATTTTTTTAGTACTTCCGGACACTTCGCCTCTTTCTTTGGCTTTATGCGTTCCTTGTCTTTTATTGGCAAGATGTTGTTTAACATCAAGATAAATAACATGATCGTTAGGTTCAATACCAAAAATTTCATCTGCCAATGTTACTTTTTCGCCGGTAGCTTTACCGGTTCTGTTTACTACATTCAATTCCATTATTTTTCAATTAAGATATATGAACCTTTAGATCCGGGTACGGATCCTTTAACTATAATAATATTATTCTCCGGAATAATTTTCAAAATACGTAAGTTTATCACTTTTACTCTGGCATTTCCGGTTCTTCCCGCCATTCTCATTCCTTTAAAAACTCTTGAAGGATATGATGATGCGCCTAATGAACCCGGTGCTCTCAATCTGTTATGTTGCCCGTGCGTAGCATCATTTACACCGCCGAAGTTATATCTTTTCACAACGCCTTGGAAACCTTTACCTTTTGAGTAGCCTGTTACATCAACCCAAGTATCATTATTAAAAGTTTCAACATTTATAACGTCTCCGAGTTTATACTCAACTCCTTGCTCGGGAGAAAATTCGACAAGTTTTCTTTTGGGGGATGT